>Ga0209671_1001533_pt1 | contig 19531 bp, 15 predicted proteins | sample WorMetHERISLAND2_2_FD_187401 | JGI IMG/M metagenome (GOLD analysis project Ga0209671, IMG submission 187401) | Marine gutless worms symbiont microbial communities from Max Planck institute for Marine Microbiology, Germany - Olavius geniculatus... | ecosystem: Host-associated > Annelida >...
GGTAAGTATCTGTCTGATGTTTCTGTACAGTCTTATCACACTTTTTCCGTTTCTGTAACCAGTGTACATCAAATAAACTTTACTACCATGTGCAACCGGTCGTTGGTCGCATTGTCAGTTCGTCACTGGGCCGTTACAACTCAGTCCTTATCAACCGTCTTTGAATTGGTTATGCAAGACTTACAAATTCTTATCTCCTAGACCCCCAAGCCAAATTTTTTGAAAAATTTGGCTGGCTGTACAAAATTTTCGGCTGATAACCGGATTAGCCGAATTTATGCATAAATTATAAAATGCGGCTAAAATACGGCTGACAAAACATTTTCGGCTAGAAATCTGGCTAAAGTGCATAAGAGTAATGTGCTAATGTTTGAAAACATGCTGAATTTCTATAAACCAAAAACAGTGTGAACAGTGAATGGAGGTTCTTCTTAGCTTAGCAAAACACAACTACCACTAAAACGAATATCGCAACTGTCACATGAAAAAGGTGTTGCGGGAAGTTCAGCAGTTACAATTTAAGTTTGTAATTGTCATGGATAAAGCACACTCTGTGCAGTCGCTCAGCTGATAAGCTACATCGCTTGCTGTTGGCGACAAGCCCCCCTGTCGAAAACATACATTCTACTGGCACTGAAGACGCTGAAGCAGACAGTTGTAGATGGGCCAGCTTGCACAGAACTGGGTACAGGCCAAGACTGGCATTATGCTGCCAAAACTGGAGCACATCGTCGCAGGCAGGGGGCATAGATGTCAGATAATTTGCAATTTCCACAGCAACCTGACACACCATAACACGGATTGAATTTCACAGCTGTCAAAAGATAAGCGTTTACCCAACTTCAATGCCACTAATATATATTAATAACAGTTATCATTTCACTACAAAAAGAACGTATGTGTTTCTTACGGTATGCCACAGTAGACGGTAACGCTAAACCTTTGCATTAACTAAATTACTAACCTTCGTTATAATCTAAATAAGATAGTCTATTCAAGAAGTAATAAATCGAAATAGCATACTGTTGTGTTTAGGTTGAGTTGTGGGGAATTTTGATGATGTTTTAGATTGTACCGCCCCAAACTGACATTCGATCCCGCCAAGGTTTCATCCTGCTTACTGTGTTGTTATTAATTCATTTTGTTATTTTAATTTAACTTTAGTCTTCCTTTATTAGGCCTACGTTTAATCTAACTCCGAGATGAACTAACTCTTCCTTAGTTCATCTCGGAATAATGACAACTCGTGATGAAAACCATTTCAGAACGTTTCATTGATTCACTGATCTGTCAAATTATCAAACTGATTCCGAAAGTGATAAACATACAATACGTACATTTAGATCGCCCTGAAAGAGCTGTAATAACAAGCAAATACTATATTGGTCCGCTATACAAGACTGCTGCGCACACACTCTCTGGCTGGCTCTAAAAATGCTACAGCTCTTTATACTACGCTGCCCGACGGCTGGTCTTGGTGATTTATTCCTAGACGCACCTGCCGGACCCAGGATTCCTAAGATACCTACGGCTACACCCTCCCTTTCTATACGAAATTTTAAAAATTTTTGGATGCGGTTTGCAAAATTTTTAAAATTAAAAAGTCAAAACCCAAAGTCCTAAAATTGGCCAAAAAGAGTTCCCACGGCCGGGCAGTGCAGTGAACAATAAGCAAGCAGACAAATTAATATGTATTAATCAATGCTAGACTAATTAAGTATTAACTATCTATGAAGAATCAATGATGCAATATAATACTGTACAAGAAATCAGTAAATGCAAAATATCGGTTCGGTGCAAGATGGTTAATGTATGAATATACGCCAGGTGGCGCCACAGAGTTAGCAACAATATATAATGTTAGTTACAAATCGAAGTCATTAACTGTTCATTAACGGTTCATGTGTATAAAGCCAGTAGACATGCAAGCAAATAAATCTATGTACATTATACAATATGGCAATCAACGTGTCAAACAATAATGCTTATCTGTATAGAACGCCGTAAGACAATCGCGTTCTATAGGCCTGATAGTACCAGATTACCAAATAACAAGTCTGATTAAACACACGAGAAATGATGAAACATATCAGCAAGTAATAGGACTCATAGCATGCTTACTGTACAGCTATATACAAAGTGAGTAATTAAAATCCATTAACTGTCTGATAATTAATGTGGCTTTTTATTCATTACTGTAATAAGTAAAATATTTGTGTGCTTTGTTTGCAGATGTCAGAAGGAAGAAAATGTTTCAAAATCTTCCTTATTGTGGAAATCTGTAATAATGACCTTATTATTTAAAAAGTCACCTAAAAATATATGTTCGTTTGTTAAATGACCTTGCTTGTCAGTCCAAAACTGGACATCATCACAAAAGCTGTTACAATAATTCGCGCAGTTCGCACAATCATTCGCGCGATTGATTCGCGCGCATACTATGGACACGCTAGGTGTATGACAGTAGGCTTATAGACTTGCATCGCACATCAAGCATAATATGCAAAGGTAATATATATGTATACTTGTTTATACAATGAAGATCATGTAAAGCATCTAGTGTATAAGCTAAACGTATACAAATAGTTCATGGGGCATTGATTAATTAATCGATCAACTTAATCGAGTTCCTATTCACCGAAGGTTCAGACACATCTTACAATCAACGCACAAAAGGTGATCATCCGAAGTACACCATGGGGTGTGCATCAAAGCCAGTATGCTTGAATATACAACCAATGTGACCAAAGCTGTCGCGGAAAGCATTTAAGTAATAAGTCTCCCCATACATCTGTGGATCTGAGATGTCGACTCAATACATCTAAAAACATCTTAAGACCCTTTAGCCGGTGCATTGGGCAACCGTCTTCCAGCGCGATCAAACGCGCAGCACGTCGTAAGGTCGTAAAACTGCCAGCGTCTACAACGCATTAGCCGTTGTTGGACAGCCTCTTAGGTGGCTGTATATGCGTGAGTGGTGAAAGCGATGAGTGCTCAGCATTATTAGTGCCTTCCGTTCATCGCAGGACTCACTGTGATTTCCTCGACACTATAGGCGTCGTATGGGCCTATAGATGGCTATAAACACGGTGTGATACGTTATAGATCTGTTATCCATCGAAGCTGCTATCGGTCCCACGTAGCGGCTATGGTCAACAAACCAGATAGCCTATTAAGATTTTATGGTCGGCATCCCAAGTCCTCATCGTATGGGCCTAAGTTTTGGTACCACCATACAATTTCGCTGCACGGCCAAAGTCACATTAATCGTCACAAGCTATAGACTTTCAATGCTATCAATACAAACATAAGTTCGTGTACAACAAATTAGGGAACGACTAAATTATAATAGCACATATTAAAGTGAATGACACAGCGGTCAGAGTTTTGTATTATTAGTGTCCTAGGACAAAGCATGAATGATGATTAATGACAGTAAGTGACAAAAGTTTACAATTTTTACGTTGTCAGGCAAGACACGTCAAAACATAACGTTCCGCATCATATGAACTGGAGCATAATTAATAATATGTAGGCGAATAAATAGACACAGTCGTTACAAAGGTGTGAGAAATATTAACTCTGTAATAGTGGGGTTAAAATTTCATGCTGCTACGTATAATCGTGACATCCACAAGCTCGAGTTCATGCCAGAGCTCGGGCGATGGTCGTAAAAGTGTTGGGCGAGTCAGTCGTAAAATGCCGACTCTACCTACCAAGTTACCTACCAAATCTGTGTTTGATCAAAGGGTGAGGCCACAGTGAAAAGCTTAGCAGAAGCTAACAGCCATAAAACTCGTCTGCCGTTCACGCAAGGGTTGGCTAATAGAGAACATATACGGTTATGTAAAAATCAGAAAGCTGAGATGAAGATTCGCGATGAAAATATTGTAAAGTCACAAAGGCCACAATGAATTCACAACATCAAGTTATGTTGTTATATATATGTATACAGGGTGCGACAGAAAAAAGTGGACCCCTAAATTTTTTCGCTGTTTTCTTAGCAACCGTTTGGGATTTTAATACAAAATTTTACAGCTTTATTTACTGAAACCTTCTACATCTGACAGTAAGGCTTACGTAATGCCATACGCAAAAATCTTGCCTGTGTCCACGTTAATGGGACAGAATTTGGCAATTGATACTGTTCATTAGTCATTATCGAACTGATATGAACACTCGGCCAAATGATGATCAAATGTGGCATTGAATAACCTGATACATGCAGTGAATCAACGTATTTTGTAGCACGAAACTCGTAATGTTCTGGGTGTAATTTGAAAGTTTTCACCTGAATTTGAACTGATTCATTTTGAAAACCGATGTGTACATTCAACTGAAATTCATAACGGTGCTTCTTGTAACAGCGACAAATTTTGGCAATTGTCACAATCGTAATAATGCAAAGTAAAATAATGACCGATGTATCGAGAGTTCAGTCAACGTGTTGTTTTTCAAAGACAAAAATTGATGGTGAATTGTCTGTCAGTGTAGTCGATGAAAAGTAATTAAGAGCTGTTGGCAATGCGTGTGTACGACTTGGTAGTGACAAAGTAGTGATAGTTGCGGTCAAAGTGCGCAATTTTTGATTAAGCAACAAAGAAAAACCAAAACTTCCTCCAGCAAGTAGGCCTAAAACAACCAAAATCCAAGAACGCCAACTGAACAGTGGAAATGACCAGTCATAAGAACCACTTGAAAAATCCTTCCAGTCGTCGACCATCGAGTGGGCTAGTGATGGATACGCTTCTTCATCTTGTTTTGTCAAGTTTACTAATCTAGCTAAGTCTAGTAGTGCACGTTTGTCAATTTCCAGTTCATGTGAGTAGTTTGCTTCTAAAATTTTTAAACGAGGTGTTTTGACATCGAGAGGATCAGACAACAAAGTGTCTCCAAAAATATCAGCCAACTGAGTGTTGTCAAAGAAATGCTTAAGAAATGCTAGATTCAATGTGTGCAGAACAGTCACTGTCGTACGGTCTGCGTGTCAGTCTTCAATGCGTGCTGGTAGATAAAAATTAACAGAAGTCAGTGAACATCGGCATGGTATGGTTACTTTACAAGAACTAACACAAGTCACATTGCGTTTCTGATAATCTGGACAATTTAGTATTGCATCGCTAATGTTTGTCAACAAAACATGTTTACTGTCAAGCACAAAAATATCTGAATATTGAATATTGAATTCGTTACGACAGCGAATTGACAGTTTTCATGTATTCATGATGAATTGTCATGAAGTAAAGATATGACACAAGAACTTTTGTTGACATGCTGCAGAACTGAATGTGTCTGGTCCAAATATAACAATTTGGACATCTTGATGGGTGGTTTTGACTGAAATTCCAAAAAATATTTTGATTCAGGATTGTACGCAACGAATTTAGGTAAGTTCGTTGCAATTGTAGAGTGCTTTGAGTTTGGGACCGGCATTGGCAACGTATGTATTTCATATAGGATTAGAGTGCGTGCCAGTGGGCCTAAAGGGATCGGTATATGAATGAACAAATTGTCATTTCGTCGATTTGCGATAAAGTCATGCATGCGATAATAATTTGTGACTTTGTTGCGTAAAACATGGAGTTTTCCTGAGGTCAAGATTGTAATTCGTCCTCCTATCTGAATCAGCACATGTTCAAAGTGTTCCGGAGATATTAATTCCGGGCTGAGCATACCGTTGGTCAGCAATTGAACTGCTTGATAAAACGACTCCATATTATCCATTAACAGTACAAGGTCTTCAAATTTCACTAAAGCCAGTGCGATAATCGAGCTGGCTTCGCTTAATGCAGAAGTCTCATGTTTGACCTGTCCTCGAAACGAGTCTTAAATGCGGTCTTGAATAATCCCCAATCGCCCTTCGTCGTGTTGTCCAAATTGTCCCACCATTCACTCGCCGTATCGCGTAGAAGAACCGCGACAAGACGTAGGCGATCGTTGTCAGTCATATCGCGAAAAGAAGCGTACTTCTCGAATCGCGACAACCAATCATTCGTGTCCTCTGTTTCATTCCCTCGGAAAGATGGCGGTGCAAACGTTGCATCCCCGACACCCGTGACGAATACCGTTGTCGTCATTGTTGGCGCACCAGCGGTTGTGACGATCGGTCCGCCAGATGCTGTCCCCGACGCGTTCGTTGTTCGTACCGATACCTCGTCATCGCTCTGATAGACGTGGTCCAGCGAGAATGGGATTCCGTGGTTCATACAGACTGGTGACGATGTTGTTTACGAAAGTGTCACAGTCGCACATACGATAGTCCAATGGCAGCAGATGAGAATACGAAATTTTTGGCGGAACATTGTAATCAGAGCCTACTGCCTATCGTGAAGCCTACAAGCTAGTGTAGCCACCGAAAACCCAGGAATAGGTTAGCCACTGCACAGTAGACGCAGCGTCCTCGAACTTGACCTAAATGTGGCCATCCGTGTTGTTGTTATCCCATCTGAGCCCATGCCTAGCCAAAATGTACTCACGATGAACCCAAGTATCAATCTAACTGTCTTCCATGCTGCTTATCATAACAAGCACTGGTGACAGGCTTTTGGGATTTATCAACATCGATGACCTTGGACGACCTTGAACCCCTCAAAAAGGGGTTTTTAGTGAATTTTTCGCAATTTTTGGATGCAGCGCACATTTCAACACTGAATTGCGACGAAATGGCTGGAGATAGACCAGGACAACCTGCGCATAAAATTTTCAGCATTCAACGTGGAGTTTAGCTGTCCATGTCCTGACCCCCTAGGTTCAAGGAGGCCGGCACAAGCGGGCGTCAAAGACAGCTACCCTCCTAAAAAGTGGTTATTTTACCGCAATTTTCTCGCATAGCGTAAAAATGGTGGCAGATAGGTACATACATGCTGCTTATCATAACAAGCACTGGTGACAGGCTTTTTAGATTTATCAACATCGATGACCTTGAACGACCTTGAACCCTAAAAATATTGATTTTAAGCGATGTTTGGCAATTTTTGGCTGCAAAAGAGTGAATTGCGACGAAATGGATGGAGATAGACTACGATTACCTGCGAACAGGAACTGCTATAGGCTTTCGCGCGTCTCATGAGCTTTGCTCAAATTACTTGTTTAACATTTTATGTGCGTGTCTTATCTTTGACTTTGGATTCTCTAATAAATAAACTCTGTCTCCGACACGAAATTTAGGTTCTCTCACAGTATATTTTGCATCATGTGTTTTAGCAGTCTGTTTGTGTGCTTCAATTTGGTTTTGTCTAACCGTCTCGCGCAATATGCGTAATTTTGGTTCCATCTTTTCGTAATAAGTTTTTGCATTTGTGGGCAGAGACGTCGATGGTAATGTTTCATCGACTGGCAAACGTGGTTTCTGACCGAACGCGACCTGGAACGGACTATAGCCTATCTGTTTCAAAACTGATGTCCGAAACGCGTGGCCAATTTCCGGCAAAAGGCTTGGCCAATTGTCTACTGACCCACAGCGTGTCCTCAAACTATTCAAGATGTTTATGTTGTATGTTTCGCATCTGGAGTTTGAGTGCGGGTGCCTGCTAGACGTAAAAACTTGACTTACGCCCAACATTTTACATAAACTTCTTACTAGCTTGGAACGAAACGAAGCTCCCCTGTCCGAGATTAGCGTTCGACAACCGTACACCATGAAAATGTTGTCATGTAGGAGCCTCGCCGTTTCCTCTGCAGACGTTGTCTTGGCAGGCAAGAGTACGCTCCAAAGTGATAGACTTTCTACACAAACTAGCACATAATTATATTCTTTGGCCTTGCTAAGTTGTAAAAAATCAATATGCCATCGATCAAAAATAGTGGAGGGTGTGCTTAGGGGTTTAAGAGGTGCTTGAAAAAGGACACGCCCTTTCCCGATTTGGCACTGAGAACATGTTTTACACCACTCAAATACATCGGTGTAGAGTTTAGGCCAATAAAACTTTTGTCTAAGCGTATTATATGTTTTCTCCGGTCCTGTATGAGAATGGTCGTCGTGATATGATCGCAATAACAACTCACGTAGATTACGTGGAACCACAAGCTGTTGCGTTACAGGCTCACTCCTTAAATGCTTTTTCTGTCGTGGTAAGTCAAGATGATACAGTATATTGTCAAGCATAGTATATCTTTCAGCCTGAATAGTGACTTTTCTTGCAGCTGCATCGTCACGTGGCAAAATACCATAGCACAGGTAATTTATTATTTCTTTGCAATCAGGACAAGCGGCTTGCAAGTCAGGCATATTATACAATGCCAATGTGTCATCGTCATTCGTGTCTGAAGCTGTATTGTCATCATCAACGTTCTCTGAGGCAGCAGTGTCGAAAGAAATTTCCCATACTCCATTCAACCTGGGTTTTAAGTCTTCACGGTCACTGTCTTCGTCTGGAAAAGCATTAATATTACCCACCATATTGTCCAACGTCTCCTCGATTTCTTTGTCACTTACGGGTAGCTCTATACGACTCAGTGTGTCAGCCACAATGTTCTTTCCCTTTATGTGTTCCACACGATAAGTATAAGAACTCAAGAGCAGGTTCCAACGACCTAATCACCCCATGAAATGTTTTACCGAATTCAAATATTTTAGTGCCGAATTATCTGTCCTTATTACGAAGGATTTTGAGGCCAGAAACTCGTGGTAATGTTGAACGCCAACTACAATAGCAAGCAATTCGAGTTCGCAGGAAGAATAGTTCTTTTCAGCGGCGTGTAAACCACGCCCTCCGTAACTAATGATACGTTTACGACCGTTTTGAATCGTTGACAGATTAAATGATATTGAGATTCTGCTGGCATCGGACGTTAAAATAAATTCTTGGTCAAAGTCTGGGAGAGCCAGGATCGACGGATTACAAAGCGCATCTTTCAACGTTTTGAATGCTTTCTCTTCGTCTTGAGTCCAAACAAACTGTACATCTTTTTGTAATAGTCTGTATAAACGGTAGCGAATTTCAGAATAATCCTTTATGACCGTCGAAAAAAATTATTATCCCAAGAAACGAGCGAACGTATTTTTGCCTTTTTGGTGTTGGGTATGCTCGTATTGCAGCAGTCTTTTCAGGATCTGATTTGACACCTACAGAGCTAAAAATGAAACCCAAATATTTGACTGTGTGCTGGAAAAAATGACATTTAGAAGGATGCAACTTTAAGTTCCCCTGTCGAAATCTTTCGAATATGATGCAAAGATGCTGCAAGTGTTTTTCAGAGCTCTCCGAACATGCCAATAGGTCATCAAGATAGATAATTAAAAAATTACCAATCTCATTTCTGAATAATTTATTCAAAACGAGGCACATGTAATATGGCGACTGCCGATGGCCGTACGGCAGTCTTAGGTAACGATAAGCACCACGATGCGGTGTAACAAAAGTCGTTTGATAAGAACTTTTGTCGCTGACCTTGATCTGATGATACGTGCTGCGAAGGTCAATAAGGGACAATTTTCCCGCCTTATTTCGAGTAATTACGTCAATAATATCCTCTAATAAAGACAATTCATGGAATAATGGCTTGCTAGCACTGTTGAGCTTTCTCGTGTCTGAGCAAAATCTGGCACTTTCGTCTCTCTTCTTGACAATTATTATGGGAGACGCAAATTGACTTCCGTCGCTTTCGGCTATCACTCCAGCTTCCAGGAGCTCATCAAGCTGTTCGTCTACCACCTTCCTCATATCATCTGAGAGGCGATAGGGCCTCGATCGGACTGGCTTTGTGTTGTCTTCTAAAAGTAAATCGCATTCCATCACATTGCACTCTGTTATATCTTTAGCACTATGAGCAAAAATATTTCTATACTCATAAAGCAGATTCACAAATTGTGGATATACTTCTGGTTCAATTTCCTGACTGTCATTTAGCAAATTTTTCGATTTTAAATATTTTATCTTATCTTACGCGCCGGTGTCAAAAATAGCAAGAGTTTTCGTGCAGTTAACAAGAACAGCTATAAGATTTTTGCATAACAATTTCACAATTTGTTTTTTCAATTGGCTCTAAAATCCTCGCCTGTCTCAAAATTGGATCTCAGAGCGTGTTATGTCAAGCATTTTGAGGTGGGTTCCACCCCTTTTGGACTGGAGAAAACCCAGCCTGTGGAGTGTGGTCTCCATCCAATTTCTCTCCTTTGTGAGGTCCCCAATTTGGGGGTCTTCCCATACGACGTTGCATACCTCTACAACAACGTGCAAAATGTCCAACCTTCTGACAATTAAAACGCTGAATGTCAGCTGCGCGACAATACCGTCTACCAAACTGATGATTACCTCCGCAATTGCCACATAGCATTGTTGGCAGGCGTCCAGTTGACGAACCGCGTTGACGTTGGTAGTTGACGAACCGTCCGCGTGATGACTGTGATGACTGTCGATACGTCCGTTGTGGCACATCGTCAGCGAACGTCACCCGGCGTCGTGCAGGCGATTGTTCGCGTTGTAACGATGGACTTGGCGATCTTGAGATGTTGCTCACAGCTGGCTGTTTAGCGAGCTGATTGGTGAGTTTTCGGATTTCCTGGTTATTAGCCTCGGCGACGATCCTTGATGCTGGAAGTTCACTGATCATCTGGTCCACGTCGTTGCTCGTCGTAGATGTAGTAGTTTGATCGATGACGGTCTGTGCGACCTTCGCGACTCTAGCAGCTTGAATTACATCATCGACGGTAGTTGGTTGCGATTCGATGACGCGTGCCAAGATCCGTGGTCGAAGTCCCCGCTGAACAGCATATTGTTCCTGTTCTCCAACGACTTCAAGAGCGCGCGCCAGCTTTCTGACAGCGGTGACGTAATCGTTGACGGTTTCAGTCGGACCCTGGACACGACTCCATAGATCTGACGTCTTCTTCCACTTCAAGATTCCCGCGTCTTCGAATCAAGTCTTGAAAGCGGTCATGAATAATCCCCAGTTGCCCTTCGTTGTACCATCGATTGTCCCACCATTTGCTCGCCGTGTTGCATAGAAGAACCGCGACAAGACGTAGACGATCATTGTCGTTCATATCGCGAAAAAAAGCATACTTCTCAAATCGAGACAGCCAATCATTCGCATCCTCCGTTTCATTTCCTCGGAAAGATGGCGGTGCGAACGTCGCGTCCCCGACACCCGTGACGAATGCCGTTGTCGTTGCTGTTGCCCCACCGGCGGTGGTGACGATCGACCCGCCAGGTGTCGTCCCTGACGCGTCCGTTGTTCGTATTGACACCTCTTCATCGCTCGGATAGATCGTTGACGTAGTTGTTCTCGGTCTAGCGCCCCGACCCTCATCCACACCTCCCTCAGCCATATCGAATCTTGGCGGAGTATGTAGACGCTCTGATACAGTAGCCAATGCTGTCGGCGGGTGCAATACCGGTGTGTGCTGTAGTCCCGAACTCACCGTTAATGACGTGGTAGCTCCGGTAAATTCTGGTGTCGTGATGAGGTCGCTCGTTGATGATCGTGTCGACTGTGCCGGTGGTAGATCGTATAACGTCCCACGGCGCTTTGTTGGATCGTTATTTGGTCGTTGCCATCGACCAAACAGTGACTGCCGCTAACAACAGCAGCATGGCTGTCCAAAAACAGAGAAGCAAGCAGCAGTACGTTATAGACAACAGTTAGGTTATACACTGACGTTCACAACAGGTGGCTCCATGGACTTATGCCCAATCTCGCTCAGGACGTGGGGGAGCAAGTATGTTCCGTGGTTCATACGGGCTGGTGATGATGTTGTTTACGAACGTGTCACAGTCGCACAAACGATAATCCAAAGGAAGCAGTTGGAAGTATGAGATCCCCGGCGGAACGTTATAATCGTTTTTCAGCACCGTTTGGGCATGGATGAAATCGCTATAATGCCAATGAGGATAATTCGCGTGAGAAAAGAAATGTCGAAGTTGTTCGAACAACAGCTCCAGCAATGTTAGAAAGTAAATTCGGCTGTGGATGTGTGAAGCATCGCAACCGATGTGGATTTCATTGATTGGGTTTAATAGGAAATTCAATAACGTACCCTCTAGGAAGAATTTTCTGATGATGCGGCAGCAGGGGTAACCGATGTCCTCCAGAGTCATTTGGTCGCATCCACACACTGGATTGCATCTGTGCCAGTGCGTTCTGTTCCACCCCGACCATGCACAGTCCTGGAGGTACCACTCATGTGACTGGAGGCTCGCGTATACAGCGTCCGGCCTCCAATTGAAGTAATAGTTCATAGCAGCATGAAGCAGTTGAAGTAGAAGCAGTCTTGTTGAACGGGCGATCAGTAGTTGTTGAACAGACAGACGAGCTGGTAGCGACTGTTCAGACGAGCTGGTAGCGATTATTGATCGAATTTCATTCTCCACCACAATTTAAGAATGCTTCTATTATAATTATAACACTTTTGATTTCAATGATTATCTTTAGTAACAGTCCGAGCTAAAGAGGCTACTCCGACTCCTTAGCTGCGAACCAAGAAATCTACGACCTTCCTATCACCTTCTGAGCAGCCAATTATGCAACAAGGACAGTGACGTCAGCACAGTTATACTTCCCAGATCCCTGAGTGGTCCGACTTCTAAGCTGTGGGCTAAGGAGGCGGATATCAACAAAACTCCTGTAGCCAAGCTAAAACTGTCCTGGCTAACAGAACTCCTGTTTTGGCGATATGCCGAACTTTCGGACGATTCCTGGCCACAGAGCCTTCAGCCAATTGCAAAGCCTATGAGGCAGCTTAGCCACCAAAAACCCAGGAATAGGTTAGCCACTGCGCAATAGACGCAGAGTCCTCAAACTTGACCTAGATGCGGCCGTCCGTGTTGTTGTGTTTCCACTCTGAGCCTATTCCTAGCCAAATGTACTCACGATAACCCCAAGTAGCAATTCAGCTGTCTTCCAAATTGACGAAAGTTGATGAACGACGGCTGACAGACGAACAGGTGAACGAGCGGGTAGCGGCAATTAATCGAATCTTAGCTTCTCCACCACATTGAAGAGTGCTGCTGCTATAATTAAGACACGTTTGATCTCGACGATTATCTGTATTAACAGTCCGAGCTAAAGAGGCTACTCCGACTTTTTCTAGCTACGAACTCAGAATCTTCGACCTTGCAGTCACCTCCGAAACAGAAGTTATGCAACAAGGTCAATGACGTCAACATAGTTATACTTCCCGGATCTGTGAGTGGTCAAACTTCTAAGCTGTGGGCTAAGGAGGCGGGTATCAACAAAACTCCTGTATCCCAGCTAAAACTGTCCTAGCTACCAAATCTCCCATTTTGGTGACACACTGAGCTCCCGAACGATACTTGGCCACAAAGCCTACAGCCTATCGCAAAGCCTACGAGCTAGCTTAGCCACCAAAAACCCAGGAATAGGTTAGCAACTGCGTAATAGACGCAGAGTCCTCGAACTTGACCTAGATGTGGCCATCCGTGTTGTTGTTTTCCACTCTGAGCCTATGCCTAGCCAAAATGTACCCACGATGACCCCAAGTATCAATTTAGCTGTCTTCCAATATTGCAAGCGAACTCATCTGTTATAATAGAACACGATAAAGCAGTGATTATACTAAAGCTAAATGTGCATCAATTTATAAATCAAAATCAACAACGTCAGTTCGATAATACACACCTAGTAGCATCAGACCGTTACATAAGAATCAACAAATAATATAACAATCGTATACTCAGTGTGATAGTATGAGGGAGTGTAATATTTCACATAAAAGTGGAATTGTACTGTTTGGTACTGTTTGGCAAAAGAAGTTTGGGATAATATCTTGTCTGGACTTTCTTTTAAAAAAAGTTGCACACATTTTCCCTGTGCTATAGCTGAAATAGTGCAAGCTATAGATAGCAATATTGTGTTCACGTGTAACCTTCACATGACCTTGGGTCTGGTTATATAGGTGCTTTTACTATAATAATCGATGAAATTGCCTTTCACAAATAAGTCACAAAGCGAATACGATAATAATCGTTGCTTTCGTACAATAAGCACAGGCATTAGCTGATGAATAATGTGATAAGCTGCTGTAGGCGTTTGTCACATCAATGCAACTAAGTATAGTGTATATAATAAAAGCAAATTAAAAATGCAACAACACTCCAAATCAGCGTAAACATACATAACGCAAGAACAGGCAATGCAGTTGCGACATTTATTGTATTCCAACTGAATCGACATACAATGTCGATTCAGTCTTGGTTACAATAGGAACAAAATGACGTTCAAATGAATACTAGTGCGATATCTACTGGATTCTTCCCCATGGTGTCAATTAAACGTCATGATTACGATAAGCACCAACCATGCAGGTAACGACCATTATGGCAATAATGTCATATGATATAAAGATATTGTGGTTCATTGGCCATAGTACAATATCAGTTACCTGAAGAATGGGGCCCTGTTACTAATTAATGCATACGTGTAATAGTGGTCATTAATGAAAATAATGATAGAGATTGGACCATACAGGTGGAAATGTAGGCCCATGCAAAGCATAATGATAATGTTGGCTTCATATAATGTCATATAATGCTCACTATACGAGGAAACCGGTTGTTCAATATATCACATGCTCACTGGATCTCCTATGCGCCATAAATTCTGATGGATATAGTAAGACGCAAAATTATTAATTGGCCCACTCAAACAACTTGTCGCATTTACCATTGTGACACTGGTGAAAGTTGTGGACAGCAAACAAAATGATACGGGACATAACGAAGAACTGTACGTACGTGTACCACTCAGTTGTAATCAAACGAGCCCAAACGTAACGTGTATAAATGCAGCAGACATCTCATGGCATAATCGATATCAAAGCCTACTGAACTTGGATAAACAGAACGACCCTTAGAAATAGCCTGAGTTCGTACTCTATCTAATTATTATAAGTTTAAGACTGCTGCTATTTAGAATTTGAACGAATTTAACTCCAGCGAATGACTTGTATTAACAATCCGCTTAGTATATTGCTGCACCAATTTCTAGCAATGAACTGAAGTCCTACGACCTTCCTATAACCTTCCAGAACAGAAAGTTATGCAACAGGGTCGATGACGTCAATATAGTCACACTTCCCGGATCTCTGAGTGGTTGAACTTCTAAGCTGCGGGCCAAGGAGGCGGATATTAACAAAACTCTTGCAGCCATGCTAAAACTGTCGTAGCGACCACGTCTCCCGTTTTGGCGACACACCAAGCTTCCGAACAATTTCTGAGCCACATAGCCTGTAGCCCATCCTGTAGCCTAGGAGCTAACTTGGCCACCAAAGCCCAGGAGTAGGTTAGTAACTGCACAATGGACGCAGAAGTTCTCAAACTTGACCCAGATGCAGCTGTCCGTATGTTGTTTTTCCCTCTAGAGCCGCGCCTAGAGAAAATGTACTCGAGATAACCCCAAGTAGCGATTTAGCTGTCTTCCACATCGTTACCGACAACGCTATCACTTCCGTCTTTGTTATGATACTCGGCTGTTACTTTCTTTGTAGTTGATCGAATGAACGGCTTTGTCGCAGAGTCAGAAGTTGACGAGCGAATCGACAGCGTAGACGGACGCTCGATAATACTGTTACGACGCAGTGACGGATTATCAATTGGCGTACTCATCGCTACCGATAATCATGCAAACAGTGCGCGTACGACGTAGCAGCAAACGTTCAACACGGCTAATAACCGTAACAGTACAGCAGTGTACTCGAAACAGCAGTAGCGCGTTTGTAGCTGCACTGAGTCAGTTTACCAGACCCATTCCGGCGTCTCAGATCATGGTGGGGGGATGGCGTACGTTCAGTTATCAGATTGCATTTGTCACAATCGTTGCCGGGTTTGTGTGTGGTAAAATAATCAAGTGGAGGAAGAGCATGATAGAAAATTTCCTGTGGTACACGAAATTCATCTTGGAGAATCTGCTGCACATGTTTAAAATCTCTGAAGTGCCAGCTGGGATAGTGAGCGATGGTCATGAAATTCAGAAGCAGCTTCTGGACAATTGGGAAAACAATGTCGACAAGAGAATTTGGTTTTGGCAGTGACAGTTTGGTGTTATCAACTGCTACTAATATTATTGCGATCACTTTTCACTGAACTTTTAACACTTTTATTACAGCGGTATCGACCAACGAAATCACGAGAGAGAGAACCAAAGAATGAATGTCCTTCATCTGACCGCCAACGTAGAAGCCTAGGAGTGATGTCAAGAGGCGTGGATTTCTTGAGCCTAGCTGAACTTAGGTCATAGCGGTTTCCTAGCTACAGGCTGTAGCCCAAGGATGTATACATGCTCGTAACATGCTCCGGGCCGATAGGTTGCCTTTTTGGGAGCTGCAACAATACCGTCGAAGCCTAAGCCTACAGCTACTAAATACCAATTTCTTCCCCCAGCCACGGTCCAAGCTTAGCCACGACCTTCACCTTAGCAAGGCTCAACAACAGTTTTTTATAAGTAGTCAGCACTCTGCTGGCCAAGCGGCTCGCTATATCAAGCCGATAGTACTAAATGACCTTCGAGGAACTTTTCCTACAAAACCAAATACCGATTAGCTATTCATTAAATTAGCTTTCCTCCATTTACTAGATCGAGTCACTACAGTGCTATCTTCCAACAGAGGTAATTATACTGCCTCCTCGCTATGCTGTAATGTGTGGATCGTCTGCTCGCGTCTAGGGAATTCCAAGTGGAGTACAGCACTTAACATTCGACTTACTTCCTCAAAGGGACACGCAAAAAATAAACATTACATCATTGGTGTATAACCACCAGATTCCTATATATGCACTGTAATTATATGCCTACTGGCAAATGTAGGGTCTTTTAGCAGTTACAAGCGGCGGTCACAAGAACACGCCGACGTAGACATTATCATCGAGAACACTAATGTTAATGCTGCCGATATCATTACTGCAGTCACCATTGTTGATGTAGTTACTACTCTCGGATCCTCGCGTCAACGATTTTGCACACCTCATATGAATATGCTGAATCATGTCCAAATTTCACAACTCGATGATGATAATATGATGATGCTCTTCAAAGTCTGTATGATGCGATTATCTGTTAATGTTAAAGTTTTACCCACAGCTGCTGCAGTCAAGTGTGGCCGGAAGGGCCCAAACAAGGCATATGCTACACTTTCAAGCCCTTGATGGATACATGAGTGGAAAGGTATTGAAATGGGCTGTGACCTCAAGGTCGCCTACTTACTCAGAGTCATCACATTGTGACAGTTATACCTTCAGAAACAGAAAAATTCATCAGACAGTCTGTAAAAGTTTGTTTCCATGACACTGGTTCTGTGCTGTATGTGCAGTTTGTAAAAAAATTAAGTGGCACATTTTGTATTCATTCCTTCTCTTTCTCTATAGTAAACAAGTATTAGCAACATAGTTAACATATGAAACGTAGCTTCCGTTGTACCTTATGATGTGCATATCCTGTTGCATATCGGTTGAGTTGGTGCACCGGCGGTTGCAACGATCGGCCCGCCAGATGGCGTCCCCGATACGTTCGTCGTTCGTACAGATACCTCTTCGTCGCTCGGATAGGTCGTTGACGTGGTTGTTTTCGGTCTTGCGCCATGACTTTCGTCAACGCCGCCCTCAGCGATGTCGAACTTTGGCGGAATATGCAAACATTCTGATACAGTAGCCGAAGCTGTTGGCGGGTGCAATACCAGCGTACGTTGTAGTCCCGAACTCACCGTTAATGACGCGGTCACTCCGGTAAATTCTGGTGTCGTGATAATGTCACTCGTTGATGAGCCTGTCGATTGTGCCTGTTATATTTTGATTACTAGGAGGGTTTTAGGTGTGGGGAATTAGATTATTTATCTTTCACCGCCCCAATCTGACCTTTAATCCTGCCAAGGCTTTCTTCCATTGTTATTGCCCGTTTGTTGTATTTAATTCGATCCTTTCAAACTTTTGTTAAACCTATATTTTAGCCCTAGCTCCGAGATGGACTAAACTTCAGGCCATCTGCGAATAACGATAACTCGTAAGACAGTTGTAGATCGATTCCCAAAACGTTTGTTCAAAAACCATTATCCATCGATGTAGCGAAATAGCATGAAAAACAATACATAATTTCTGATCACCCAAATATCGAAAGAACTGCGACGAGAACTACTCTGTCTAGACATCGGTCTGCAAGTAAACACGAATGGCCACAAACTGCTCAACTCTCCAACTCTCTTCTTGCCGCTGCAGTATGGGTCTTTTATACAAAATGTCTGCAGCTCTTTCGACACAACGCTCGGCGGCGGCGTCTCTCTATTTTAGCCTTGGGCGCGGCCACCAGCTATCCAAGAATTCTTAGGATATCTGGCACCTACATGCCGGCGGTAAGTCGTACAACGTCCCACGGTGCTTTGTGGGATCGTTATTAGGCCGTTGCATTCGACCATACAGTCACTGCCGTTAACAACAGCAGCATAGCTGTCCAAAACAGAGAAACAAGCAGCAGCACGTTATAGGCAGCAGTTAAGTTACACAGTTATCTTAACGGTGCAAGTAGCTTCACAGCGTTATGCCCAGAGCGGAGGTGGAGGAAGCGGTGTGGCGTTCCATGGCAGGCGCGGCGGGATCCGTCGTTCGTACGGGCTTCTGATGACGTTGTTTACACCCGCGGCACACCCGCACAGACGGTGATCCAGAGGAGGTAGATGAAAGTATGAAATTTTCGGTGGGACATTGTAATCGTTTTTCAACACCATCTGAGCATGAAGGAAATTGCTATAATGCCAGAGGGGATAATTTACGCAGGAGAAGAAATTTCGAAGTTGCTGCTGAACGATAGCCCCGGCAATGTTAGAGAGAGAATTCGGCTGTGGACGTGCAACTCGTCGCCAACGTCCAGGAATTTGCACCCGAAGATTAACGGGAAAGTTTAACATACCCGCACGGAGGAACAGTCTGATGGTGTGGTAGGAGATAAGCAATGTCATCCAAAGTCATACATTCACAGCCGCACACCGGATTGCACCCGTCCCAATGCGTTCTGTTGAAGCCGTACCGTGTGCAGTCCTTGATGTACCACGCGATTTGTCCGCTTGTGTCAACCAATTGTGTGTTAAAGAATGGCAACAACTGTGGAACCAGTGTACATCTAATAAACTTTACAGTGTGCAACCGGTCGTTGGTCACAGTGTTAGTTCGTCACTGGGCCGCTACGACTCAGTCCTCATCAACCGTCTTCGAATTGGACATACAAGACTTACAAATTCTTATCTCCTAAAGGGAGAGAGTCAGCCAGTATGTGAAGCTTGCCATTCTCCGCTCACAGTGAAGCACTTTTTGGTAGACTGCACCCGTTACAGTGCAGCACGTCAGAGATATTTTGGAGTGGACACACTTGAGGACGTTTTTGAAAATGTTGCATCTCGCAACATCATCGCTTATGTTACAGACATCGGCTTTTACAATCGTATATAATGTAGTTTTATATTAGCTCAATAGCCTTGATCTTAACAAGTATTTTAACTTTGCTTTTAATACATATATTAACTGCTTTTAACTAATTTTAACCACGTATGGCACTGAATGGCCTATTTTGTGCTGATGTGCCGTTAAGAAACTAC
>Ga0209671_1001534_pt1 | contig 19530 bp, 18 predicted proteins | sample WorMetHERISLAND2_2_FD_187401 | JGI IMG/M metagenome (GOLD analysis project Ga0209671, IMG submission 187401) | Marine gutless worms symbiont microbial communities from Max Planck institute for Marine Microbiology, Germany - Olavius geniculatus... | ecosystem: Host-associated > Annelida >...
TTGAACCAGGACTGTTGGAGTTATTGCAAAAGGTAGCAGGGGTCCGGTTTTTTTTGAGACACAGTGTAGATCTTCCATTTCCTTGTAGATTAAGTAATTGTTTACTCCTTAATGGTTGACAAAAGCTGACAAGCCACACCAGACGTTTTCTGCCTAATTACTTGCATACATTGATTCATACCGACTTTTATCAGGAGTACCCACTACACAGCAATATTAAAAAATAACAATAACATAAAGTAAATGATACAATACAGTTTGCAACAGGTAAAAACTGTATTGCACCTGATGATGTCAGAACTAGAAATAAAGCACAATAATGTGTTTCCAATACAGAAAGGTATTTAATGCACCATAAACGATAACATACAAGAACACTTGCAAAAACCGAACTTGTTTTATTAAAATCTACTTCTGCTCCAAAAAGTCAAACAAAGATGAAATAAAACTACTTTGACGTAGATGAGAAAACTCTCTAGACTGTTAAACGTAATCAGCTCAAAGCCAAATTTACCTACTACAAACTGACCACAGAACAAACAATAATTCAAGTGTACACAGAGATTGATACAGGCAAAGTATTGCTGGGACAAATAGTCATTGACAACAAAAAAGTAGAGTTATTTTATCACTGAACTCAAGCAGGGGTGTCATTTACAAAGGGGGGGGGGGCTGGAGAGTCTACAAACCCCCACAAGGATTTACAATTTTTACTTTTTTTCCTGTAAACTGCATCTTTGAAGCAGTGTTACTGCTGCAAAAACAATACGTTATGCAGACTTAGACCCCAAAGATCACTGAGCCCCCCCCAATGATTTACTGAAATGACGCCACTGCACTTAAGTAATTCGACTAGTCCATTCAGAAACATCACATCAGACACGCAGCATAACATCATTTGTTACTGTCTCTCTTGGCTCCGGTGACGCTGATTTTAACCTAGCCTCGAACCCCGGTGACTGTTTGCTGAAACATACAGTAAGTAAGTAAATAAGTAAAACAATGATCTGTCTAGCGCATCAACACTAGAACAGCTGCAAATGCGCTGTATAAACCAGTAGTCTAAGACAAAGAATGAGCACAGTGAGCAAAATAGAGACAAAAAAAGATAAAACACAAAATAGATAAAATTTGTGCAGGGTCCAGCATTGCAATTAAGTCAAGATGGGAAAGTCTTGGTCCGGAACTGCTTAATCATGAAACCAATGCCACTCCCTCCAAAACCTCTTGAATGCATCTCACTGAAATTTGGACTCAATTTCTTCCAGGACCGGTTTCGAAGGAAAAGTAAATATAAAGAAAAATAAAAACAAAGTACATTAGAATAACAAAGTGAAAACATAAAGCCTCCCATTGCTACATGCAGGCAGCCTAAATAGCACAAATTAGCAAGAAATCCTTGCTCAGGCTACGTCCAATGCACCAATCTCTGTGAGCTATCTGTCTTTTAAGTAACAGCTGTAACTGTATGGGAAATGCCATCATTATGTTACCAAATACTGCAATGGATAAGCAAAAATTGTGAGTGAGTGAATGAGTGAGTGAGAAGGGTTTTACGTCCCACCCGACACAATCAAAGCACAGACACATCCAGTGGATTATATAGACATATGCAAGACCATTCCAAAGCTTCTTGACTCAAGGCCCAACTCTTAGAAAAAACTAATCTACCACTTGCTAGAGTAATCCCGATGTTAGACAAAAGACGAACAAACCGAGACAACAGAATAAACTCAGATCAGTAGAAAGTAATTCAACGATACAGAGAGTAGGAAACAACAATCACACAAATGCGGACCTCCACTAATAAACTAACAGTAACACTGAACTCACGCACTACCAACACTGTATTAGTAACATTCACCTGACTGGCAGCATAGACACAAAACCCCCAACAAAAACTGTGCAGAATTCTCATTTTTATACCAACATCTTCCCATGGTAAAACAGCATTAATGCTGGTATTGTGAGATAATAATTACATGCACACACAATTAGTTGTAGTTATCTCACATGTAACATACACACACACTCTACAGACCTGCTGCTGATTTGCTGCATTTTTCTTCTTTTTATTCTTCTTCTTCTTCTTCTTTTTCTTTCCTTCAGCCAGCTGTACAAACATCAGTAGCCAAAAAATGCACCACTTGGGAAACATTCACCTCAATTTTGGTCTCTCTATGCTTCTTTCACAAACATTTTTCAAGGCTTAAGCTGTACAAGACAAAAAACAAAAAGACGGACAAAAGAGCAAGACTTTAGATTAACATTGCCTAGTACAGCTATATAATAACAATGTAACAAATCAATCCACTGAGCCCACATGAGTTATAGCAAATCTCCCATAAAACATAGATAAAACAAGCACCCACAACGAATGCATCTATAACATGTTGAAACTACTATTCAAGATAACTGCTTTTCCATCTTTAAAGATTCCGCAAAATGCAGACTACCATTAATGGTTGCAAAAAATGTGCAAATGCTGCAGAATTATGTGATCCGATAAGTTCTGTAAAAAGATGATATGTAAACAATAAGTAACACAGTAAGAACTCAACAATGTGCAACTGATAGTCATATTGTACAGGGTTGGCCAAAAAAATGACATGTTTTAGACATCTGAGTCACCTCTCTTATCAGATGCATCACATTTGCAATTTTTGTTTACTCGCACATTACTCTCATTGAACAACATCGTTTATCTGCCGACATAAACGAATTCCGATTTTATGTGATTCACAATCTGTGTGTTGAGAAACAATGGGGGTTCCAAAAGAATAATGAAAACATTTGCAAATAAGAAATAGCAAATGTTAAAATTGTCTGACCGTATTAATATCTTATGTATTGCAATTTACATGGCATTATACTGACACTGTTAAAAAAGTGTTATTTCTTACAAGTTTTTCGGCTCACAATCAATGAACATTGTTACCTGTGACGTGTCACTGGCAGCAGATGCAAGAGTGTCTGGTGTATATGAAACAAGTTGTGGTGCTGCTTCTTTTGCTGCTGATAAAGTTTTCTCTGTCGGTGTTCGCTTCATTTTCACCTCACCAACATCCTTTGTCTCGGCTTTCTTCCCGGCTGCATCTGCCGACTTTTTACTATCCACTGTCACTGCCTTCTTCTTCTTCTGTGGCTTGGCATCAACTTCTTCTGTGCAGATAATATTATACAAATGAAAAAATTAAAAATAATTTAACGAGTATCAAAAACTAACAGGAGTCATTTTGCCGAACAGTGGAGTTAGAAATGACAATGGCTAATAAAAAAGAACTAGAAGGTGTAGACAGCAAAGCTAAAAATGTTGACAGCAATGTGAATGAATGAGACAACTTTATCGTGGATCAAAAATATTTATAAAATACTAGCCTATAAGTAAAAAATGTACATTGCAAATACCTGAAAGAACTAAAGCCATATGCTCAAAAAGATTTCACAAACGAGTTCGCATTTTACACTGAAGCAGTTATCACAGAATTAGGTCAGAGAGAGCGAGACAGTGATTACGCACGACAAGCTATTTATTTAATAATGCAGTCAATGAAAGATTTAACAATAAAACGTGATTTGAAAAACTGTTAACGATTAATCACGCCATCATTAATTTCCACAGGTATTACAAAAACATATGGTAACTGCAAAAGAGGCCGAAAATAGCCATCAGTCATTGAGCCATAATGATGTACAACTAACCATCATCATCATCATCATCAGTACTGAGCTCTTCGTCATCTTGACCTTCATTCAGTAAATCCAAATCTTCTTCATCAATATCGTCAATATCATCATCATCATCATCGTCATCTTCACTGGCCTCCTCAGCTTCATCATCAATAAACTACACATGCCAACATGACACAAAATTTCAAACAGAAGCCCCGGCTTGTACAAACTGCCTTAATGCCTGGCCCGCATCTGGGACCCGGCTTGTAACCGAAATGCAGCTTCTAACAGAACAACTACAACAACAACTACTACTACTACAAGTACATCTACAACAACCACCTACAGGGTGGGCCAAAAAAACCGGACCTGTTTGAGCGTTGATAACTTAGCGACGGTTAGTGGTAGAAAGTCGTGTAATACGTCAAAAGTTTCAGAATGCTGTAAAGAATTAACGGCAAATTTGCATAGCGAAGCATTTAAATATTCTTTGCCTAATTTGCATAAATATTCATCACCCCTGATATTCTGCCAAATTTGACTGTAACACATGGATTTAACATGGATATTTGAGCTTTTATAACTTAGCGATGTTTATTGATGGAAAAACGCGTAATATGCCAAAAGTTTTGAAATTGTATACAGAAGAAGTGTACAACTTGCAAGTCTCAGCATTTAAATATTCTTTGCCTGATTTACACAAATCTGCCCCACCCCTAAAATCATGCTAAATTGGCACTAACACATGAATTTAACTTGATTTTCATTCAGCATACAGTGAAATATCAACAATCATTAACACATACGTTGAGTTTGAATGAAATTCGGCATAGGCAGTTGCCCAGCTTTTGCATTCATAACGGTCATCAGTCCTTTTAGGCAGCTGATCGATCGCTGGAGTCAATGTGTCCAGGATCAGCTGAGCCCAGTATTCGATTAGGACACGTTTTAGCTGGTCAGCTACTGAAATTTTGTGACCATGCTATCTGTTGCAATGCCTCCACACTGAATAATTCACAGACTTTAAATCTGGACTTTCTGGCAGTAAGTTTTTGAATTCAATGAACTCGGGCACATGGGAGTGCATGCAAAATGCCTAATTTTAAGAGCAGTGAAGATTTATGCAAATTAGGCAAAGAATATTTAAATGATTTGCTATGCAAGTTCGGCCCTCTTTGTCTACAACATTCTAAAACTTTTGATATAGGACTCGCCTTTCTACGGGTAACCATCGCTGAGTTATCAACGCTTAAACAGGTCCGGTTTTTTATGGCCCACCCTGTATAGTAAAGAAAAACATGAATTCCTCCAGCCTGTATCTGAGATGTGGCTTGTATTCAGGACCCAGCTTATATTGGTACCACACAAGTCACTGTGACCCATAGGCCTGTATCCAGAACCCAACTTCAATTCAAAGTTCTATGGTACATAACCTCAACTACAATACTACATAGAAACAAAAATGTCCACAAGAGTGAATAGTTACTAGTAACTAGTAAAATATATCAGCCCAGCCCAGTGCTGAGGCAGCCAACCACTTAAGAGAGTAAAAATGCCCATTCTTAACCCCAACCATTAACCTTTCAAACAACAAAAAATTGACACAACTGTTATTCCTGCCCTGGGAAATGTTAACACTAATTTCAAATGGTCTGTCTACACCTTTTTTGTTTTCCAGTTAGGTCGGTTAGGTATGTTTCTAACATACACCAGACAGACCGACTGACTGGAAAAAAGGCAAGACCTGTAATGGAGCCTATTATGATGGTTGTATGATAATTCTATGTCGAAAACTAAACAGCTTAATTTATTTTAACTGCTGCCCAGTGCCAAGCTTTTATAACTGCAATTACTTACTGACATATTTTAACAACGTAAATAAACTGGACAAACACAGAATCAGGTTTGTTTTAACACTGTGACACCAGGACATTTCTATGACATCAGACCGAGCAGAAGTATCTCAGTCAGTCAATCAAAACACATTCGTACAGCGCCATATGTCAAGAACAAATCAGGACACATAATGACAGAGACTTGGCCAAGTGTTGTGATATAGTAAGCTATATCAAACAGTTCAGTTTTTACGCATGAAAACAGGTAGCCTACTGCTGTAGCACATCTTAGCCATTGCAATTCTGTCTGTCCGTCTGGCACACGGGTGGATCAGTCCAAAACTGTGCAAGCTAGGATCACCAAATCATCACCAATGGCTGCCTGGAAGACTCTAGTTACAGGATCCATAAAGCTTTTCCATAAATTTAAAAAAGGTCACACTGAGGGAGGGCACTAAATGAGAGTGGGGTAGAGAAAATTTGTGATTTTTAGGCAATAAGTCACTGTATCTCAGAAATGGTGCAAGAGAGGTCACTAGGTTACTATTAATTACCAATAGGAAGTCGTACACGGGCTTTTGATTGGCACCAAGAGCAATGACCTTGGATGACTCTGAACACCAAAATAGAGTTTTTTATGGATTTTTGGGCAATTATAGTTGCGAGACACATTTAAAGAGCGAATTGCGCTAAAATCAATAAAGAGAGACAAGGAAAAGCTGTGCAAGAAATTTTCAGTATTAAACATAGATTTCAACAGTCCAAGTTTCGATTTTCTAGGTTCAAGGAAACCTGAGCATGACGGCATCAAAAAGCAGTACCCCCGTAAGTCGTTTTTTACCGCTGTTGGCCAGTCTTTCATGAAAAACGGTTGCAGATAGGCATGGGAATGCTGCCCATCACAAAAAGCACTAGTAACGGGCTTTTTATTGGTATCAACATCGATAACTTTGAAAAACCCTGAACTCCCAAAATAAGAGTTTTTATTGATTTTTGCTATCTTTGGCTGCGGCACACACTTTAAGAGTGAATTGCAATGAAATGGCTGGAGATAGACTAAAACAATTTATAACCAGTAAATGTTATCGGCTTTCGCGTGTCTCGTGAGCATTAGCTCAAATTTCTTAAGCAAAGGTTAAAAGTGCTGAGAAGTTTGACGAATCTAGTTATGTGACAGTGCATTCCAAACAGAAAACCTACGCTAATGCTGAATGCATTTGCTGACAACTAGCACCATCCGAGGAACAGTAAAGTAATAGTGTATCTGACGATCGCACTGCACAGTATGCTACCGAATAGCAATGACATAATCTATAATAACAAGTTAACAACTGATATTACCAAGCACGCACAGGTAACTGCAATGTTAATCTTTTCATTCAGACATAAGCTTATTATATTCTCTCCAACAGTCAGTAGCTAGTATACCTCTGCATCAGTATCATCATCATCGTCATCCTCATCAATGTCTTCTATTGTCATTTTTGCCTTCTTAGAAGAACCCTTTGCCTCCTCGGCCAACTTCTGCCTCTTCTTGCTTTGACGAACTACACAACGGCATTCAACTCACATTCAATAACTGACACCACACCATTTGTAACAAATCCAGCCCATACACCAGCATAAAAAGTAAGCACGTAATTCATACAGTGGATCGAGTGTAAAAAACTGAAACACGCTTGGTGTGGTAATGAAAACAGAAGTAGGAATGTTTGTGATAGCGCCTAGAAGTAAACAGAAAGCATGCACTGATTTAAAGATGGTCTGAAAGAGCACTCAGAGCAGATGGACTGGCATGTCCATCGTGAAAATCACATCCTTCATGCGTTGTCATTGTCATACATAGAACTGTAGCCATCCAGATGTGTGCATCTGTCGATGCTAGAGCCAAAATGGCAGAGACAACAGTGTACTCGTCATTTAACTCATACGTACACTCACTCAATGGAGCACACAGATGAGGTTACCTGTGATATGCTATGTACTATAATAAGCAGGAAATGACAGTACTAAAGATTCACTCTGATAGTGTAAACTAAAAATAAAAACAAAAAAAATGCAGCCAGAAGTCTCAAAAATTATGTCTGAATAATAAAGCATGCAACAATTTTTCAACTTCGTTGCGTTAACAAATATCGTTAACTGCTAGACGCATTTGATTCACAGTCGCCTGATGAATGTCAACTTTCTTTTGCTTTGTGCCACATGATGACAAAGATAAGTGCAAGAAACTTTTAATATGACAAATCATGAATAGCAAAAACTTACTCTTAGTCAGACAAAGCAAAGCAATGGTTTATATTTCTGATGTGTGCTGCTCGAATGGTAACACATGTTGTAAGCAATCTCATAAATAAACACTGAACAGTTGATAAAAACATGCATGCTGATAGGTCATACTGTACTGTGCGTAAGGGAAAAAACACGACGACACTGTAACAACAATCGGAGTACAGTTACAAAACAAAAATATGCTGTCTGTCTGTAATGACTGATACCTGGGACAGGTGAGTCTTCCTCAGAATCAAGATCTTCCTCTTCTTCTTCTTCTTCTAGTTCAGAATCCATCATACTGTCACTTAGTCCAGGAAACTCATCTTGAGGCATTATGTAGCCGGACATATGAACAACTCCTTCATGACACACAACATGATGCCTGATAAGTAGGGTTGTTAACAGTTAAGTGTTTGCCCGGTTAACCGATCTTACGTTCAGGATCGAGCCTAAAAATGCTGGTCCCATTAATCATAACAGTGGCAAGCGACACGATAGAGGCAGGCGCTGAGAAATTATCACATAGTCAGTCAGTCACTGCGGCGCTATCAACAACCGACACAGTGGCCTGTAGTAATAGTTTGATCTTCCTCCCTGTCTCTTTGTCCCTGTCTCTGTCTGTCCGCTTAACTCTGTTTATGCACGATGAACGTCAAAGGACGTTGTAGCTCAGTGGCCCACCCAGCCATGTCAATGGCTGACCATGGGAAAGTGTTGTTATCTCACGACCACCCACCCCACACTGTGCAAGCATGCCTTGCCCTCTCCTTCCCTCCCCTCCAACCCGCACTTAGTCTACAACTAGGCATGTGCCTGGACCACCACTCATCTAGTGCAGATATGAGATGATTCACATACGTCAGCAGTAAATCAATGATTGATGACTGACTAACAGCCAAAACCTGCAGTATTTTACTACAGCTAAATCTACAACGATATTTATTGGTTACGTCATTCTTCCACGAGTTCGCGATTCACTGTAATGTCTTCCCCATGCAGCAGTGGTGGTACGATCGCAACGGCTACACACTTTGTTGCCATAATGATGTACAGATACTGTCACCCAATCGCAGGTGCTTCCTGGCGCTGGTAACCTTCACTGCAGGGAACCTGTCAGGTGAAACCACCAGGCACGGCAACAACAGACGTAGTTAGCCAGCCAGCCAGCCACGCTGTGCTGTTGCCCGCTATACTAACTGACAGATAGAAGCTTCACTCTGCACACTCGGTGGGCTGGCATGCAGAGTGATTGGACAGTCTATCACTTTCAATCACAGCGCCCATTAATAAGCAAACTATGGTTAACTGGTCTTTCTGGTCACGGTTAATCGGTCAAAATAAATGGGTGGTCTTAACAACTCTACTGATAAACTACTAACTACTGCATGCATCATAGCATAATACACTTACAAGTCACAGCTTTCAAATAACTCCTATTTCTGCTACAAAATGATGCATAATGCTGCACAAATTCCAAACAAAAACTTGCCAAATGGCAACCACAACGTCGAGAAGTATTCAAATACAAATAAACAAAGTCTACAGATGTTACACAAATTCACAAGCACTAAGTAATCATAAGCAGAACCTATGCTGCTGTTACTTTTAAATAAATATGATTTGATTTGATATCCAACTCTTATACAGTCAGTAATGACGAGTACTTAAGTACATTAGTACTTAAGTACGTACTTAAGTACTTTTCATGTACCTGAGTACTTGTACTTCAGTACATTTTAAGGTACTTGGCCCATAAGTACACATAAGTACCTTTTAAGTACATTTTATTCATTGCAATGTTGTAAATGCTAATCAGTTTGAAATGTATGCAATTTCTGGATAATAAGTTGTTCGTTTGTCGGACAGTTCCCCGTATGGACATTTCCCTGTACAGACTTCCACATACCCTGTGAGTTGAGTTTTAATCAAAGGTCGCCGCTTTGTCGTTACAGGGCATAATGCTGCACATGACAACGTTAATTGTCCTCAGTTGCACCTGTCACACTGCCCACAGTGTCTCATAACAACATGCTTGTTAAGTATTTAAAGTCAGCTAACAGACTTAACTACTTAATGAGCGAGCATTTCAGAGAACTCTTTCTCTACAATTTATTTTGTCCGTCACACAGTTGTGCTACTGCTGTTGATGGTGCGCAGTCAAGTTCTAAGTCACATGACAGGGTTGATTTCAAAGTTGACAACAGGTGGGGAAATGTATGCCCTAGTCTTAAGCGTTATAAAATGGGCTAAAACTGCCTAGAGGAAATGTATTATCCTGCAACTGCAAAACGTCCGTTTTCGGCTTTGCAGAAATATTTCGATTTCAGTTTGGTGAAAATTGCACCACATCACAATCAAATGTCATGCAGATACTGGTGCAGACATTTATGATTTTACACATGACTCAGAAAATGAGGTTAATGACTCTGGGTGCAAAGTTAAAGCACTCCAGTTTTTGAACAATCCATCTCATGAACTGATTAGCTGATTGGCTACTGAGCCATTACTCGTCAGAGTGTTCCGTCAACAACCCCTGTAGAGGAAGAAACTTTGTAGCCAAGCTGGACTAAAAACTTATTTTGACACCCCACATAAATAAACAGTCAGATTAACTGTATATAACACTACATCTTTGTCAGAAAAATAAACAGTTTGCCTGATGACAACATTAACGGTTTTGGTTTTATTTGGTGACAGGTGACACTTTTTACATACGTACTTAAAATGTACTTATGTACTTATACTTGTACTTAGCACTTATAAGTACTTAAGTACTCTTTACAGATTGTATTTTTACTTGTACTTAAAGTACATTATTTGATGAGAACTTTGTACTTGTACTCAAGTACTTTGTTAGAGTACTTACGTCATCACTGTACACAGTACACACTGGCAGCCTAATTTGATGCAAACCTTTTCCTTTGATGTAGAATGTCAATTCTTCTCCAGCAGCAAACTCAAGATCTAACGGCTGCTGGAAATGTTTGCCATGCTGAAGAGTACACAGAACATAACTTTTACCATCACGCTCTATCATCAGTGACACCGGATCATCATCTGCTCACACAATGTTCAGCTGTGTTACAGTAAACAGCAAACATTCTAAACACAAACATCAATAACATTCAGATTTCAATTGACTAATGTAAAGCAGTTCTGTACAACATCTTAAAAACTGCAAAGTTTGTAACCATAAACTTGCCAAGAAAAATATACATAACACTCATCACTCATTAGTCATTAACCATTCACTTAAAGGCTAAATCTAATGCATCTGTAAATGCAGACATACCAAGTTACAAACTAAATACAATTCAAAATTTGCATAGAACAAAAAAATTACACATCGCGCAGTAACGTACCGTGAGTCTGAAATGGATCGAGAGCAGCCATTGAGACATGCACAGGTCGTTCTGTAGTCTGCGAATATTTCTTATTGCTGCCTTCCAGAGCCACTCCTACAGACATCAAAAATGCACACTAAATGCTAAATAGTGTTACAAATTACAAACAGCTAGAAAAATTCAATTACTACTAAACGTGAACTGAAATTGTTCATAGCTGCCACAAAAAACTGGTGTGACTGTAACATGACAGGTCATAATGGAATGGAAAAAAACAAGATAGGACACAAGCACGACTGCATAGTGGCCACTGGCAGACAGCAAGTGAGCAAATCGTTTATTCCTAATGACACATCCAAAAACAACAAGCACGATTTACATAAAGCAATCAGCAGCAACAAATGACAGGTGTCACACTCTTGTACTATGATGCCAACATTACTTAAACAGAGCAGTTCAAGTGACACCACTGGTGAACATGAACAATATTACAGCTAAGAGATGAAAAATACAAGTGCACATAAGTGTGTTGTTGTCATTTGTGAAAAAGAACTAAAATTCTATGGTACACGATGTCTGTCCCATCATCTTTCAGTCATCCCCCATCATAGCACATAAATGACCAGTTTAATGCTCCCATTTGTGATCTAATACACCAATCTCCATTTAGGCCTTAAGTGACAATTTTTGCATAATTTAGTCTTTCGTCATATCCCATCATGTTTTAGTCAGACTCTAAAAAGTATACGACTAATTACCACAACGAGGCCATAATCTGACCAAAACGGACCACAACTTTCTTCTTCTCAGACCACAACCGAGAGGATGACATAGAAGATAAATGGACGGCGATGAAGATGACAAACAAAACGAACAAACGAAAATGTCAATGACAGCAATAAGCAAAGTCAAACGAGACGGGAAAACAATGGGAAAACAGACAATAAAGACGACAGCAAAAACGGACGGAGATGTGTCTTCTCAGTCCATTCGTCTTTGCGACCGTGCGTCTTCTACGTCGTCTTATTTGTCAATGTGGTCCGATGTGGTCAGTGTGATCTCCTTCTGGCTCCGTTGTGGTCTCGTTGTGGACTTGCGATCGGGTTAATTTGTAGCCCGTCGTGGTAATTAGTCATACCGCTCAGAAAGTTAAGAAAACCGCACACAAAAAGAAAGTGTCACAAATTATTCTGAAACTTTCTGACTGCATAATGCTTAAAACGACAAGTGCAGTGCACTTGCTGAAATTGTCTTATTTCTCACACGTGTTTGACGAGGGAACTCGCGCTAAAAGAGAACAATCTATTCCGATTACGTATTTCAATTCCAAAATGTGACAAATCATGGTCGAAAGCATACCCCAAAATATGCTCTTTAATTCAGAAATAACCACCATCTTTGACAATTTAAAATGAAGAATAAAAACTCAAAATTATTCGAAAAAACAACACCGTCAAATTTTATAACTTCCGCTTATCTTTTAATAAAATGTCTAAAAGGCGATTTTAACAGAAATCAATAAACTTGCAATTTTTGTCTATGGAATTAGGCAGTGAATATCTTCACATAAAAGCAAAGATAATAACAGTGCATTTTTTGTCTGCTGTAATAAACTGTCAGCTTTCAAAGTTGTTTCAGAATGATATTAGATGTTAGAATTTAACCAGCAGCCACGTCGGCCCACGTCTATGGAAAGCTTGTGTCAATGCGCCAGCCATCAACCCACTAACCACCCATCCACCCGAGCCCCGGTGTTAAACCGGCAGTCATTGCAACTGGCGTATAGTAGCCGCTGGGTGTGAGATCGTCTAAACAGCAATCCGAACTGCAGTACTGCACTGTTCTGCACACACTGTAGTTTCTTACTTTACTGGATAACTGGAAAGGGTCAGACCTTGTGAAAAATTTGCTTTCAAAAACTGCATCAAGTGAAAGTACAAGAGCAAGCTCGGATCGAAGTTGAATGATCACAATCTGCTGAAATACAAATACTGTGAAGGTTAAATTATACAGTGTTATAAGACACTACATAGATTTCATACTAAGGCATCACTTTTCGTATTCTTTCACACTAAAAAACTTCTCTGGGTGAATTACCACCCCCTTATCGTCTGCCCTCACTACCCCTTCCGGGTAAGCTACTGAATGCTGTATAATCTAAGTTTCATTTGGCTTGGTGATGACTGGCTGAAAGACGAACATCAGGACTTGGATAACTCTGAATCAAGCATAGATTTTACTCAATGCTCAGTCATCCATAGCAATCATAGTAATGACATCATATGGACAGCATGCAATACGGTTACTCTGGCCCTGTTTCAAAGATATTGCAACTTTTCTGCTCTAAACAGCCACTTTTCACACCCATCTATTCCACCGGAATTTGGCGATTTTTTGTTAGAACAGATCGCTGATGTTAGAGCCTATAACCCTAAGCTGACTATCTGGTTTAGACATACGCAAGCAACTCAAGCCACAGTGTGCATCTGAACGATTGCAGGACGCTGGACTTTTTTTTACATCCAACCAGCAAAGGGGCAAGTTCAGGACAGTGTTTGAATTGCCGGGGGGTTGAGGGGGTTCAACCTCCCAACTGTTTTCTCAACCCCCCTAACACCCTGTCAAATTATGCCCCGGGAGGGTCAGCTATGTATTATATACATAAAATTTACATCACAATTTTGGTTGAACTCTGACCGTCGAGAAGTTCAACCTCCGCAGCTAATTTTTCACAATTCAAACAATGGTTCAGGACCTATTTCTGACGCCAGAACCCTGCTCCCCCCACTGTCGTGAAGTTCACAAACAACATACATAATGCAAACAATACAGAAAAGTCTTCTTACATACTGTATAATTATAATGACATGTAAAAATACTGAACCAAGCAAAGAACAAATGAGCACTGAATCAAAGTACACAAAACAAAGAATACAAAAATATGTATATCATTTACGGGAAATGACAAGCTAAAAATGCACCAAAAATCCCTATATGACCCAATAATAGACCAACCAGTAAATTGCATTATCACTGGGTGTAAGTTGTAATGGTTAATTCAATGGTCAATTCAAATTCAATGGTAGCGATCAACAAAGACACTCTTCACTGGGCATAGTTAGTACTTGTAAGACAGACAGGGAAACCATTTCAGTATACAACCAACCACCCAGGTTAAACTGGCCTTATGTCCCTCCGGGGTAAGTAGTAGATCAAGTACTGATCTGCCTAGATGGAATTACGGTAGGGCACCTTCACCGGTTTCAGATGGCTATTAACACTGCGTGATCTCATATGGCAGGTGATGCTCTGTAACTCTAACTCTTTTTAACATTAATGACTGAAGTAGTCAATATGCTGATTTGAATATGCAGAGAATAATCTGTTTCGCACACATAGGCAGATGAAAGACAAGTTGAATGAATCACTCAACACAGTCGCAACAGTATCTCAAGAGTGTCTTAGAAACAGTTGTAGCTGTTGCAAGATTTCAGAGTCAACAGTTTGCATCAACGAGTTGAAGACAGCACCACCGAGTGTAGATCGCAACTGATTTAGCTGAGACATTACAAAGACGTCCAGAGCAATGGTGTGGACAGGATCACGCATGGACAACTACAACAACACACAATAGTACTGCAACGCAAAATACAAGACAAAGGATTAGCGTTGCTACCAACTACCAAATTTTTCAAACGATTAATTTCCAAAAATTAATCAAAATTGATCGATTAATTTCAGTTACTTTTTGTAGTCAAAAAAACCACAAAAACTGCAGAATTAAACTATTAGTTGTTGCTATCTTTTGCAAACTAATGATGATGATGCAGTAGCCTACAAGAAACTGTGTAATAAGGCTCACAAGTACATGCTGTTAAATTAACACTATACAAGAAAAATTATGCGAAATAAAATTAAATTACAAACATTAATTATCAGTTATTTTACACTGTTAAGCAGTCAAAAATTTTAATCAAATTTTAATAAATTAAAAAATTCATTTGATAAATTTTTAAACTATTAATCAATTTATTAGTCATTAATTTCCACATCCCTACACAGAATACTACAACAGCTAAGACATTACAAAATCATCCAGAAAAATGGTGTGAAAATGATCGCATGCAGACAACTATAGCACATAATGCTACTACAGCTGCAATGCAAAATATCATCACAGCTCTCAAATGCATAAAAGGTGTAAAAACGGTGCCAGAAACAGCCTAAATGTATAGTTAGTGGACACTAATAGACAAAAATCGTGTGCAGCTACCTGAAAGCGTCGTCTGTCATGTTCAGTTTCAAGCTCTTCACTGCTCGGCTCACTGCCAGAAATCATGAGTCCACTGCATCATCAGCACATCATCATAATACTCTACATCATCCATTCGTAGTCTGCATCAATGTAACAGTAACAAGCAAATATATCTGACTGGCCCAGTGCCAACAGAATGTGTAGCCATCCAGCTAACTATGAACTGCTTGTTTTGTGTTATGAACTGCACTGCAACCCTTACATTTGACCGTTTGAGGTGAAAATCGACAGAGTGGTTAATCCTGCCCTGTTAAAGGCTCACAGTAATTCTGGTCTTTCTGCAACGTTATGTTTTCAAGTTCAAAGCCGATACCAAAAAAATGGACAGACAGATGGACTGGCCCAACCCATAATGTGGCCTATCAGGATGATATAGGGTCCTATAAGCCAAATGGCTCTAACAGCTAAGGCCCACATTTTTCCGCAACAACCTCTGTCAAATTCCACGGGCCAGTTCACAAAATTCCGTGGCTCACCATGGCAAAATTGTTTAAATTCCACGACTTACCGCAGACATCTGTTTGTGAATAAACTGAGCTCTATTCTGTGCATAACCTTCAGTTATTGAAGGCCGGCATTGTGCTCAGTTATGCTAGCAACTTTCAAAGAAAATTATCAATCTTTTTTTTCTTTTCAAAAATGCAATCTGTCAAGTCGAATTCTGTTTATTATTGTGTGTCGTATTGCGATGGCTATTAGTAGGGCTCACAGTTTTAGGCACGTTAGTTTATCTTTTTCGTGATATAGTTAGTCTATTTAGATACGATGTGAAGCCGATGATCGTACTGATCATCGGTCATTTCTCAATTTCTGCAAGTCTGTAAAATTCTGCTGAAATATCAAAAATTCGCGAAAAAGGGCAAATTCCGCATATTACTGATACAACTCAGGTTACTACTACTACTCATGCTACTTCTACTCACACTACTAATGCAGCTTAGTTTGAAATTCCACCACCCACAGAAAACTGTGGGTGATACTAATGACCAACAAGTTAGCAGCATGGAAGTTTAAGAAGATAAACATTCATTGAAACGTGAAGATATCAACAACAACTTACTCGATCTGAACGTCAATGTCATTGGATTCTGAACGACAGATGTCATGAAGTGTTTCCACACAGACACAGATGATACCAGCAAATCTCTCCAATACACACCTACCACAGACATACGAAGCAAGAATACTACTACACATTAGAACTACTCAAGCTACTACTACCCAGTAGCATGGGTTGTAATACTGTAGTCACACACTACTACTACTCAAGCCAGTATTACAACCCATGCTACTACCACTAATACAAACATCGTGGTGATGTAATCATGCGAGCGACAGTAGTTGCGCTCTCTGCTATTCCTGCCATAGCAGCTCCGGCTTAATTGGATCTAACAGACACCCATGGGTCATTGCTTGGTTGGTGCCCGCCTGATCTGTAGACTGGTCATGTGTGCTGGGTGGCCTCGCTGTTCCTGTCATGTCTTGGAGAGTGGGACATTGGAGAGGCTCTTGCGGGGACGATGAGTCAGACTGGGATTCCAGTAGATACCAAGGGCACTGCAGTTTGAGACTATGGTTTTCCTGTCTGGCTTGGAAACCTTGCATGGTTGCCCTGTTTGGCTTGGGGACCGGTGGGGGTGGGTGGCTGCACTGCTCATGTGACTGGTCTGCTGATGGGTTGGGCCGCCTGCTGCGTGGTTTCCTGTGGAAACTGTGAAATCCTTTGGTGAGCTCCACAGTATAGGGAGTAGTCATGTAAGCAGGAATAGTTGTGCTCTTTGCTATTCCTGCCATGACTTTTAGTACCCAGTATATTTGCTGAGAACTTTTTGGGAATGGCTGATGGGCCGACATGGCGGCCTAAGCCCATGGGTGGCACAGGCTGCCCTACCCCGCACTGGAATGTGGAACAGACATCATGAAGTGTTTTCACACAGACACAGATAATACCAGCAAACCTCACCAATACACACCCGTCATAGACACCCAGCCAGAATACTGCTATGCATATTACTGATACAACTCAGGTTACTACTACTACTCATGCTACTTCTACTCACACTACTAATGCAGATATCATGAAGCGTTTCCATGCAGACACAAATGATAACAGCAAGCCAGAATACATATTACTACATGTTATATGTTATTACTATGCATACCACTACTATTATTCACATTACTACTACTGCTCAAATTACTACTGCTACTACTACTAAGGTACTACTTAAACTACTACCAGTGCAAACACCTACAGGGTGCGGCAAAAAAAGTAGACCGTTAAAGTTTTTCGTTGTTTTCTCAGTAACCGTATGAAATTTTAGTTTAAAATTTTACACATTTATTTGCTGAAACCGTTTACATCTAACTGCCAAAAAAAATTTGTGTTGAAAAACGACGAAATTATAGACTCTTTAACATGACCACCTACCCATTTTTCAGCATTCAAAAATGTTCCGGCTGAAATGCTATTTAATTTTTAAAAACCGGCTACCATTTTACTGTCGATGACATAACAGTAACGTTTAGATAAACAGTCATTTATTTTGTTTAGAGATTATCACTAAATTATCTCTACTTTACAGCGATCGAAGGCTGCCCACTGGATTCATCTTCCAGCAGGACAATGCGTCAGCACACACAGCGCGCAACGCCACACAGCGCACAGAACAGGGTGCGGGCCAGCTGTCCAGATTTCATCAAAAAAGACCAATGTCCTCCAAATTCGCCGAATATAAACCCAGTAGACTATAACGTGTGGGGTGCGATGTTGGAGGCTTACCGCAAGCTTAAAACAAAGCCAAAAACAAGTGACAAACTCAAGGAAGCGCTTTAGGTTATCTGGGGCAACCTGCCACAGGGACTGATCGACAAGGCTGTAAAACATTTCTCAAATAAGGCAACTGGAGGCTAGTGTCGTAGCTTGGAGCTGGCGGTGGACACTTTGAACATTTACAATGACAATGGAATTCTGGCATTTGATAATTAATCAACTGTGTTGTTTCAACGATGTTATTAAATTGGTGTTGTAGCCGGAACATTTTTCAGGGCTGAAAAATCGGTAGGCGGTCATGTTAAAAAGTCTATAACTTCGTAGTTTTTCAATAAAATCAAATTTTATTTGACAGTTAGATGTAGAAGGTTTCAATAAAGAAATCTGTAAAATTTCCAATCGAAATTTCAAATGGCTGCTGAGAAAACAGCGAAAAACTTTAGGCATCTACTTTTTTGCCGCACCCTGTATATGCCTAATCATCTGTGTTTATGATCCTTGGCTAAAAAGACATGAATTAGCGAAAGAAAATATTGTCATTGTGATAGTATTACTTTAGTTTGTGGCTTTCTGGTACATCAAAAAAACGTTCCTAGCACAATTCAGTCTTGCACTGGAAACCAAACTGCACTTCATAAAAACCAACAACGACACACCAAAGTAATTCGTAGTGCAGATTAACCTGTTTGCCGTGAGCATTGATGCCAGAGCAAGCACTGAGAGTTTCTTGCCAACCGCGTGAACAATGTTGTCCATCGCATCCAGCCAACGATCAATCAACATCAAAATCAGCTCCGAGCTGCTCTGTACCAGTAAACATCAAACAACATAACATGGCAATCACAAAATGCATTTTACCCAGAGTAGGGGCGCACAGACCGCAGTCAGCAGGCTACATGCAGTAAAAGACAGGGGCCTGCACAGCCACCAAAGGACTTTAGGATCTGCCATTATTTGTGGCCTGCAATAAGCTCTTAACATTAATCTGAATATATGAACGTAATACAGATGTTAAAATGGTATCCACACACCAATGACGTATGTCAACAACAGGTAGAATCAGAAGTCATCATTTCAGCAGTTAAACTTTTTAACTTTTTACAGAAGTCTCACCTCCAGCACACACAGAAGAGTCAAGGACTTGGCTCACAAGTTGTTGTTAGAATTTAGCAGCACGTACTTGTGTCAACAGATGTCTTTGGTAATAAGCTGATATCAAATATTGCCAACAAAAATCCCCATCCAATTTCATGGCTGCTGATCACAAAACTCAAACAAAATATTGACAAAATATGTTGAAAACTAAACGTTAGTTAG
>Ga0209671_1001535_pt1 | contig 19513 bp, 13 predicted proteins | sample WorMetHERISLAND2_2_FD_187401 | JGI IMG/M metagenome (GOLD analysis project Ga0209671, IMG submission 187401) | Marine gutless worms symbiont microbial communities from Max Planck institute for Marine Microbiology, Germany - Olavius geniculatus... | ecosystem: Host-associated > Annelida >...
TCTACGTTTGCTCGTCCATTCATGCCAGTAAGTCTGAGTCATATTTCAATGCAAATGACACTTAGAGTGTTTATTATTTTTGAAAATTTATATTTGCGAAAAAGTACACTATAGAATGCGTTATTCTCAAGGGCAGAATTCGACCTTTTTTGCGACCTTACCACAAGGTGGACTGGTAAATGGCAATACCTTTTTCCAGACCCTACCTCCGACCACTTAGTCACTCTCCCATTTGTAAGCACTGGGACTGACCAAGTATAGACTCACTCTAGTACGTTCTAGTCGTTCAGTAAATAAATAAGTAAGTAAATTTTTCTGAGGCAGTACTGGTGTGTGCGTATGTGTAAGTCAAAACAATGATTTTCCATTATAACATTAATCTGCTATACAATATGTCATGCAAACAATTAACACACACACAAGCACGCAACAAGTACAAGGCAGCATTCTAATAAAAATAAAACACAGAATATGCGCAGCACTGATGAACATTATAGTCAGATGATACAGCACAGCACAGAAGAATCAACAAAACTGCTGTTAAAATCGTGTCTATTTTATGCAAATTTAATCAAATTTATGCAGATCTATACCAGACGCGTTGTACGAGTATCAATGATTAGCGCAGTCAACATTCGATAGCGTTATAACATCAACTTGTCGGCATCTACGATCAAGTTGCGATTGACCCGCAGCGAATGCAAATCGCCACAACTATCGAGTTTCTACGACAACTGTGATTTCACATCACTGACGCAGTTTAGCTAGTGAAAATTTATATTTTGCGCCTATACTTGTCTACTGTGGCGTGGGCCCTATTTAGAATTTAAGGAAGAAAGAAAGGAGCCCCTATATCTAAAAGATAAAGACGTTTTGCTGACTGATACACAAATTTTGATGTTTTGAGAAGCAAAATTAATGCGCAAATTTTCTGCGCCGATGTGGATCATAACTGGTTGCCCCACCCTAATTACGCCACTGCTTGCTGACTGTTCGTGACATCCGATCTAGAGATTCTAGACCTAGCCTATAGGCGGGAGTGCTGAAAATGACAGACGTGAAAATGATGGACCATCAAAATGTCCAGGCATGAATTTGACGGACGAGAAATAGAGGGACCAAATGTCCGGGCATGAAGTTGACGAACATGAAAATGGAGAAAAAATTTAAACAAATTGGCAAGACATGAAGTAGAAAATTTAGTAGACTTCGGTTTATTATTGCTTACCTGTAACTAATTTTAGGCTGATGTTTTCGTAGGCCTAATATTTTACGCATTTTCATAAATTTATACGCAAATTCGAATGACGGGATTCGGGATTTCTACGTCATTATTTTGTATCCCTTACATTATTGTGTTTATTACAGTATGCTCAGGTAATTAAAATTCCGTTGCATATGGTCATGTGACTGATTTTGTCGTATTATTGTATATGTTTATTTTTTCCTTTAATTATTTTGTTGCGCTATCAGTGATGGTGAATAAAGATTTTCATATTAGGCCCCTATACATATGTATAGTATACAACTTACTTTGCTGTTGTGACTTGTTTTCTGCCGTTGTTTCAAAAAGAATTGCACGCTGCATTGTAATGTAATCGATTTTCAAACGATATAATATCTTGTCCTCCAATTTCATGTCCGTCAATTTCATGCCTGGACACTTGGTCCATTAATTTCACATCCGTCAAATTCATGTCGGGCATCTCAGTCAACCCCTATAGGCCTATAGAAAATCCAACTGTTGCAATCACAAAATTCAAACCGGATACTGAAAAAACAGTCAAATTTAAAACTTACAGACAACATAATTTCAGAAAAAAATGCATTCGTTGCATACAGTTATGTGGCGAATACACGAGGCGATTGTCGCCGCGACCGATCGCGGCGACGATCGCCTCGTGTATTCGGTACATTATTATTGTGCGTAAATAGCCAATGCCAGCTCTATTGACTTGAGGCATGTATACAAAGTGACAAAAATGAACTGAACTACACTAATATTCGGTTCAGTTCTGTAGTCGTCGAATAGACCTAGGTCTATGCGAAATTTGGGCAAAGCCGCTGCCAGACGTCTATAGGCCTAATAATAGCCAGGGGAGTGCTTTTATAAGTTTAAGATTGCCACTGTTCTAAATACTGTATTACGCAGTTGCAGTGCGGTTGGATGTTTAATGGGGGCGACTGAAAATGCGAGAAATGAAATTTCGGCACCATCAAAAATGCAAGTTATGAAAATACGAGACATGAAAATGCGAGAAATGAAAATTCGGGAAAAGTGTGATTTTGGTTTAAGTGAGCATTAACGGTCTGTACAGCTGCTTTGAAGTTCAAGTCAAGTCGCTGTCGATATGATTCTGTGTAGATTGCGCTAACCGTGTCCATGACGAGGGACGCGGATGTCTAATCTATCGAGCGGACATCACTATCGTCTTAACTTTGTACTGACATTTAGCGAACTGTACTGAACTGAACTGTAGAACTGTAGACGAGTTATGATGATAACATTTTTGTTTTTTTGAACGTTAATTTGAATTTAATTAATTTCATAGTGTAAACATTACTTTTAGCATACGTCTGACCCGCATATTCATTTTCCCGTATATTCATGTCTCGTATTTTCATGTCTCGCATTTTCATGTCTCCCATTTTTCCCCTGCATTTTCATGTCTCACTTTTTCCATTTTCACCCCTTATTTTTGGTGCCACATTTTCATGTCTCGTATTTTCATTTCTCGCATTTTCAGCGTCCCCCCAACTTATCACCGCACTGCGTCCGAGTGCACGACGCCGAAAATGGGCGAATCCATCGTGAGGATTTGCGCCACGACGACCGACCGACGGAGCGACAAATTATCGGTGCGTTGGCGACAAACCGCTGCATTTGCGTTCTAATCAACCATTAACTGCGGAGCTCTGAAATTCGTCGCCGTCGACAAGTTCACGACGTAACGTCGCATAATGCTTCAGCTCCTGCTGCTGCAGCTGCTGCTGCTGCCATTAATAATATGCATGAATGCAGATGCGCGCTGCAATAAGACGCAAGAGATAGCGTCGTTAGCATTCCAATGCTGCGCCGTTGTGCACGGTTCTTATATGGCATTTCTGAGAAGTGACATTCGTCGCGAGTGTAGTCTGCAAAGTACTCTCAAAGACTCAAACAGTCCTGCTATATCGGCGATTTTATCGGAAGTTTGATTGAAGAATGTCAGCCGAACGTTTGGCTGTAAATGAGTGGATACTATGTAAACTTTATCAAGAAAAAACATCAAATTTAAAAACGTGGTTGAACGTACTGTATACATATATCACTATTCATCAGTCACACACGGAGCAAACTAACATAAATGTATACGCACACACGATACATATGATAATCTTTATTCACACGAAAGCAGTGTAGAGTGAAACAGACAGACAGAAAGTAAGACATATGAACACACAATGTAAAACAAAAAACAGCAAAAGTTAAACAAAATCTAAATAGCATCACACGAATATGACAATTAACATTAAATTACATCACAACTTTTTTATTTACAAGAAGCAATTAAAAATAAAGAAACAAAACACACAAAAAGATATTATAACTTAAAAAGCATGCAATGCACTTGCAGTCTGAAGTATATAAAGGTGATAAATTAAATCATTACTCTGGCATGGAAAGATGTGAATATAAAATTTTGCCCCAATTAAACATTTTTGTCACAAATCACACGTAGGGCATTATAATATAGCACTTTATTTCACTAATTTGGTTTGCTTAGTCAACGTTTAAGTACTTCTTGTTCTGCAGTACGTAGGGCCTATGGCTTAGAAGCATGAGGTCAGGCAAAAAAGCAGAAATACGTAAATTACTGCAATCAAGTGATTGAAAAACAACCTATAAAAGCAAGGCAAAGCGGCATAAGAAATCTAACAAAGGGTGCAAGGTCAATGAACGTGCGCAGTGCTGCATTTAGTTAATTAATTAACTTTGTATTTTATTAGCCAATTTGTGAGCTGACATACAACCTAGCTGTTTGTCTTTGAAGTGCAAAGATTAAGAGGGGAAAGATCAGGCGGCCTGCGAATAGGCTGCAAATAAAGCTTTACTACAAAATGAGCTACGCTTTAATCTTGGTAAATTATATATGTATAATACACTGATAACGTACAGTATATAGACCCCTACCTTACCTCGGCGAGAGGTCAGCACCGCGAGGTCACATAACGTATCGTATTCCTGTGTCCGGCAAGCATGCATTACAGCTTGGTAGCACTGCAGGCCACGCAGCACGTGCAAGAACTTCAAACGTGCGCGGATTTCGGGTGATGCGTTTGAAACGAGCTTCTGAAGACGTTTAAAGGTCAGGACTAAAGTGGATCAGCGGAGCGAGCTGTACGATCTGCTAAATCTGAGTTCTAAATAAACAATAAAGAACAATTGAAAAAAAAGAAACTGACACGGTGTTTATACAATTCCGAGCTGCATAAAAAGTGCTGTCTACTACTATAATATAGGCTTTACCAAGTATGAACTGCATCGAGTGACAAACTGACACTTGATCTCCCTAATATTCACTGAAAACTGTCATTGGTCACAGCAGGCTGCAGGAACAAGACTGTCTTGTAATTTGCAACATGCACGTTGTTCAGACTACTTCTTATTGCATGCTTTGCATATTATTAAAGTATTTTTTGTTTCCACCGATTTTCAGGCGAATAAAAATTTTAGACTATCACTGAACTCGCCCATGTGGACGACACCAGCTGTTTGATTGCGAAATTTCGAGAAGAAAGAGGTCGCTGTAGCCAAGACATAATTGCCAGAGCCTCAGAGAGGCACTTTTCCCGAGACGTTTTCCTTGCATTACACTTTATGATAAGTTTTCCTATATACTTTTTCTAAAACTCAGATGGGAAGCACGTGACAAGTCAAAAAATCTAATCACCAAACTCCACTGGTGGATCCAGGGAGGAAATGTAATCCGGCCATGTCCTTTACCTGTCAGTGAACATAATAAAAAATTTTTAATTTGAAAATTTTAAGCAAAAATAATGCAGAGGATTGCCAAAACGCTTTCAGCTTCAGGGAACTTTGTCCTTCTGGCTCCAGAACCAAAAGTTGGACCCTGCTGGGGGCTATGCGGCTCTGCCTCTAGACGTCCATTATACCCTCGCTCACATGCTCGCCTACCCTTCTCTAGCTTTTGGATGCACCGATGACAATTGTGCCAAACACTCTCATGACGTCCCTGCCTTACACTTTGGACTATTTTCTTCACACATTCCGAGTTTCTATGCCTTCAGTCTGTTAATATTTGCTGCTCCACGTATATTAGTTGAGTTTTCCGTATCGACAATCCCCCTTCACACACATTTTCCTTTTTCTTTCTCTATTTGTTTTTTGTTTCTGTTTGTCTTTTCACCACTTCGACTATAAACGACGATTCAAGTAGATTTTTACGTTATTTGTTATTGTTCTTTGTGTAGCCTGCTTTGACGATGACGTCACTCATCGAGGAGACAATATCCGGTGCGGAGGGAGGGAGGGAACGACGGAAGGTAGCAGTGCGCGTGCGCGGAGCTGATTACGAGTTCGCGGAAGAGCTGCCGAGTTGGCTGGCCGCGAGGCGAGCACCTGACACACCCGATCAATCATCCGGGTACTTTGCAGCACACGTTGTCCGCCCGCCGACATAACATATTTGTTTACGATCGGCGCGCGTCAACGCGCCGACCGGGACCGAGTTTCATCTTTCCTGCCCCTCGGCGAGCGGCGCCAAACGACAGTTCACGTCGTGTACTCGCTGGCGCCATCTGACGACGCTGAAAACGCGCGCGTCTTAACGAGTAAAAACGTATAATCTGTTAAATGTTTTGTCCACACGTGTCACGAGAAATATAAACTTTTTATCTGAAACTTAGCGTCCAACACGTAACTGCTGCACTGTAAACTTCATATTTTAAATGTCAATAAAATTGACGTTGTCGTGCATTTTTCTTAACTAAGACGCTATTCTGCTTGACATGATTTACAGTCAGGGGTGTACAACCCCCTCAGCACCAGGAGGCAACCTTCCTTCCTTCAACTCGGATGTCCTCCACCTTTCCCTCTTTTTTCCCTTCTTCCTCTTTTCGTCTTCTTCCATTTTCTCTCTCCTTTCCTCTTTTTTCTCTTTTTTTCCTGTCCATCTGTTCTTTTCATTTTCCTTTCCCCATTTCCCCTTTTCCTCCTCTTAGAAGTAGGAACCCTTGAATCCAGCTAGAGAGTTTGAGAACATTGGGATAGCGCTTTAAGCTCCCCAGTGGGTGAGTGGAGTCTGGGGCCAAGCTCCAGACTGGGCCAACCAAGATCAAATTTATATACACCGTGTCTCAAAAAAATATCCCCGACATTTTTGGCTATAACTTGAAAACCAATTGTCAGATTTTGATAATTTTTGGTACAATTACTCTTGCCACAACTTGCCATCAAATGACTGTTTAGTTTTCCACCTCGCCCAATGTATGCTTCTGCACTATCTAGGAAAAGCAGATCAAGCGAAATATGTGTTGAAATAAACAGAAAACCTGACAAAAACATCCCCGACATTATCGATCGTAACTTGAAGAAAGATTAGTAGATTTTAAGAATTTTTGGCAGAAATATTTCTGACACAACTGGCTATTAAATAAGTGCTTTATCTCCCACCTTATCCAACGTCTGTTTCTGCACTACCTGGGAAAGCAAACCAAGCATAATACGTGTTAAAATGAATGAAAAAACGTCGATAAATTCCATCTAGCCTAATATGTGGACCCCAACAGCCAGTTTATTACAAGGTTTGACTGTCATGCAGCAGTGTGTCCACCAGATGAAGTTTAGGAATGTTTGAAGAGTCAAGAAGCGACTGGTACAGCCTGGATTGGTCTGGAGCAGAACTTTATCGATACTGTTGTTAATAAATGGAGAAAGCGTTTCCTTGCCTGAGTTTGCATAGTGGGCCACCAATTCAAGCAGTTTTACTGCAGGCAGTTGAAAAATGGACAACTGGATAAACTGTCAGCCAAAGTGTCAGAAATGTGAACAAAATGTGTTATTACGCATTATGTTAATTGAGCAATTATATCGCATTGGATAAAAAGCGATATTTCACTGGCTGTTTTCCCCAGGTAGTACAGAAACAAACGTTGGGTGAGATGGGAAAGTGAACGGTATTTGATGGCAAGTTTTGTCAGGAATATTCGTGCCAAAAATTATCAAAATGTGATAATTGGTTTTCAAGTTACAGTCGAAAAAGTCGCGATATTTTTTGAGACACAGTGTAGTGCATTTTAGCTTTAAAATATGACATTTGGTCAGTGGCGTAGCTAGGATCTAATTGTAGTCGGGGCACTTAAGAGGTGAAGTGTGGGGAAAAGTTTCCTCCCCACGGGGAAAAGGCTGTTTTACATTCCCAGAAAATTTTCAAATTTTTGTGTGTGTGTGAAAATGACGTGTTTTCGTGCATGATTATTATTTAAATTATTTATTTTCAAACAGTTCTTAGTGCTGGATCGTGATCGAACTTATGACAACAGAAAAATGTAATCATCTGGTCTTTTCACCATTTCCAATCACCCTTGCACAAAATTTTATAATCACTCGTTTAATTGCTGTTTCCCCTTCCTCCCCCTCCCAAAAATTGTTATGCCGCCTCATATGTGTCAGTATTTGATTACTTTGCTCGTTTCAAACGTTTGAAAAACTATCGCTGATGTGTATTTGGCGCCTCACTAATTGTTGATGAAAAGAAGCAATCGCGAGTGCCTGTGCAGCCCGGCAGTGCAGTACAGCGACTGATTGACAAGATGCTACGATGCCAAGTACAGTAAATAGTGCGTCCTCTGAGCTCGCTCCGGGCACTGACTGCGGGTATCCCAGGAATTGACGCCTTTGTTCTGCGTAGGCTACACGCTGGCGGCCCACTTGACTACCGAGTATGACATGCTCGATCCCTTGTACTTCATTGGTGTCTTCAAATTATGGTAGAAAAAAAACAAAGTAAACAAAAGTATAAAAACAAAATGAATAAATAAATAAACAAAACCTGCACACTTCCGGGGGGATATGGATATACTGTGTTGTAGCCATTGCTCTTTTATAGTTAAGACTGAGAGTAATTTAGGTGTGATTTATAATAAAGTCGTCACTTGTACACTTTTCATATTTTGATGCTGCTTTATCTACCATTTGTGTTGGATAGATTTTCAGGATTTTCATATTTAAAAAAGAAATGCACACGTGTATGCCCGGTAAACCAAATAAATAACTAAACCAAGTTATACTGGTCCCAAAAAGTAAACCATTTTTATTTTTGAATAACTGCGTAAAAAATGGACAATTTCAATAATTTTGGGCCCGCAATATTAACAAGAAACTTGACGCAATGATTATAGTTTAGCCCATCTCACTCTAATACTGTCACTACACTACCTTGTAAAATGCAGAAGTCGTAGTTTGGCCTTTTACAACAATGAATTCATACATGCGTCGGCTCAGAAATGATTAACTGAATAGCGATAAACAGGATTCGTAATTATTGTCTTTTAAAAAGTCATAGGTTTAACATCACATCATCTTTATTACAGCGTGTCCTTTTCCAGCACGAACGCATGGCGGTAGACGTTGACGCCACTCGCCAACACCGCGTTCAATAACCACGGGACCCAGAGCGGCTCATTCACTACTGATACGTCATTTCAATTCGTCGATGTACGATCTTAAAATGAATACGATACACGAACGATGCAGCGTAGGCTACAAGAACAATGTTTCACGTCGCAATATGCACGTACAAGATATCGTTTTTATTTTTTTGGCTATTGCATTAACAGTCAAGTGTTAGGTTCACAAGTTTTATTTTTATCGTATCTTGTCTTGTGAATAGACACTGATTCAGTTTTTTTCGCCAAATGCGAACAAGAAAATGTCGGGTCGAGTAAGCGACACGAGCTGTTCATATGGTTGTCGAAAGTTTTTGGTAAATTCGGTCACACGAGGTATACGCACTGGGTAACTTAATAGCGAATGGCGATCGGTATTTGGCCTAACTCATAGTTGATGCGCGTCATAGTGTAGATAAGAACAAGACCATAGTCAAATGTAAAACAAAACCCATTTACAATAAAATATATTCTAGCCGACCGTACTTAAGTAACGGTCAATATATTGGCATGGTTGTTGTCCATCTGCCCGTCTGTCGTCCGTAACGGACGTAAATACAGTATTGTGGCTAAACGTTAGTTCGTGAGAAAAACTTTTTACAGCAGCGATTAGCCCTATGCCTTAAACCTAAGCAAGCAAAATTTTGGCGATTTAGTGCAAAGGAAACATTTTCAAATTCGGAGTTGAATGGACGGGGGGGGGTAGAAAAATGTGCGTTTTCCAACGGAAAACTGGCCATATCTGGAAACGGCGAGAGATACAGCCAAAGTTACTATTAATCACTAATAGGAAATACCATACGCCCTTTCAGATGAAACGAACATCATCGACTTTAGATGACCTTGAAGGTCACTGACAACCAGTACAGTCGGTTATCTTTGCGACAGCTGGGCTTCTTGTACATCATGTTGCGTCCAACACATCGACAAAATGTTTTCCGTCGTGTGTACATACATTGGCAGTAAGTCCACAAATCGCACAAGTCAACCCCGTGGATCGTGCGTACAATGGTAAACTGCTACAGCGGATCCAAGTCTGCGACGGATCGTTCCGTTGTCCGGGCACGTGGAGTGCACTGAGTCCGTGTGGTCATGTAAACACGTTCACGTGGGACTCTGAACGACGCGTTACCGAGAAACGACAACTATTAGCCAGTGTCACATTATAGGATCGCCCCGAGAAAAATCTCCCGGCCGACAATTTACCGGCAAAAATTCGCCCCGCCTGGTGGTCGCCCAGGCAAGACGGATTTTTACCGGTCGGGAGAGACTTTTCTGAGGAGGCGATCATACAATGGGGAGGCTTTTTATGAAGCCGTCGATATTTTAATAAAGGGGAGACATAATCAATTCCGCGATTATCTCTCTTCGGGCTGATTTTTCATTGGGGGAAACATTTTAATGTGACACCGGCGCCGTCAGTCACTCATTCAGTCCATTTCATACTGTAGCAGCCGACGCTGCCGCGGGCTGATAATGACTCGGATAAGGAAATCATCTTGAACGTGAATGGACTTCGTGCAAACTAGACGCAAACATGCACCTGCAACAATCGTATACGAGGACAGGATTCATGACGGTGATGCCACACGAAATATGCGCCCCCTGGCAAAATTTTGGTTGGCTGGGTTGAGGCGCGTTCAAAGCCGACGTCTAACGGCTTCGTTGACTACGCCTACGTATACGCGTAAACCAATGACCAATGGGCTCGCTTTGCTTGCCCAGTGGTCAGTTCGTTAAAAACTAAGCCGTATCAGTTCAGTTCAGTTACGTAGCTTTGCGCGCCAGGGCACCACTGGCTTCTCCTACCAGAAATGTAGGCCGATATGAATCCGCCCTTGCTTCTCTCGCAGCATATTTGAACGTATTATTTACTATTGCAGCCTAAACCGACCCAGCGTACTTTTAAACTACTCATCCACTGTTCAGATTTCGGTACTTTGGCACTTTTTCAATTGCAAAGCTTTCGAAATCACGCAGTAGTTTATTCATCGTACCAAACCACGAAATCAACGATGACAAAAAGCTCAGTTATCGCTTACAGAACGGAGCGCCAGGTTTCTTTCTTAGCGTTTCATCATAATCCTACACTCAAGAGTTTGGCTTTGGGGGTATTCGTACATCACGTCCGTCCGTGTGTTTGCCCGTCTGTCTCCTACACCGGCTCGTAGCTCGAAAATGAGAAAAAAACGTAGAAAACCAACATTAGTGTAAACGTCAGTTTGCTAGGACATTTTTGCAGGACCATTACGAGCTTTAAGGTGGAAAAACAACACACATTTGGCTATCAAGCACACAAACACACAAGTACAAACCTTTATTTACCGATAAGATCGACAGTTACAAAAATGAACCAAAATGCCCAAATAGTGACTGCGATTTTCGTTCTAACAGTGTTTGCGCTTTATGTGAGCAAATTTCGCAAAAAAATACAGCACAGTTCCATTTTTCTCGAAATCGTCGTCACCAGAGTATAAAGTTGAAGGTTAAAGTTGAAGTATCATTAGTTGATGTTCTTCCGGTTCTTATGCTTGCTCGCTTGTTCAAATTCCTTTTTTGAAGCGTGCTGTCAATGATTGTCGAATAAAGTTGAACAATTTATAGGCCTAAAGTTCCACGTGGACCGCGGTGGAGGTTACTCGGTGCAGAATGGGGACAAGCACGCACGACCGCCCCTCGGGCAACGACTGACCCAGTAAACATTTCCGCGAACAAATTCGCCAGCAGCTCCTCGTATTAATTATTACGAGTACGGCGAAGTGGCGCGGAATGAAGTGGCATGTAATGAAAAATTACTTGATGTAGCCCTCTGTCTCTCTGACTAGGTGGGTGGTCGGGCGGGTTATGCAGAGCGTGACGCCAGTGAGGAGCGTTTTAATTTTGGTCAGCGTACGACGCACAATGAGAGACCGCTCGGCCAGGAAGTGAGTCGACAGGCCGTGTGACCTCGCTGACCCCGGCCACTGAAAGAGATGACCACAAAGCCCGGCTGGTCATCAGTGTGGACTGGACTGGACTGGACTGGTCAGTCCGAGCGGTCATTCAGTACACTCATCGTCGGCTATTAACTGACCACGGACCAACTGCCGCGCACGCCACACCGAAAACTAGCACGCCACGGTGCACGTTGACGTCACGGGGAATAAGCCAAGCTGGAATGTGACAAACCGGCTACTTTAACCATACCTATGCACCTTAGTATCGTAGAGAACTGAATAGAAGCTAAATAACCAAACACGACATAAGATTTTGGCACGACGTGCATGCGGCCATCTGCTTTATAGTTGCTGAGGGTCGTATAGGCGCCCACAGTGAGCCATAACAAGTACATTATGTGCAGAGCAGGCTTTAAACATGATTAGGCGCTGTTCAGTACAAATGTTGAGGCCTTCGCCTACTTTTGGCATTAGGCCCTAATGTAAAAAGCTTATCATTAATCCAGCGTTACAGTTGTCCAAGTGTTGCTGTTAATACTTGCTTGATCTGAGATACGACGTTCTGAATTCAGAAGTTTTCACTGTAACTTTTTATCATGCTCAAAGCCGTAAATAAGAAAGTAACGTCGTAGATTTCAGATTTAACAATAGATGGTTTACAGAGTCCCACTAACCAGAAAATGTCGCTGTATATTTCCGACATTTTTCAGCTCTATCAAAATGACGCAAGCTAAAATAACGAAATCTTTACTGTCAACTCGGCAAAAATACTCTCTTTTGAGAATTCGCAAAGCTTTTATAAAAGTTCCAAAGGAGTCACTCTGACCGAAAATAGTAAACAAGAGATATGTATAGAAAATTTGCGATTTTCAACCAACTAGTTATACAACTCGCCGTATCCCAGAGACGGTTCGAGATATATCATCATCGTTCATTACGCCAAAAGGCAGCAGCACACAATAAAATACACTAAAACTAGCACCCTACACTAGGGCCACGGTTACTGTTCCCATATCAGAATCAATGACCTTGGACGACTATGGACGACCATACCACACTCTACTGCACAAGTTATGCGTATGTTAAAGCTCATCACCTAAATTTAAAAGAAAACAAACCTATAGGCCTACTATCAGCGGCAAAAATGTAGCCCAGAGACACAGCGTTCAGGCGATATAAGGTTCTTGATTCTTAGGCAAGGTCGCGGGGGCCTCAAACGACGACAGTGGGTTGGTCAGAACCGGCAATTTGTAGTAATTTTTGTTGCCATGACATGTAAACTACCGTTACTGGAGGCCTAATAAAATTAATTTTAACGAGTGATATGTCTGTGGTTACCTATTATATAAATAAATATTTTATGTAGACCTAGCGCTGTAATCCAGAAATGATTAGAAAAATTAAAATGTAACATCGATCACTATGGCGAATAAAGACAAAACAAGGCCGTATTTTTACAGCACTGTCGTAGGACCTACAGTTCGTGATATTCCCCGCACATCACACACACGAGTCGACTTGTTCTTCTAGGTCCCCAGCATTCGCACCCATCCACGAGAGAGTTTTCCACTTCTCACCCAAGTCCCGCAGCTTCCCCACCCCCGGGAGTGCGGTTTTTACGAGCGATTTTATCGGTTACCATCTACACCCCAAGCTGGGCCGCTCGGCGTGCCGTGGTCCCTGGGACACCCCGTCATCATCTCCGTCCCTTACCGCCGCGGCCGCTGCCGGGCAACGCGGAAAAACGCGCCGGTGGCATTATTCAATATTCGGCCTGACAGCTCGCGTGCGGTGTATGTATACATGGTACCGGGACGTAAACTGATCATTCGGGTGTCAGCGCGGCGCCTTGCCGGGTACACCGTTCTGCTTGGTCTAACTGAGTGATGGATAACAGCACGGCGGTGATCGATGGACATCTGGAACGTATACGACGTCCATCCAGAGTGCTGTGGTCAGAGTCAGAGCGTGGTGCTTGATGAATTAACCAGATGCTCAGTCCGTAACCGCAACCCGCCTCGCCGCTTCCTTCCGTGAACCAATTATTATTACTGCCGCTGCAGGACACAAAAAACGTACCGGAATATTATACATGATATTGTCACTTGAGGCACTATCGGTTAATGCGAATTCGTTGTCGAAAAATACTCAGCGGGTTACCACCTTAACTCGAGACAAAGCAATTATTGCAGATGTTCTAATTCACAACGTATGATCGCGTCGTAACTTCGCAAGCGTTAGCAAAAACATTTTAAAGCATTTTGCCGAGATTAAGCATGGCTGAAAAGAGAAAAAGAGATAACGGTTATATGCACAATAAAAGACCAAAATGTCTTAGCAGTATGTGACCGTCCGTGGCTTGTACAGCAGAAAAAGTTGACGTGCAACCACGGCTTCAATTTTTTGCAAATGTTTTATTTTACGGTTTAACTACTTTCTATTTTCAAGCCGAGCGCGTTTATCACAATAATTTGTTGTAATGTTTTAGGCCGTAAAATAAAGGAATGCGTAGATGTCTTTTACAGTAAAAGTCGATAACACAGACTACCGGTAACTAACGTTTAAGATTGCGCTATTCAATGACTGCGCATTCTCTGGCAGTGATAAATGAAGCCGACTTCATTTATAAATGACACGCAAATAGCGGTTCTGCGGCAGACCAATCATAAATTTTGGACCGGCAGCATGGAGTACATATCTGGTGCAATGTAGATTACACGAGGGACTATATACGGAACCATGGAGCATAAGCTCTGCAAAACTTTAGTGTCCAACTCATCTAAGTTTGCGCCAATGCATCCGTGAACGGGCGCCATTGGTTTCTATCCCCCCAAATTTGAAATCGAAATAGGGCGCAACTTCTTTCTCACTTTCGGGCCCGCGTTCCCCCACTTTTGGACTTATGTTCCCTTCCCTCCATTGTGATTTTTTTCTTCTTTTACAAGAAAAGTTTTGTTAAAGGTGTAGACTGCAGATTGCCCAGTGAAAAATAAGAGAAAGTTTCGATTTGCATCCTTAACAAAAAACTCCCCCTACTTTTAACTGGGCGCAAGCTGCGACCACCAGGTATAGGGATAAAAGCCACTGGCCGAAGTAGGCCCACAAGGACATGACAGTCCGGTGCATCATGCATCGCTGAGTCGATCCAGAGGTCATCGAGTGCGAAGCTGCACGCCGGCGTTCTGACTGACATGGAGACAATTTGCTCGTCGCGTTCCCACTGGAAATTCCGCAGCGCGTCGCCTTGCGTCGCGTCGCGTCGTTGCGTCGCCGTGCGTGTCGTCGGTTTATAACGCGCGCGCGTGTCGCTTCAGTACATTGTAGTAATTAGTGAGCTGAGAGAAGTGAACCGAACTGAACCGGGCCGAGTCAGCGAGCAATGCTGCTGAAACCAATCTATTACTGACCGCAGCGTGCTTGCTGCAGCCCTTGACGACGCGTCCTTGGCGACCTCATTGCTGTAAACGTCTTTATAGCCTCATCACGTCGCCCCTTGCACGAACTGCTTGCCACTCTCACACTCATACCAGCGTCGGATGAGTGCGATCGGTACATCTCCCCGGAGGCGACAAACTCCACGGATCCTCAGAAACCCGCGTCCCCCTCCGCGTCATAAATTCTGAACTAACAAGAGGGCGTTACGCCCGCGGGCCCCGGCTCCATCCGTCCCAGGCCTCGGACCGTACGTGCGTGTTCAATCGAGTTAAATACATTAAGCAAATTGCGCGCCATTCTGCGACGCGGCGGCGGCACTCCAGTCTGGATTAACGGTCTCCAGGGCGCCACCGCCAGAGCGACGACCGCCGAGGACAGATTCCAGATTCTGGGACGTCATGGTCAGCGCATCATGTGGCCAGAAGTGAGACAAGCTTATAGGTTTATGCCTCGATCAGTTTTCATGCACAATTCATCGACAGTCGAACTATAGTCAAGGACAATTTCACATTTCATCTGTTTCTTTTTTGTGTTTGTACTTTGTAGGACTTTTATCTGTTCTATGGATTTTCTCTTGCTGTGTGCCATTTTCTGTCGTTTTGACAGCTAGGCCTAGGCCTGACTGTGTCGGAATAAAACACACTTTAGCATCTTGGTTTTGTTTTTATAATCTGAAAGAACTGCAAATGTCAGAGTTGAAGCAGCATTCAGATTTACGACAAAACTACATAGTTCAGTTGTATTCACGAGTAATTTAGGTTTCGCCAAAAAATTGGTTTGTTGCAGATGACCTGGCAGTTTATATCGCACATCAGTGCATATTCTGAACAGACGAGAATTTTTCTAATGGCGTTGAAAAGCTCTGGATTTCTTACGTAAAATAGGGAAATGTGAGCCAAAAATAAATTTTGTAATGCCAAGAAATGTACTCCAATAGTCACTCCTAAGTATCCGTCCATTAAGCCTACTCGGTTATCTGTAAGTATACCGACGCATCACAGTGACAGTGGATCGGAGCAGAGTACCATGACGTCGTCTGAGCGTGAGCTGCAGAGGCTGGTGTGTGTCGAAGCATTGGAGCGTGAACGATGGTCAGCAGCAGGAGCTTGCACGAAGCGGTCATCCCGCATCACTCAGCGGCCGCGCGGCCACGACGGCGCAGATTACAGACAGCAACAAAGGACGACCGACCGCCGACACGCTTTGTTCATCACCAACAGCAGCAGCAGCAGCAGCACGTGCGTCACATCAGCAATGACGACAACGAACTGAACCACCTTACGACTGACTACTTACTGTTCACTCCAGTGTCTTGTTTTGACAGACACTCAGACGCAGTGACAACAGTCATGTCTGCGAACTGTTCCTGGAATCGGCTGTCATCGATATTGTTAGTGTAGCTATTGTTGTCGCTGCTGTTGTCATTATTAACCTATTAGTAGTAGCATTATTAGTCGAAATCGCTTAGGCTATAACTGTCCATTTCTCCGTAGCGATGTCTGTCGTCTGTCTGTCGTCTGTCACAATCGTGCACCATGCTCAAACCGTTGGACAGATTTGCGTGCCATTTGTGAGGTCCAGTGACGCATTGCGTTAGATGAGGGTCACTGACTCCCCAGGGGAGAAGAGAGATCTAAAAGGTTGTACCCCCTGCCAAAAATTGCACTTGCCTACTTATGATTCACTAGAGGGCAGCATCGATCAACGATTTCGCCTAATATCAAATGACATTGATCACTTGTTACAAAACGTGATTCATCGCACGAATGGCAGAAAGACATTGTGAGTTTTGTCACACAGCCGATATTTTACGTTGTTGATAAATTGTTGCAAAGAAATTCAATGCAGAGAACGGAAAAACTATCAAGAACATCAGCGTGGGATCCAAAAAAAATTGGAATAGGGAGAGGGGCAGGGAGTGGGGTCTGGGGAGAGAGCAAAATAATCAACAGATAATTCGTGTATACGCATCTGCATTGGGTATTCATTTATGTGGTTATTTTGTTTTAATTATTCTTTTTTTCTCTCTATCTAGCATAACACACTGTTGCAGATAAAGACGAGAGTTACACTTGTTGAAGACCAGTCATGCGGCTATGTATGCGTATACAAGTACGGCACGACGTCCGTGCGTTTCTATGGCAGATAGATGGTCGCTTTGAAGCGCTCTGATGGCGGGCGCCTTGCGGTAGGTCGTTCTCAACTCTCAAGTACCCGGATCAAAGTCACTCAGCAGCGGCAGCCACAGGCATCGGTATTTGTGTTAGTGGATCGAGCGATAGCTCGGGCTTTGTAGTGCGATATAAAAGTCGATAGTCGACGGGCGCGTGTGAATGCCATAATTAACGACGGACTGACATTACACCGAGTGACCGCAACGATTCGAGAGAGTGACGGACCACTCACTGGCCGGTGTCACATTAAAATGTCTCCCCCGTGAAAAATCCGCAGAAGGAGAGATAATCACGGAACTGATATGTCTCCTTTTTATTAAAATATCGCCGACCCCATAAAGAGTTTCCCCATTATAGTATTGTCCCCATAAAAGTTTCCCGCGGTCGACAATTTACCGGTAAAAATGCGCCTCCCCCGGGCGGCCGCGCCGGGCGGGGCGCATTTTTGCCGGTAAATTGTCGGCCGGGGGAGACTTTTCTGAGAGGGGCGATTCTATAATAGGGCACCGGCAAGTGCTAACCACTAGTGACCAATAGCTTGTCCAAGTGTCCACCAGTGAGACCGCGCACACACACACGGCACGACACGTCAACAGGTGTTGCGTCCACTCCATTCCAACCACCGCCTTCGTGCACTCAGTCACCCCGACACCACGTCCGTCCAAGCCATATTCCGTGATCACATTTATTCGCCACAAATGATTGCGATTTGCAAGCAAATAAATAAATAAATGCGAAAAAGAGTTAAACGAAACATCCAGGACCATTCGGAAATATGACCATACTAAATCAATTCAACAGCCCAAGCCCACACACAAAGAAAAGAAATAAAAACTGAGAGAAACAACAACCAGAAAATATTCACAATTGCAGGGATATTCACAAATAAAAGTCCGTGCTCCACTGACTTAGATTTATAGTGGATTTGTTGTATAAAACAAGTAAAAATCTACATGAAATCAACAAGTCGTACAAATTCACAAAAATCAAACACTTTGTACGACAAAAAACTCCTGCCACATCAAAATTTTGTACACCGGTGGAGTTTGGGCCATAAACAGCATGGTATAATGAGTGTAAAAATGTAAAAATGTAAAGGTTCTAACATCCCTTTTTCACTTTAACTTACTTAATACGCAGCATCCCATCTTTGCTCACCATTTCGTCTGTTACTCATCCCAAGACAAAACTATTGCACAGTTGGGCTGAGAAGTTGTCAACTTTTCAGTCTTTTTCTTCCTGGATATAAATGGCGCACGATACGCTTACACACCGGTACCGAATTGCGTCGGAGCCAATCTGTGCAAGTTCTGGAGGGGGTCATGACCGCGGTCACTCCGGTGTATTCAGAGATGCGTGATTGTCGTGTTTGGGATCGCGTGACTCGTGCGCGGCCGTACCGTCGCTGCCACGCCGTGCGACACTTTCATCGCCCGTGCAATGCATACACACTCTGTATAAGGTTATATTGACTGGCACACCGTATAATTACGCACGCATGTATATACGACATGTGTAATAATGATATGATAACTTTATTTCACTAGCCGATGCGATACAGCCAGATATTTACGTCGATTAGTGACAGAGCCGGGTGACACAAAAAACGTATATACACTATACAGGGTGGGCCAAAAAGTAAGCTATTGTACTTTTTTCATATCTTCGATAAATATTGACCATTTTTCACATTTTTACTAGTAAACTACGGAAAAACATTGCCACTCAGCGGCATGCACACCACACTTATTATGTAAACTATAAATATCCAAAAACGTACAATATCTACAATATCTATCTAAAATCGAGTGGTAAATTTTCGAGTATTTAAGTAAAATGTTAAATATAAGTTTTAATGTCCAAAAAAATTTAGGTGTAGCAGTGTAGCTACGGAGTAAGTTTTCATCTTTCAAAAAAAAGTGCACAACTTGTAGGGCCGCACAATTGAAATACATTGCTCTGTATGCTTATGCAGTTAACTGAGCAAAATTGCTGCCATCAACCAGCATTAATATACACTGAAAATAAGTGCAGAGAAAGATCGTTCAAATTATTTGAAATAAATGTCTAATATGTCCTCTAATGTTTTGACACTCACTATAACTCACATTTTAACATTCAAGTTGAATACTTCAAAAATTTATCATCATACCTTCTATGCATTTGTAGATACTGTACATTTTTGGATATTTATATTTTACAAGTAGTGTAGCGACATAATAAGTGTGGTGTGCATGCCCCTGAGTAGCGAATTTCTTACAGAGTCTACTGGTAAAAAAATTGTAAAAAAATGTTCAA
>Ga0209671_1001536_pt1 | contig 19513 bp, 15 predicted proteins | sample WorMetHERISLAND2_2_FD_187401 | JGI IMG/M metagenome (GOLD analysis project Ga0209671, IMG submission 187401) | Marine gutless worms symbiont microbial communities from Max Planck institute for Marine Microbiology, Germany - Olavius geniculatus... | ecosystem: Host-associated > Annelida >...
CTGTATGCCTCTCCTATCGCCAAATCAAAATCACTAAAGCAATTTATTTATTTAGTAATTTACTATGTATGACAGGATATAATAAAAACTTATACGACTTTAATTACTTCATTTCTCAAAACTGCTTTACAAGATTACATTAACTGACTACAAGTAAATCAATCAAACAGAAATTCAAAATTTTGCTAACACATTTTGCGAAAAAAATGGGGAAAAACATTACATGTTACATACATGCATGAATGCAAACAGAACTGAAAAAATACCATGCAATTTTGTCACAGTTTCTGTAAGAACAGCGACACAACTAAGCAACAAAAGCCTCATGATTAGACCTGCGAGTCTCTGAGGTAAAGAAACGTGACCCGACTTGAGGCTAAAATGACCCAAGTCGACGGCGGTCGACTTGAGAACATCCGACTTGACTTGACAGCGGCATGTCGACTTGAGTCGACGTCAAACGACTTGAGACGTTCAGAAGTTGTGATGAACAGTACTTGCGTGAACGCTGTACGTATACTCTAGGCTAACCATAAAGTGTTTTTATAATTCTTATTCCTTTGGCAGACATCTTTTTATTGTCATTTCCTGAAGGAAGTTCGTACAGTCAGTTAAAACTGTGTTTTATGACTGTTTTGACGCGCTACAGCTACAGCAAGATACGGCGTCTTTGGCATTTTGTCGTCCGTCTGTCTCCATGTTGTCTAGCCGTCTGTCCGTCTGTAACAGATGTATTGTGGCTAACTGTTAGGCATAAACTTTTTACACTAATAATTAGCCCTGCATCAATTAATCCTAGGCATGCAAAATTTGAGCGACCTTAACAACACAGAAATTACGTCATTCACACTAGGCTGACTCACACAAAAAACCTCTACGTATCTAACAATTAGAACTGTGTGAAGAGTTGAAACTTGATAATAGGCATACGTTCTACCTAATCGGTATACCGTTATTTTATATAGGGTTACTGAAATATGTTACAAATTGCCGTATTTGCCCGAACTCATTGATAGCTACGTTTGAGGGAACTGCTAAGGTGGAAGATTTCTAGTGAAGTCGACTTCTCAAGTCGACTTGAAATGACTTGTAATGAAACTGACGGCGCCAGAAAATTTCGACGGTGACGCTGCTACAGACCGACTTGACCCGACTTGGAAGGCCCAAATCGACTTGAGTCGACTTAATCGACCCGACTCGCAGGTCTACAACTTGAATTATTTTCTTCCAACTCCATTTTCTTGGGATAATTTCCTTATAAAAACCATTAATTTACCAACAAAAAAGTGCATCACGCTATCTAATAGGGCTTTTATGACAATAATAATCAACAATACACTGTTATTAAATAACACGCACAATACAGAATCCAGTACCTGCACAGCAAGCCAACAAAAATAGGCCGACCCACAAATAACTCTAAACAAAAAAATGGCACAAACAACTGCATCCAGCTAATTCTGTTACCAGTTAACACGATTTGTATCATTCAAGACAGAAAATGGACAGTTCGAGATTATAAGCCACAAGAATCATAATTTCTGTATATAAGGTGGTCCAAAAAATAAGCTTCTACCAAATTATCAATAACTCTTCTGTATAGATTTCTATTTGATTCTTCTGACGAACAACAAAATATCTACATGGGTGGCGTCAGAAAGAGCAGTTGCCCCCCTGTGCTCTTGCCCCACGGCTGCCCCTAGGAGAAATTTTGATGCTGATAAAGTGTCCTCTGGTAACCATACACATGCCAAGGTGTGACTTATTAAACGTCATTTGTGTAAAACAACACAATTATGTATGATTTTTTGTGTACCTAAATATTAAAAAAACAGGCTAATTTGTGGCTTCCATTTAATGTCCAAAAACTAAAATTGTTTCAGCTTCAGTTTTAGCCCCTCTGACCCCCTGACCAGGGGGTCTGCCTCTGGACTCCACTATATATTTTTGATGCATGCAACATATGAATAGGGTCGACATATGGCCCACACCAAAAAATACTGCCCCCTGCCCCTGTGTCCTGGCCATTGCCCCTACATTGTAACGAGTATACAGAAGGTAGCTTCACATTCCTAGCGCCACCCATGCACATGTAGCAGTGGCAATCGATAATAAAAATAAACAAAGTGTCATTAGAATTCTGGCCCATTCACAATATGAACAAACCCCAAATATCCTTGTTTTCCAAACCATCAGAGATATAAGTCATGAACATAATGCAGATGTTTGATTCTTATTATAACTTCTTAAATACCCAAGGCATCAAAAACGAAATGATTATTGTGATATTATCAGAACTATTACCATTATTATTTTTCTTACAAAAAACATAACAGACAAAGAAAGCATTGAATACATCAGTGATATGATAAGATTACAAGACATCAAGTGATGAAATGCGGAATGGCTCACAAAATTACACCAGTCTGCAAGATGAAATGTTCTAAAGGACACCCTATGAATATTTCCATCTTCTATTTTCCGCACATAAGTCGCACCATCGCTGCAACAAGCATGCCATCAACAACAACTACCATTACTACTACAACCAACACTACTACACTGTAAGGCATAAAAAACACACAAAATTTTTTTTCTCATCATAACTTGAAGAAAAGTGATCCAATTTTAATAAGTTTGGTACGAATATTCTTGATACAACCGGCAATCAAATGACTGTTTAGTTTCCCACCTCACCCATTGTCCGTTTCTGCACTACCTGGGGAAAGATAGCAAACAGAATATTGCATTTTTAACCACTGGTATTATTGCTTAATCAAAAAAAACACACAAAACACACATTTTGTCCATATTTTTTATCGTTTTAGCTGCTAGTTTATCTGTCTATTTCTGACTGCCTACAAAAATGTTTAAAATGTTGGCCCACGAACATGGGCTCGGCTCGGAGACACTTTCGCCATTCACTGATAGCAGCGTCGACAACTTTCTGCTCCAGACCAATCCAGACTTCACCAGTTGTTTCTTGAATTCATCAATATTCCTGAATGTTAGGCCCATTTAATAGACTTGCTGCTGCACAACAGCTAAACCTTGTAATTGATTGGCTGTTGGTGGCCACATATCCGGAAGGATGAAATTTTATAAAGATCTGGTGAAAGGCAGTGAACTCCCCCAGTGAGGTTTGAAGCATAAACCCAGTCAAAATGAAATCTGATGCATTTGATTTGGCCCCCTAAATCTGCCTATGCTTCCAGTTACAATTAGATAGCTAGCTGAGTATTAAAACAACTGAACTAAACATGTAGTACACATCTGGCTGCTATTTAAGTACTGGCCTGTATAAGCCATTTGACAGCAAATTCAATTTCACTATGATTCAAGGCAGCTAGAATTTTGCAAGCAAGATACCTTCGTAGTTGACCTGTCCATCTCGGTCGACGTCAATCTCTCTGATCATCTCATCGACCTCCTGGTCAGACAACTTCTCTCCAATGTTTGTCATGACGTGGCGCAGCTCTGCAGCTGAGATCATTCCTGTACCGTCACGGTCAAACACGCGGAAAGCTTCCCGAATCTCCTCCTCCTTGTCACGCGTGTCAGTCAGGAACCTCGACATGACCTGGTACAGCTCCGCCAGAGCAAATGACTGACCTCCTGCACATTACTACATCCTGCTAGTACTCTCTGTATTGGTTTGGCTGCAAATTGCATCGCAAAATTTGACTGGGGGTCCTGACCACCAAATCTCACAACTGCGCGAAGAAACCAAAGCCCAGGCTGTCAAACACAATGTTGCCAATAGCCATGCAAGTATCTCAACCAAAATGGCACGTAACTGCTTCCAATGATCTTAGCAGAGTGTACAAATGTGATATATGGATACTGGACAGAGTGAAGGCTATGATCTAAAAATCTGCACTACAGGTTGCAGCCAAAGTAATGTGAGAACCACAGTGACGTCACCTAGTGACAAATAACCTCAGCCCTTGTCAAAATACATAAACACAAAACATCCTGCAGTGAACAGTTAAATTAAAACATACTAAAAATAGTAGGCAAAATATATTTTCAAATGCAAGGTCTACATGCAATTAAGTAAGCTTAGTAGAAAAAGTGTCTGGTGGCTAAACTTACGTACGACGTTGCGAATAATATCATCTACTTCTGCTTCAGTTGGATTCTGGCCCAGTGATCTGATGACTGTTCCAAGCTCCTGGCAGGCTATCTTTCCATCACCATCTCGATCATACAGAGTAAAGCACTCTTTGATCTCTACATAAAAAAAACAACAGTCACGCATTTTCAATTTTCATGTTATAAAAGTTATTAAATGCAGAGTGTAAACGATCCAATCTTGCTAGCTGAAATAAAACTGTGAGAAAATTGTGAATTGCAAATTGGAACTGTAAGATAAACGTTTTTTGGTCACAGCATTAAATAGTCCTTGACTTCTATGCAATAAAATACGTAATGTTACAGTTTGACGCTTTCATGCTGCTGGCTGGACAATGGATATGCTATAAAATGCTCTGTAGCAGCTTCAGTAATTCTGAGACTAATGACTGCATATAAATAATTCTTGCATCTAATGCCAAGGGTTACAAGACAGCAACTGTAAACTGGTCCCCACTGTTGGCATGCTCTCTCACAGCTAGCTGCAAGTGACGTCATTGCTCATTTCCATTTGCCCGACCCTAAGCTGGCAGTGAGCTGCAAACACAACTCAGCTATATTGGCCACACCTCTCCCATATTCTGCACATTACATTTCCAGCGATTAGGCCGCTACCGAACTTGTGGTGCTACTGCTTGGTGACAAAAGCACATGTATGTGAATGACTTGGCCAGGGTTGTTACCTGACAGTGCAACGACCGGAAGTCGAACCAGCAACCATGCTGTGACTAACCCGACATGATAACAATAAGATTACCAGGATGGCACCACTCAATTACTCTTGACTATATACCACATTTAGGCGATCCAATACCCACTGATAATGATCATACCCTTACCATGAATCTGATCCTGTCTCAGTCTGTCAGCCTGCAGCACCAAATGAACAGATCATATAACACTGTTAAAGTGTTTATCAATACAAAGTGTCTACAGGGCCAACAGTCAGTCCTCTAAGCTGCAGAGTGCAGACTATGGGACCAACAACCACCAGCACGTAAGATTAGAAAAGTGGCACTAGTGTTTGCGGGTGATGCTTACCTTTTACAATTAGGGTTTATGGTTAGGGTTAGTTATTCCAGCTTATTCAGTTTTGTTATTAATTTTTAGCACGCGAATTTAACAATACTTCATAAAATTATGTGACAACAGACGTACACCAAAACGTCAAGCCTAGCAACACTGCATTCAAATACATAACCAATTTTGCAAGCCTGGCTGACAGATATGAAGGCATGATATCTTGGCATTGTACCTTGCTACAGGTGATCTCATCAATGGCCCACTCTGCTGTGAGGGCATTTGTCTGTGGTGGTACAATGGGTTCCCATACTGCTGTAAGCAGTCAATTATGGCAGTATACAGCCAGAGGAGGCATAAGGCACTTAGTGTGTATGCCGCTGGTTAACTGACTGACTGTCGGCTGATTGCCGGTCCCCTAGTACAAAGCCTAGTGAACCGACTGTGAGCTCTTTAAACACAGCATTATCAATATCAATGTATTATTATAGTTACTGATAAGAGAATAGCATATAATTATGTCAGTATTTGGGAATCAACGGCTATCAGAAGGGAGCAGAAAAGAGCATGTGTCTCTCCATATGGCTGAAAAATACAACCAAAATTGGCTACGGATAAAAAGCAAATTGCGAATGTGCAGATCTGCAGATGTCGAAACAGACAACGCTGTAATTAAGTTGCAATATATTAGTTTAACCATTTTCACATCCTATACCTTACCCTAACTTTATGCCTTAGCACAGTGGTGGATTCAGAAATTTGGAATAAGGGGGTAAAAGGGTAAAAAGTGGGGCCCAGGGGAGCTGTGCCCCCTCCCCAGAAAATATTTTAAAATTTTAAGTAAAAATAATGTATTTTGGTGCAAAATTGGCCAACAGTTATCAAAAAGTCCTCGAATCATTGCATTCTAAATTACTTCCGTGCATACTACGTCATCTTTAGTTGACATGTAAAATAAAATTTGTGGGTTTTTTCTTAATTTTTGTTCATGAGAGATTTAAAGTGCCCCGATGTCAACAATGGCCGTTGGCAACACTGGGACACATTAAATAACTCGTGAGCAAAAATTTTGGTTAGGGTTAGAGTGGGGATAACGTTAGGTTTTATGGTTAGGGTAAGTGTTGGCTGTTACATGGCCATACATTTCACATTTAATTGTCCCCCCTGTCCTCCAATAGACAGCACTGAGATTTATGACTGTCTGGAAAAAAACACGAAAGATTACTAGAACTGCCATTACTCTTACATATGCACAATTATAATGGCTAATTCTTACAATTTTAGGTTTAGGTCATTTCTGTGTTTTATGTTTTATATTAGGTTTTTTCTGTAAAGGTTTAACTTTCTGTTTCATTGTTGCAAAGGTTGAACTTACTGTTCCATTATTATGTGTATGTGCATTTTGCCTGAAAAAGCCGTCCCAAAAATGACCTATATACTGTGTTGGGTGGGACGTTAAACCCTACACCCTCACTCACTCAGATTTAATCCCTGACATTTCATCGAACGTGCAAACGTAAACAAGCATAGACTATTGACACATTATGAGCACCATAGCTCAGACATGTAAATACATTACGTTACTTTGTGTTCAATGTTTTTCTGGTTCAAATGTTGATGATGACACATTCTGTTTCGCTTGCATAAAAAGTCAAACAATGCTAAGTTGAAACAATTAAGTCAATGACTGCAATGCCAAATCATCAAAAAAGGTACCTTTAACACTTTACATCAAACAGATTTATGCTAAAATTATACGTGACCTCACATTGTCTATCAAAAAGAAAAATTCCACACTGTATCTTGTCTACGCTAATTCTTGCCTCACAACAAAAAATAAAAAACCCCAACAATTGCATTACAGATATTAACTCATAAGACGTAAAGGTTTGCAAAACACTTTTTGAATCATAAAAATTTAAGTACAAGTTGATAATTTTTTACTGCAAAATTTCCACTTGTGTTAAGAATTGTCCAGTCAATAGAGAGGCGGGACGCTCCTCTTTTACCTCCCCATTGAATCTGCCACTGCCTAACCCTAATCCTAATCCTAATCTTAACGCTATCCTTCACCTTAGCCCTAATCCTGACGTAACATCCGCAGATCCGCACATCCGCTTTTACCATCGTCCACCAAAACTTTGTTTACTGACGTTTCCAAAGTCTATATATCGGATAGCCTACTTATAAGTGGCGATTCGCGACAAATAATGTATTTTGATGATTTTTGTAAGGGTTGAGCATTGCCAAAAAATTAATTAAACTTCGGAAACCATCCGTAACAGACCGAAGCTGAAGATGACTGGAGTGAGGAATCTTTCAGCATGAGTAACAAGAGAACCATAACTTAAGGTGCGCCGTCTGATAGTTATACGTCTGAACCTAACGGGCAAAATACGACAAACTCTCCGCATAACGCCTACTAAATAAAACTTAAACAATTTTAACTCACCATAACTGTGAATTGTTCTTCTATGGATATCTTTCAAGTTCAAAATTCACAACAAATTTGTTTACGGGCGTGGCCGAAGGAGGGCGTGGCACTTTACCTGCCAGGTGTTCCTTAGTGATGAGACAATGTCGAATGTTCGATACGATATTCGAATCAATGTTCTTTCGATGTTGAGGTAAGTAGTGCTAGTATTATTAGTGTTATTACCGGTTTGATAAATTATGACCAAAAAATAAATGTCTTCAAAATTGAATTGTACCATTTATACTAGTAAGCTAATATGACTACCGGCAGTACTGGGGTATGAAAACAATCTTAATTTTAATCTTTTCAAAAAACAAGTTTCTAAAAATTATTAGTGTCAAATTTAACTGTTTCATGTATGTTGATTGAAATCGTAGTTTTACTTTTTTATCAGTTTTATAGCCTGCGTTTAGTAAGTATACTGAATAACGATCCGGTACATTTCAGACTTTACACTATGCATCAGAAACGTAAACACAAACATGACAACTAACATCAATAAATTGTGTCTTGTTGGCGAAAAAACACAATGGACGATCGCAGTAAATTGCTGCAGTTGTAAAAATAACCGCGTAGCGTTTTTGTTTCGTTGTCACAAGTTGTCACTAAGAACATCATTGTAAATGACGACGTTTAAGCAGACGGTTGGTCGACTGTCTCGTCTGATGGTTTTTGGTTTCCAGGGTCCGAGGGGAAGTCAAATGAGACGACTTGTTCTATGCCAGTGGATTGCGCTTGCTTTCTTTTTGTTCTTGTGGATAAAGATCAACGGCGGTATGATGCTATCATCGTTTCATCTGTTTTCATGATAGCTTTATGTTTTACTATGGGCTTCGCCAACATCAGTAGCACATGCTGTTTTTAATTGTTATATAAAGCAATGCAGCCAAGTTTTATGTTTTTGGGTGAGTAAGTGAGTGAGTAAAGGTGTTTATATCTGGCGGACTGTACTGGTACAGGATGAGGCCATGATTCGCCACCAGTTGACTAAGGTCGGCCAGCCATGTACAGGACCAAGAGCAGAGGGTCTAAAAAAGACCCCTATGGAACTTCAAACTGTACTGACTGTGTGGGTGACAGCTGACCACAGTATGCCACTTGCTGACTTATGCATGTACCACTGATATTAGTTTGTTTCAGCTATGAAATTCGTGATTTTCTAAAATGGTAAAATCTTTCTACCATCTTGCAACAGTCTGGGCCGGGCCAAAAATAACCAAATAATTCTAACCTATGCACATAACTGCTGCCTAAGCAAAAATCACTGTGTATTGTTAATGAGGGCATGTGCATGTGTGTGTGTGTGTGTTTATGTTGGGTTTTCAGAGTTATGGCCCAGTTTTTTGCAGTCTGGATCTGATTCTAGTCATAAGCGTGTCCTTGATGTTAATTTGGTGGATCATTTTGTCTCGGCTCAACATGACGGAAGCATGATAACCTGGCAGCATGCAGCCAACAGCAGAGAAAAACTCAAACAGGCTTTAATGAGTATGTTTGCCATGCTACTGACATACTAGTCGATCGTTTACTTGTTGTAACATACTTGTTATGTACATTTATGAAAAAGAACAGAAAATAAGACACACACACATTAAACAGAAGTGCATGTGGACATGTGGACAAATGCAACTTACTTTTATTAGCCGATTGTTAGTGTATTTATGATCTCAGTTGTGGCACAACATAGTGCCCATCTGTCGTTTGTCATCTGTAACATATGTATTGTGGCTAAATGGCATATCTTACTGGAAAACTGTCTAAAGAACCAAGCTCTGTGGTACTGGTATCACTTTGGATTTCAGCAAAGGAAACTCTCAGCTTCAGTTATTTTGTTCTTAATATTTTTACACAGTGTTACAAGTACTTTTAAGTGCTGACTATGTAACTGTTTTCTGTACTCAAATTTGTTCATTTTGATTGTAGAACCAGGGTTGTTGGAGTTATTTTACAATGTAGCAGGTGTCTGGTTTTTTTTGATACAGTTGCTGCTGCTGCTGCTACTAATATTACCAGTAAACTCTTGTGTTTGTTGTAGGTGACAGTGTGATGATGATAGAAGCAGATGTCTTACTTCGTGGTCAAAACACAGCAGATCAGCAGATGATCCCAGTCATGGCTTATCCACCACAGATCAGCTCTGACCTCACACTGGTGGAGTGGCTAGCACTGGTAAAGGGCCGTGGCAAGGGACTGAAGCTGGACTTCAAGAGCATCGAAGCCGTTGAGATATCATTGCAGCAGATCAACGAGATTAAGCACGAGGTTTTTCTATCTCAAGTTGATTTACTACTGACTGGAGCTGCAAAAATTAACGACTAATGATTAGTTTGTCAATCTAGAAGTTATTGCTAAGGTTTTGTCAATCGTTTAAAGTGTTAGTGATTTGTGATGAAAAATTTTAATGTTTGACAAAACTTTGATGTTAAATTTCGGATTATATTCACATCACTTATAAAGCATTCTAAAGTAAGATATTCATATTGCTTGTTTTTACATGTGTACACTGAAAAATGTCCACATAATATTATTGGTCATATTTTGGTTTTAGTTGTAGTATATTTGTAGTAGTATAATAGTTATAGTATAGTATTAAAAACTATTAATTGTATTAGTTGTTGTGGACAGCTGAACGCTCCACTGCACCTGAGTGCGGCGGTGCTCAATGCAAGTGGTGCAGAGACATCAAACAAGCGTCCTCTGGATGCTGCAAGATTCATGCGTCTGACCACTACTCATGCTGCTGACTGCACACTGGCTCTGGGCTGGGTCACTGGGCTGAATACAAGGCGATATAACTGGTCTGACATCAAGGCTATGCACGATCTACTAGACAGGTTGTAGCAGCTTGTTTGTTGTAAATTTTTGACTGTCGCACGCTGGCACTAGACATCACTCTTTGTGGCACGCTGCACAGTCTGCAGCTGCAGATTCTGTCGGTTTGTCTGTCTGTTTGTCTGCTCTATTTGTAGCTCCATGGACACTCCAATCGGAATGCTTGCTCGGAACAACCAATCGACCCTTGCTTTGAACTTGCAGCAGCAGTCTGGCAACCTACCAACAATCGCGCATCGTGTCCAAGTTTATCGTTGCTAATACAACTATACTCGTCAACGTTAACGTCATATTATGTCAACAACGTTGGTCGTCGCACACATCGACGATGGCTTGCTTATTTACATTGCTCATCAACCATCACTAAAGCCAAAATTCTATTACGCTGAAAAGTCGTGGACATAAACCTTGCAACAGGCCGCACAACAAGTCCCTAAAAAGGAGTAGAGTTTGGGTCTTGCTGTTTAATTCATTTCAGTCTTCTGGTTGACAGACTTACTAACTTGATGTCTAATAGTGACGAAGCTAAATACATAAACAGTCACGTGTTGCTAAGCCTTGAAAATGTAGTTGGTCCCCAGTGAGTGTTAATTACAGTCGAAAACAATCGGTCATAATATGTTGGCTCACTTGTCTGTAGAAGTGTAGAACTACGCATAGCTAGCCTCTAATTTGGTCTATTTATACGGCCGTTGTAACAGGCCGCATTACGGATCTTGCCCGTGCGTCCGCCTGTCTTTGACAGATATTATTGATGCGCTACAGCAATGCTGTAGGCGTCTTACACGGTTGTTGTCCGTCATCATTTGTCGTCTTCTGTAATGGGTGTATTGTGGCTAAACGGTGCAAGATAGGGCCTAGGTTGATATTGATCACTAATAGGAAGTCGAATACTGGCTTTCAAATGACATTAAAATCATTGACTTTGGATGACCTTGAACGCACTATGGTTTGCTAATCGTGCGGTATTCTGGCTACACGGTAAGTGGCAATAACCATCACGACATGCGTAGAGCACGACAGTCAGCTAAGCTAAGAGCTTGTTCTAATGCAGGCCATTCAATGCCAGTTGACAGTAACTATGAAACATAATTATTTGGCCATATTTAACTCTAGTCAAAATATGCAATACTAATTGCTAGCAAAAGAGTCTTGAAATTCTCCAGACTCGTTTTGATAAGTCCAAGACCGATACTTTATTTTTTGCCCTTGAGGCACCTTAAGACCAGGACCCTGTTGCTAAATTCACAAAACATCTTACGACAATTTTACGACAAAAATCTTACGATCACTTTTTAGGTGTCTTATGACATTCCAAATTATACGATTCCAACATCATCCAACAAGAAAAACTTCTTTGTATCGATTTATAAGATCTTTAATTCAATTATACTCGTAATCTAGAAATGTCACATTTATACTGTATTGGTTTTGCGTGGTCATTTTGCTGGATAAATTAATTAATGGATAAATAAACAGCACTTTGCATTGGCGATGGACAGTTGCTACGCTGTAGCCATGTAAACACATGTCTTGACAACGGACACAGAATAAATAATAATACAGTGTAGTGTTGTGCGGTGCGACAAATGAATTGATGATAATGATTCAAATATCGCGATACTTGATAGTACCACAATACTAAAATAAAACTGCATAGTTTACCGCTGTCCGTCGGTGGTAGGTGCAGGATGTTTTCTTTCGTTGTAGGCCCTATAGAACTATTTACTTTAGTAGTAGGTAAATAGCTAATGCGTATGGAAAAAAACACATTTATCTCTACTATTCGCTAGTAGCCAATCGCTACCATGCGCTGTCTAGAGAGTGAAGCAGAGCGTGCCACGGCCAAGAAATGCTTCAAATACTTTACCTCTTCCATTCTCATACAGCTTTCAACAGGCCTACTGTCTCTTAAAAACTAGCAAATATTAGTAAACTATAAAAAATAAAATAAATCTAAAACATGCAATAAATAAAAAAATCTAAACAAATAAAAATAAATCAGCACCTGTATTAACACCATGTACTCGGAATTGTGTAGTCAGAATATTAAAAATTTCTAAATTAAAACATTACAAATTTAACTGTAAACGACCACTTTTACTTACTGACTAGTCAGCGGCTCACAGACGGCCATAGTTCCCATGACAACAAAACGCCTTCGTGAAAAAAGTTACGATCATTAAAGATAAATTCTGTGAATTCATTTACGACATGTCGTATGATAATCTTATAACATCTTAAATATTGAGTTATGATAATTTTATGACATGTCTTACGACAATGTTTGTGAATCAGGCTCCTGGTTTTTAACTCTCAGTGTAGTTGTAGTAGGTGAAGTGGTACTGCTGCTACTACTACTACTACCACTACTACTATTACACCTACATTTGCTTGTATTTATGTGTATTTTGTAAGGTGGAAGATTCACCAACCAGTGACATTCAACATGCGTGCTGACTTAGTCCGGCGATCACTACCCCAGCTCAAGTGGTTATTGGAGATGACAACTACAACATCTTCCACAGTTACCATCTACACCTCACAACAACTACAACAACGACAACAACAACAGCGGCCGTTGCCTGTGCTGGACTTGGCGTACGTTCGACGTCGTGTGCCTCGCCATGCGGTGTTCTATGATCTGTCACGTGACGAACGTCTGCAGTTTAGCTCAGTCAAAGACGCGACGGTCACTGACAGTCATGACCGAGATGTGGTACAGGTGGACGAGCAGGCAGCTTTCAATGCTGACCAGTGGAAGGTATGTACTCGGGATACTACTCCTGCTGCTGCTGCTGCTGCTGCTGCTGCTGCTACACACAATACCACTACCTAGTCTACTACTACTATGTACTACTGGCACTGCTGCTATGACCGCTATTACCACCACCACCAGTACTTAGCTTAATGAAATTTTGCATGAACATGTACCTGCTCATATTTTAGCAAAAACCCTATTGAATTTTTAGGTCGTGGGACAGAGGTCAAGGTCACACAGGTTTGTGTGTAGGTGTGTGTGTGTTGTTTGCTTAAGTGCAGCAGTGTGGCTACCCATAGACAGCCTTGAGAAACACTTGACTAGTTGCTGATAGTTTCGACTGGCTCATGTGGACTGATTTTTGTAATTTTTAAATGTCTAATATTCAGGGAAAAGTCTTACATGACCAAAAAATTTCTTTAAAACACTGTACAGTACATAATTACTCAGCCACTGTGTACCCCACCAGTATTAGTAGGTGGTGGTGGTGGTGGTTGTGTAGTGGTATAGTAGTTGCGTGGCAGGTGGTTCGTAGTCGTGAGGGTGAGCTGATCTACCTGGGCACACAGTCGGTACTACTACAGACTGGTCTGCTCATCACCAGGGCTGAGTACCCCGCTAGTCCTCAACATCCAGTTGTAGTCACGGGTCGAGTCGAGTTCTTTGATGTGACGCAAACTGCTGCTGCTGACATCCGCAGAGATGAGGTAAAACTTTATGCTGTGCAGTTGTAGTAGTATGGTAGTTGTTGTATAGTTGCTGATTTTATGGTATTTGTTTTCATAGTTGTAGTTGTTGCAGAGATGAGCTGCGACTGCGTGCTGTATAGTTGTAGTTGGTCATGTTGTATTTGTACTTAGTTGCAGAGATGTGGTAGTTGCAGTGGTTATAGTAGTAGGTAGTGTTTGTTGTAATTGTTGTTGTAGTAATCTGTAGATTTTTTGGCATTGTAGATGGGTCTGGTAGTATTCCTGCATGCAATTCAGTCCAGTCGTCCAGTAGTAGTAGTAGTGTAAGTGAAGTGGTTGTTTTTGTTGTAGTTGTAGTTGTACTAGTAATCTGTAGGGTACTCTGTACATTGTCTGTCGTTGTAGATCGGTCTAGCAGTGTTTCTCCGTGCGTCTCAGTCCAGTCGGCCAGACTCTATATCCGGTGTTCGGTGTTTCTTCAGTGTATCTGGTGAGCTTCGATTGGAGCTGCAGCGGATCCCCGGATCGGTGGCTAAGTCCCATGCAGTCCTTCCTGGCACTGCACCATGTCTGGCGTTCCAGATCATTGACAGCGGGGTTGCAGGGATTGCAGCCGAGGTCACCAGACCCAAGTCATGTGACTCGGACTTTGATGTCACATCCGACGTGGACTTCCAGACGGCGTTGGAACTTCCGCTGTCTGACGTCACCACCGATAGGTCATTCGTTGCCATTAAACAAAGTGTCGCAGTTGGGTTTGCTGCAGTGGATAAGTTTACCATCAGCACAAAGAGGTGAAACAGCTAAATGCCCATTTAGTTATTAATTTTAGCGGGAACACATGCAAAATCAGTTCCTTCACTTTTCTGACAGCGGGAATGCAGTAATTTCTACTGAAATGAAAGACCCAGTGGGAACGCTGAGTTTTCTCATTATTTTAGCTGTTTGATAAAAATTTATGTAAAGATGTCTCATGTAGTCGTGGTTTACCCTTTTTTGTTTATCGGACCTCTGATGTTTTCACACTTTTCAGCATTTTTCAAAAGAAAAATTTTTCACAGAAAAATTTCCTAGCTGCACTACACAATATCTGTACAGTATTTTGTGCTTTAGCATTTGATAGTGGTGGCATGTCTGCTTTCTGCTCAGGCTGCACTTGTTTGTGTAACGTTTGAATTTAGATGTGATTTTTTTGCTGCAAATAACTTTTAGGCGGCATCACTGATATCACCAGCAATACTGGCTATTGCAGTAGAGCTTACGATGATGTGGTGTGTCTGTCTGTCGCACTCATGCGTGCACTCATGGATGGTATGAGATGCTGTTTGGCCGCTTAACGCAGTCTAAAATAGCATTGTATTGAAAGGGGTTCAGTCTTTTCACTAAAAGATTGTGGGTATTGGAACTCCAGTTCGACTTATTTTGCAACTTGTGGCCAGACCATTACATCTAGCAGAATGGTTACTACGGCTATATAAACAGCCTATAAAAACTCAGCAACTTCCTATCCAATGGTACCATTACTGACCCCATACGACTAACTCCCATACGCCATTCAGGGATGCCACCTTGCACCAGATTACTTTGATTTTTTACGCGCGAAAGCAGGTACTTCTGTAGCACATCTTAGCCATCGCAATTCTGTCCGTCCGTCTGTCTGTCCATCTGTTTGTCCGTCCATCACGCAGGTAGATCAGTCAAAAACGGTGCAAGCTAGGATCATCAAATCTTCACCGTCGGCTGCCTGGAAGACTCTAGTTTCAGGATCCGTAAAGATTTTCCATAAATTTGAAAGGGGTCACACTTAGCGAGAGTGCTAAGTGAGAGGGGTAGGAAAAATTTGCGATTTTTAGCCAATAAGTCGCTGTATGTCAGAAACGGTGCAAGACAGAGCTTAGGTTACTATTAGTCGTATCAACATCGATGACTTAGAAAGACTCTGAACTTCCAAAATAAGGGGTTTTGTTGATTTTTGGGATTTTCGGCTGCGGCGCACACTTTAAGAGTGAATTCCGACGAAATGGCTGAAAATAGACCAAGACTATTTGCAAACAGGAACTGCTATAGGCTTTTGCGCATCTCGTGAGCATTAGCTAAATTTCTTGTTTACACTTTGTACTGGGCATTTGCATGGTCATGACTGGTGGTGTGCTTTACGTTTCTACTTTGTTAGTATGTTTAGTGTATTTTTGTGCACGATCATGACTGCGACTGCAACGGTGTTCACGAATACCCGACAGTTTACGCTGGCAATAACTTGGTGAACGCCATGTTTGAAATATTCTGAGCGTAATAAGGTACTGAACTGAAGGCTTAGTGTATTTAGGAATGCGAAAAAGTTGACCCAGTTGTAGCTGTAGCAGAAAATTTTTTTTTGCATTTTTACGTTAGGCCGTAAGGACGTAAGGCCTGGTTCATTTTCTTTTTCTTATGATTACTCTTCCCTTTTCGTTTTTTTTTATTTTTAAAGAGGAGCATGTGCCTTGACTAAAGGGTTTGTGTAAGTGGTGTTTGTATGCTAATTTTTTATGCTAAAACAGTTAGGTGGTAGGCTATCAGGCCGGTAGAGAGCCACAGCAGGGCCCGAGGAAACATTTCTGCAGGGCCCTCTGGAGAGAAAATTTTTAATTTTTTAAATGGTGCATTCTGGTATACTTCATATTTTTGAGTGATAGCGGGGCCCCCAAACGTCGCCGGGCTCGGGGTAACTTTCCCCCTACCTCCCCCTCTCGATTGGCCGAGACGGTGTGGCCCGTTGCAACAAATTTTAAGAGTTCTCGTAAGTATTGTAATACAGGGTGGGCCAATAAACAACGTGGCACTTTACTTTTGTCCATATCTTCGCCAGTTATTGACCGATTTTCAAAATTATTTTACTGGCACACTCTGCTGACAATTTGCAATAATGTGATTATTATACATCCCACTACACTGTAAATGCGTCTCTACTCTATCTTGTGAAATGTAAATAAAATATGCATATATAACTATAATAACAAACAGAATTTTTGGTAAAATTGAAAGAAAAACATTTCAGACCAACATTGTGGCGAATGATCCGTATGGCAATTGACTGTGTGCGTCTAACACGGTCCAGTGTCATACAGATCATTCACCGCAATGTTGATCAGAAGTGTTTTTTTCATTTACGTAAATGTTTGTTATTATCGTTAGTTTTTTTACATTTGTATTTCACAAGGTAGTGTAGAGACGAGTTTGAAGTGTGGTGGTAATCACATTAATGCAACTTGTCTGCAGAGTGTGCCAGTGAAAAAAATTTGAAAATCGGTCAATAATTGTTAAAGATATGTACAAAAGTAAAGTGCCACGTTTTTTATTAGCCCATGGTACGGTGTGTATTCTATGCATTTTGATGTTTGTGACATATTATTACGGTAGGACTATAACTGTAGTCATAAACTGTCTCGTATTGTGGCCACTATTTTAGTAGACACATCATGGCGTTATTATGTGGAATTACGTAAAGCACTCATTTTATCAATCTGTGATGCTTTTTGTTTGTCTTTGACGTTTCTGGTTGTTTTTATCGTCTGTTTTTATGTGCAACAGTTCTGAAGAATATCGTATTTGTCAAGAGTGACTCCAGGCTGAAATGAATCTGCTATAGGGTAGTGAAAAGTGGGGCTGATAGGTTAGGGCTACTGTGTTGTTGATTCCAAAGTCCAAACAGTGCCTTCTTTAGTGTATACGTTGGCCTATTGAGTCGTTTAATGTGCAGTGGACTGCGCGCTCTTGTGGCCTATGACCACTCTCACTATCTGTTGTCCAGCTCGTTGGCCTAAGGCCCATGTCGGACAAAGCAGTTTCGAATCGTTAACGTTTTCTTCTGTCTCGTCCGACGGCAATTAAACTCCGTTCATGTGCGCCGTCTTATAGTAGGCCTAATCTACTAGGGCCGCGTGTTTAGGCGCTGAGAATCGAGATGTCGAAGGCGTCGAGAAGATGAGGAACGGGCGGGGACTGGAATGACCCTCCTCCTCAACTGACTATATAGTGGGTCTGCGTCGTGGGTTATAAAAAGTAGGCAGGCTGGAAGTTGTATTTCTCCGTCAGACGCTGCAAATTCCGACAGAGGAGATGATGTGCTCTTAAGTTCAATCTCGTCCGTAAATTTCCTCAGAATGGCGGTTTTCAATACCAAATTTTGCATTTTTGAACGAAATTATTCCGACAAGAATATTTCTAGCCAATTTTCCGACAACTCAAAATTTAGAAAAAGGCCACTGCATACCTACGACGCTGCGTCCCAGTGGGGGGTCTGGTGCAGAGCTCTGACCGACAGCACATTTTACTGAAATTTTAGCTGTAAAAACGCTCTCAGTGGCAGCATTTTCTATTATTCTAATACACAAGGAAATGTTAAAATTGTAGAGATTGCAATAGTTTGTAACGATTGAATTGACAAGGCCTACAAGAAGTTGATTTCACATACTATTTTCATTTCAACCCGCGGCGAAACAGAAGGGCAAAATCTAACAGTGCTACTTGTACCGCGTGTAGGCCTACAGGGGCGTTTTTCCCGCTGCGACTGTACATAGTCGGCGTCTTGTAACAGGCGACCGACTGTAGACATATGTATTATTTCTGTTAATCACTCATCCCAACATCTTTATTGAGAGTTAGACAAACGCCATTTACTGAAAAACTAATGAAGATATAGACAGTTTCAGGCATACGTTAGTTCACGGATGCTACAGTGGCATCTTCGTCAGCTGGCTGCATATGTTTTCTATTTTTATGTAGCCACTGGTACGGCAAACCGTCTATTCTAACGTCGGCTTTAGGCGTCAAATATCACCGTGCGCGCAATCGTTAAGAAGTATGCGAGTCGAGTTATTTTAATAGTAAACTTGTAATTATGCCAGTGGGTTTAGAAAATTAATTTGTCAGGTAAAACTTACTTAAGCACAACCTTACGCCGTATTTTGGGTAAGTTTACCGCAGAATAGCAACAGTACGCCTGACAAGGACGTCTTGTAGGCCTATTCAACACGGATTTCAAGAGTTCAATATAACTATTCACCAACGTTTATTGGAGCTGCATTTTGTCAGCAAAATATCGCGCAGAAGGTGAGTTGGCATTTTCGTTCTTTGTCTCTTTGGAGTCTATAATAGCCTATTGTGACTTCAGAGAAATAGACATATAGGCTAATACTGAATTGGCTTTCGAAGTACGCAACGCTTGTAACGCGCCATTGGGAAAAAGCAAACCTAATAAAATGATAATTTGCAGCTACAGGGTGCGGCAAAAAAGTGGACCCCTAAATTTTTTCGCTGTTTTCTCAGCAACCGTTTGGGATTTTAATACGAAATTTTACAGCTTTATTTACCGAAACCTCCTACATCTAACAGCCAAATAAAATGTGATTCTGTTGAAAAACGACGAAGTTATAGATTTTTTAACATGATCGCCTACCGATTTTTTGGCATTTAAAAATGATCATGCTAAAAATGCTATTTAATTTTCAAAAAACTGGTTACACGTTACTGCCGATGACGTCACAGTGACGTTTTGATAAACAGCGATTTGTATTGTTTATAAATTATTACTAAACTATCGTTCCTTTAAAGCAATTGCCG
>Ga0209671_1001539_pt1 | contig 19501 bp, 13 predicted proteins | sample WorMetHERISLAND2_2_FD_187401 | JGI IMG/M metagenome (GOLD analysis project Ga0209671, IMG submission 187401) | Marine gutless worms symbiont microbial communities from Max Planck institute for Marine Microbiology, Germany - Olavius geniculatus... | ecosystem: Host-associated > Annelida >...
AGCTGAGGTGTTCCAAAAAATTTACTGCACGCAAATAATGGCCACTTTCCATCAAGTAAACTAGTTAACCAACTTGCTGGTAAGCCAAAAGTTGGCAACTAGCTGCCAACTTTTTTTGGGCTACCAACAAGTTGCCAACTAGTTCAATAAATGGAAATTGGCCATAAGCAGGAAGACAGAATTCCCACTTTTTTATGGAAAAAATCCGGGACTTTTTCATAATTTTCCACGACCCCTATGACAAATTTTTCAAGACCTTTTCATAGCCCATGGATGTTTAAATATAAGAAAAAAGACAGTATTTAAGCAACAGTCAAAACAGACTGGATGATATACTATGGCTGCTTGTTTTTCCATTTGAGCCTATGAAGAAATGTGTGAATTTCAAGGATATTTTGCCAGGACTTTCCAGGTCCTAGAGTTTTCAAGACAAAATCCAGGACTTCCCAGGAGGCGTGGGAAAACTGGAAAAAGTTCGACGGGGAATTTAAACTTACACGGAGGTAAAAGGTCATTGAGTCGTAGGCCCAGTCGACGTCCACCTTGGCGTCTAACTCGACGTGACGGCCGGGAGTGGGCGGCGGCGACGTGGAAAAGGTCCTCATTCTCTGTGCCTGGCGCCAGCGGTGGTAGTGTGATGACTCGGTGAAGGGTTGGGGTTGTTCCCTCGGCGGTATCCCAGCGTTGTCACCGCCACGAGCCCGCTCCCTGTATGCCGCTGGCTGCGGCGTGGCTGGTGGATGGTAGAGCTGGTTGTAGTTCCAGCGGTTGAACGACCCACGTGGACGTCCGTCCGACTCCAGAGGCACGTTGCCTACACCACCGTGCTCATCTGAGACAGACAGACGCAAGGACAAACAATGCAAAATATTAAATCCTAAAATCACATTTTAGAGCCGCAATGCACTTTAAACGGCCGCATTGCATCTTCTTGTCTGCGTTCTGCCAACTGACGAAACTCATCATACTTTGCTGGTGACTTAGCACTCATGGCTGTCTCAACTGATAGTCCAATCAGGGTCTTCTATCCCCCTTAATCAAGAATCAAAATCGGGCTCAGGTTTTCCCCTCCTACTTTTACCTCCTCCCTCCTTTTCACACCCCATTTTCCCCAACTTGCCCTTCCTATACATGTACTTTATCCCCCTTTTCCTTCACTATCTTTCCCTTCACCTCCCCCTTTCACCTCCTTTGCATTCCATCTTTCCCCTCTCCTTCCTGTGGGCCCCACAACCTTAGTCCAGCTAGGGGGATCTGCGGGACTGTTGAAACTTTTTCTAGGACCTTATTGAAGCCCGCTAGCGTTTTATATAAAAACAAGCAGCAGGAATTGAAAAGTGTTTCCACTCCCTCTAGCAGGGTCATGGGAAGAGCCCCAGCTGAAATAAATTTGCACTTCAGAACAAATCTGATGAAAAGATATCCACAATTTTCACTTTTTTAAGGACTTCCCGGACCAAACTCATTTTCCATGATGTTCCAGGTCTTGGAAAATCAAGGAAAAACTCCAGGACTTTCCAGGAGGCGTGGGAACCCTGCTGTTAGAACGGCCGCATATTAAACAGTCAAAGAAAAGTAGACGACAATGCGAGATGAGAACTCACGTTCAACTTGACGCTCATCGCCGACGCCACCCACTGCAGCAGCTACTATGTGCACCAGGACCACCAGCAGCGATGACGTCACACGCCATGACGTCATGGCGCTCGTCAGCCAATCAGCGCTCTTCACTCCACTGCAAACAAACACCAATTACGTCATCACACGTCATCGCAAACTGCTCAAACTGCTCTAAAGCCATGCCCAACGTTGCAACAGCATAAGCATTAGACACTGCTTCTATACAGACTTGGGTCAGTTTCGTCCCACGCGTTGCGTTGCATTGAGTGGAAACAGGCTTTAATATCACACAGCCGGGACAACTGAGGGGCGGGGGAGAAACATCAGCTGTATGTATGGGCGTCGGATGAACAGGAAATTTGATATATATCTGGACACCAGCTACAGACAAGAGTCAAAAACCATCAACCATGCATAAAGTGAAGCCATCCACTGCTCCCGTGCTCGTGCTAATGGGCTTTGCACAGGTGCAATAAATTAAAATAAAACCAAAATAAAACAGCTAGAAGTAGTTGCTGCCGACTCCGTAAAATTGATGTTTATCACAAAACAAAAAGTGGTGCTGCAAATTAGCAGACAAACTGTATTTTGTTGCAGTGGCCGCGGGCGGTGCAGCTGGCAGACATACCAGATAACGGAAGCCCGATCAGCTACAGCAAGCTTTCATACTCCTGCCAACATTAAGCAAGCTACTACTGTGATTTCCCATCCCGCAAGGGGTAGTAGGCTGAGTTGGCCTGAACGCACGATATCGTGTCAGCAATTTGCTCAGGGCTGCTTGCATTGCAGTCGGTTTCAAATTTACCACGTATAACCCGTGAGTCATAGTTGAAAAGGGTGCGAGCATAGTATTAGTGCAGTTATAACAAGAGAATTTGCATCTTTTTAAATGAACAGAAAAAATACAGCACACGACAAAATGCCCAACGTTGCTAAAAGTTTACCAAAAACAGCTACAGCTACAGCCATTACGCAAATGGAGATCGCAAACGGAACGACGCTCCAATCTATTTTCAGAGTTAACTCGTTTACAGACCGAAAGACAGGCAGCCACTCGGACAGCCCGAGCCCCGCTTATCACATAACCTCTTCCCACACAGCCCGCAGTCAGTTACAAATGTCAAAGCAAAAAACAGACGAGCAAAACAGAGCAAACGTCGTAGGCCTAGGCTACTGGCAGGTCAATCAGCGTACGTCATTCGACAGCCAGCCGACGATGCTATAAGCTCTACAGCTAAAAAACAATGTTTTATTCAACTGCCGTCTGTCTGTGCCTGCATTAGAAGCAGCCGGTCCGGATCTCCTATTCGACACTTTATAACTGGATCGTCGAGAAAATCCGAACGGTTGGTCGTACGGGCAACTTTTTCTGCGTAAAATTTCACCAAAAATGCTTAAATATTCCGCAAAGTGACAGCCCGGCAAACTGACACTAGGTATATCAACGAACGGAAAATACCCCTCTCCCCCCCCGATAACGATCTAGAATCCGCCACGAAAATCTAATCACTTCTCTGGCCATGCGCCAGAAAACTATACGAAAATCTGGAAATCCGCTCATAAGTTTGGAGTTATCCCAGACACAAACGAACGGATGCATGCAGAAACACAATGTCGCTCTTCGGCGTACAGAGGTAACAACGAAAACGTGTGACCTTCTGCCATGAAATAAATATATAACAGCGCCGCCGACTACCAGGCAGACACGATCAAAAGACGCCTGCCTGTTGTTTTGTCTAAAGCAACATGAGAGTTCCAGTCGCCGGCCGGCGCGGTAGCAACAAAAGCAGAAACGGACAGCAGAGATCTACACTGAAACGCACACATACAGTAGTGACGTATTAGCAACAGCGAGTGGCTTCTATCCCCCCAAATCTAAAATCGAAATTGGGCGCAAGTTCCCCCACTTTTGGGCTCTTTCCCATCCTGCTGCGCCTCCATCCGCCCCTTTTCCTTCCCCTTTACTCTCTACTCCCCTTCCCTATGCTTTATCCCCCTTTCCCTCCGCCTTCCATCTTCCCCTTCTCGTTGCCCAGTGAAAAACAGAAGAGAAAGTTTTTATCTCACAAAACTCCGCCCTGTTTTTCACTGCACAGATGCAAGCTGCTCCACCAGGTATAGGGATAGAAGCCCCTAGCAACAGTAGCAGCCGCAAGCTGTATATCGTCCTGATTGACCTCCTTCAGCTGCAGCTCTTTTTAGCCAGCTATCAATATGTCACGTGGCATACAGATACCGCACATCTCGCCAGTCTTCACTCATCTTTCCTTCCAGTACCTGTCTACGCCCTTGTATGTCTCCCAAACTACACTAGTTCACAATTAATTGCAGACTTGTTGGACAGACCACAAAGAAATAGTAGCGGACACCTGCATTATACTGACTGGCAAAGCATCACCAGCCAGAAACCATTCGTTCTATCAGCAAATGATTATCAGATTAATGCCAAATTGCTTCAATGTATTACCATTTCACAATGTATTCGATGATGAAACGCTTCAAGCGTTGAATTGCTAATCTGGAGCTAGGCAAAACTGAACGAAAAAGCAAGAAAGATGTAGTGGCATCATGCATGCAGTGCGCTATGTGCCAGTAAGTGCACTGCACTCTACTCTAGTTAAATAACTGAATGAATTACATGGGCCGTTCTCAAAGGATCATGGCCTAGTATAAGAAGCATGTAAGCTATCCACTGCAGCCAGCCAAATATTCCACAAATACAATAGACTCTTTATACGCTGCTGCAAGAAGAAAAAAAGCTAAATGCGTGAATACAGCTCTTCATGGAAACTCACATACGAGCTACGGAGCGTCACCTGCCATACTGGATCACACTGTCATTCAATACAGGTGATCATGTCTCAATACGAAATCCACCACTATTTATCATTGATGCAGTGATGCTTCAATTTTGGAATATAAACATCCCAAATCATCGTCATCTTTACACTAACCAACCATTCAATATTTTTCAGATATTGTGGGGCCCTCCAAACGTCGCGGGGCCCAGAACTTCCCCATTCCCCATCTGGACTGGCCTGCAAGCTGGTGCATGCATTGACGCTAGAGCCCTGAACCAAGATTCTGCTTTAAACTGAACTGAACCCAACTGATTGGCACCGCAGGGCGATAAGTGCAGCAGCAGATGGGGGCCTGCAGTTTGTTTATCAGACGTCAGGCTTAACTAGAGCTCTGCATGCAACCGGTGTCGGCCAGCATCAGCATGATGCCTTCCTGGTCCACAACTGACAGCCAATTAGCAAACTTCTTTATCAACAACAGCGACGGATACAAGGGGTAGAGGGGCGGCCGCCCCCTATTGACCGGATGCATCTTAAAACAGGCGAAAATTTTGCACGAAAATGCACTATTTTTGCATGAAAATTTCAACAATTTTCTGGGGAGGGGACCTCACCCCCTACCCTTCCGCCCCCTATTCCAAATTTCTGGATCCGCCACTGATCAACAAACACGCCACAGCACAGCAACGTTGAGCTGCCCTGCCCGCAACACGTGAGAACCTGCAGCTATAATTAAATCCGTTCCCAGCAAATTAAAAGACGCAACGGCAGTACATACCCTACACTAATCCACCAACAAAGCTGAACAAAATCGCACTTACTCCCCCAACACTGCCGCAGTGTCGCTGTACTCCATATGCAGAGAGTTAATTAAGTTGTTACAAGCAGCAAATAAGGCGGCGTCAGTGACTTGATAAACTGTCAGTGGTCCAGGTGACTGATACATATTAATGATAATCATTATGCACTGCAGTTATTCACATCGGTGGTGCGGAGGTTCCGGCTGAGCTGTAATTGCCTACTAACTGCACACTGCAGCAGCAGCAGCAGCAAAGTCTAATCCAGAGCGCAAAGTGCATCAAGTGCAGCCAAGCAGAATCCTAGGGGCCACAACCACAAACGGTACACCAGTAGGCCTACAAAACAGTTACTACACTGCTGGAGTGGGTAAGCGAGTATGCGGTACAAGATTATACCATTTCAGACACCATGCACGACGCCTTCCTTGCGGTGGGTGCTGTGACGTATTTCAACCAGGCTCAGATCACAGAGACTGACTACGCCGTCGTGTGCTTTATGATGCACGCAATACCAGTGCAAGCTGAGTGGGGTTTAAATGCAGTAACAGAGCTAGGGCACTGACCTTACCATGGCTACTTACTGCCATTAAGCAGGCTTGCAGTTTACCCCCTCCTCCACAGCATCAGAGCATCATCACCTTTTACACTGCATGGTAAAAAGAGTCCCATCAATCAATCAATTGATCACACATTGCGCCATTATGTCACACATGCCTGTGAACAACTTTCCTAGAGTCGTTTCCTGACAGAGAACCGACTGGCCAGGAATTAAACACCACAGAAATCGATCTGGCGCATGCCCAGCAAGTTGCACTTATGACATAACCAACCACCCACCCAGGCCATCTCCGTCCTGGTCATATATCAAAACTGTACACTGCTGCACACAGCCCGCATGTCACTGAACCCACAACCACGAAGCGTAAAATCAACTCAACTGACCTTACATCAATGTACGTATATCCGGCTAAGGCACCTGACCAACCAGTCCACTGAATGCATGCATGCCGGAAGCAATAAGCGTCCCTACGTTTAGCAGGTCATTCAGCAGTTACCGGCCACTCAAGCATATAGGCACATATAGGCGCCTCATCACATCTCTCGTTCCATTGCTTACAGTTCAGCAGCAGCAGCAGCAGCACGTGACCTAACCTGCACTATCAAACACCTCTGATAGCAGTTGCACTGGACGGCATTTGATAACCGCCGCCGCGAAATATCTGGGAAGTATGGAGGAGAGGGTGGCCAATAAGCCAAACCAAGCTGAAGCCTACCCTACATATTACGACTGATTGATAAGAGTACAGGAGTCCAGTTTAACTAAACGTTGCTCGTGCTGCTGCTGAAATGATTATCATGCTCCCTGCAAGACATCAGATACAAATAATAATAAGTGAACATTTATATAGCACACTATCATTTCGAAGAAATCTCTAGTGCGCTTGGCGGTCGAGTATGGATACTGCAAGTTCATAGTGTCCGCTAAAAACGAAACTGCGATTGCGACAGGTCCGGTGATGTCAGTGCTTGTGTAAACTGTTCAAACATCAGATGGTAAATCCGTTGAATGTTAAAGCTGACGTTCGCTGATGACGTTGTCTTCGGTTGGCTTCCACGATCCATCGTTACACAGAAGTCTCGTGCACGCTGGTCAGCAAGGCACGTCGTCACGGTCGAATGCGTACAATCGCAGATACTCGTACGCACGGCCACGGCAGCCTGGCCTAGAGACGCGCACGTCCAACATGCCAGCCAGCACGTGTCAGCACAGAGCAAGACATCCTAACATGGCAAAACATCAAGTGTCAACGACGGACGAAACAAGGCGTCAAATCAGCAAACCAGAACAGCCCAACGGACCGCCATATGTAGCACTTCAATACTGCAAAGTATCATGTCGCAGAACGCACTCGTGCCGTAGCAAAACGCTAAAACATGCAGCCCTTCTCAAACACGAATCACGCTGCAAGCAGCGCAAACAAATGCCAGGACGTGCACAAATGCAGGCCTAAAGCGTTATCACTTTTCTCAAGGGGAGCAACTTTTAGGACTTCAAGGGGAAGGCCAGTCATCGTTACATCAGAACTTGACCAGAAGTGTTTTGTGAGGCTGAAATGCACTAAATTCACTTTCGGCCGGGGATCTGCCATGGACCCCACTGAAGATCTTATGATGCTCCCCAGATCCCCTAACAGACTGTGGGAGAGAAATACCCCCATCCCATTCCCCACTCAATTCAACGCCTCAACCTCTTCACCCTTGGAAATTTTTCTATGGGCACCCATGTGTATTGACGCCGTCATGTCATTGGGGAGTGCAGCACTTGACTAAGTTCGATGTGGGAGGGGTTCAAGTCCTCGATGAGGGGGGTTGAACATTGGAGATGGGAGTGGGGAGCTTGCATAGTGTGTCCAAGAGGGGACAGTAAGTAGGCTCACTGCCTGATGTTTATGGGGTTGGCACATTGGCAACAAATCTACAATACAAGTTCTGCAAACACACCCGCTGAGAACTTGTACTGCAGCTGTACAGTACTGAAGTATTACTGCGCTTCTGTAAACTCCATCAGACTGCAGTGGCGGATTCAAGGGGAGAAGGCGGCCATCCCCTCCTCCCCAATGACTGGCTGCATCTTAGAACAAGTGAAAAGTCTGCACAAAATACACTACTTTTGCATAAAATTCTGAAAAAACTTTCTGGAGAGTGGGCACAGAACTTGGGTCCCTCTCCAGACCACATCCCTAACCTTCAACCCCCCCCATTCCAAAATTCTGGATCCGTCACTGTCAGACTAGACCTACACAGACGTATCTCCACTGGCAAGAGTTATCAAATACTTCAATCAATGAATCAATCATCAATCTATTAAAATTTATCCACTCATTTCTGTCATGTGTCTCAGGTCAACTCAGCCTCCTACCCTCCATGGGATGGAAAATGAGTAGTAGCTTACAGGCTACGGAGTGAAGGCCTAGTATAGCTGATTGGGGCAGTGGTATATCTGCTTGCTGCAAACCGCGAGTCCAATTGTTCATTTACGCAGGCAAAGGATGGCCGCATAGTGTGCTGCAGTATCATCAGCTCATGCTAATCAGTTGCCACTTCCGAGATTGTAAAGCACTTCTGGGCTACTGTAAAAAGTGCTATAACAAGTGTCAAACTTTGCTTTCACAAGGGGAACGAAACACATAATGGCAGAGACCAGACTGAGTGTTCACATTTACTGTAGGCAACATCTAACAGATCAGTGTCCTAATTATGTTTAAAAGTGCTGAGAAGCTCAGATAGTTTAGTTATACACCATGGTCCATAAAAACGTGCCACTTTTATTTTTTGAATAGCTTCATGAAACATTAACCAATTTTAATGATTTTTGGCATGCGACATTAGGAAAAAACTTGATACAAATGACTAATTTTGGCCACCTCACTTTAATACTGTTGCTACACTACCTTGTGAAATGCAGAAGTCGTAGTTTGGCCATTTACAACAATGAATTCATACTGGATAGTGAATGTGTTGGCTCAGAAATGATTTACTAAAAAGCAACAAATACAATAGGCTACTATTGTATCTTAAAAAGTCACAACACATGTCACATCACATCCTCTTTATTACAGCATGTGCTCAAAACATGTGCTCAACAACCTGCACAAGGTAGTGTAGTGAAGCGACAGTATTAAAGTGAGATGGCCAAAAGTAAAGTCATTTGCATCAAGTTTCTTCATGATGTTGCTGGCCAAGAATTATTAAAATGAGCCAATGCTGCATGAAGCTATTCAAAAAAAAAAGTGGTGCATTTTTATGGTTCACAGTGTACAACAGTGACTTTCAGACTGAAGAAGGATTAACTGCTAAAATTTTGGAAACAATGCTACTGCCATCCAAAATAATGAAAGTATAGCAATTTATCTGATGATTCTGCCAGTACATAGTTATAAATTAACTTTAATTAAGTGAGATAGTGGTACCAATTTGCAGCAATGCCTGTTAATGCCAAACTGCTAATGACTTTGGGCTCTGTTTTATCAAAATGATAAGTGAGCCATTTATAAAAAAGGCCAGACTGACTGCATTAGGAGTAGTTCAAGTGATAAGTTGGATGAACATAACGTAGACCATAGTCATTAAGAAAATGTCAAATGTTTTAAAGTCGTACTGGCATGATCTACTTGCTCTGTAGTAAATCTTGATAAGTGACTCAAGTTACCGGTATTTATAAATAAGCAACAGAATGAAACAGAAACCACTAACAGACATCAAGAAACAAAGCTACAATAAATGTATACATTAATACCACCACATAGTATACATTTAATCATGTACAGTACGACAGATATTTAACGAAAAAAGCACTGCAGTCGCATCAAAATCACAAACAACTGATAAATTTGAAGCACAAATTTTCTTAGCTTAGCTGAAATATTGCTCAATTTCAGCTTGAAGAAAATTGGACTCCATTTGGCAATTGACAGTGCCAAATTAGGCTAAAAGGCACTAAGCAAGATAGTAATATAACCCTTTCCCTATTCCTTCTCTCCCCTTTCCTTTCCCTACTCCAAATCAAAGCATCCCAGTTTCTTACATCGTTGTTCTCCTTCCCTACTCTTCCCTCTACATTCTTAGTAACCAACCCATGCTATTAATCCAGCTAGGAAGTCTGGGGAGTATGGTAAGCCCCTGCAGCAGGCCCGAGAGGAGCTCATGGAGCAAATTTAGTGCATTTAGAGTTAAATTTCTGGTGATGACAATTATTTTGAACTTTTTTTGTGAAGCAAGTTGCTAATCTGCATCATCAGATAGGGGTGAGCAGGCCAGTCTTTAGGGGCTGGCACCTTGGCACTGTGCCAAGGACTCTGCACCCAAAAGAAGCCCCGCACTACAACAGTGATTGCCGCTACAAACAATAGATCGATGGATCAATCTAACTAATTTTCATCGTCTTAGGGATAAGTTATTGTCACAACTTGAACTCAATTAAATACGGCTAGAAAATTTGGGCGGAAGCCAAAATTTTGAGTGGAAACTGTTATCGATTCAATTGTGTGTGTCTGTGGCTGCACTTGAGGTGAAATAAAGATATCTGTGGGGTCTATCACACAGTTTGTGGTGCGATTAGTGTGATCACAGGAGACACGCGAATAAGTCAGTGACAAAAGCTCCACACTGACAAAAGATGGCCCTGGGTATGGGCAGCAGTTGGAGAATGTCAATAAGTGAATCAGAATGCAGTGACAATCATTGCATAAACTAGGGGCCCCAAAAAGTTGGGCATCCTAGACTGCAGCCTTGTTAGCTTGTCATTTTAACTTTTAGTGGTTGAGCTCAGTAATGCAGCTCTGGCTGATACACCAAATTCTGTAAAATGTACTAGTACCAAGCATTCTAAGCTTCTCTATTATTTACAAAATTACTTTGGCTTTGGTGAGCAAAGCCTCTGACAACCTAATAAATAATCAGTGAATCGGGGGCGAGTGTCCAAAATATAGGATGCCCTGATTTAAGCAATATGACGTACCTCAGCAGACTAATAACAATGTTTCTAGTTGTTTTTCACATTTTTTTGTGTGAACATTTCAGGTTAGGGTCAAGGGTCAGGTTTGAGGTTGGGGTTAGGTTGATCTAGTTTATTTGTACAACTGTTATTGAAAATTTAAATAGAGAATGGCTGCCCTGTGGTATATTAGCATTGTGTTGCAATTTTTAAACAAAGTACTGAAGGTTTATGAAGTCGATGAATTTCAAAATAACTGCACAGTTCACCATTAAAATAACAAAACTGAATGTAAAGATTCATTATGAGTCTGATAAGGTATGTCACATTGCTTAAATCAGGGTATCCTATTTTGTACGGCATCTGAATTGGGTTTAGCAGATATGATGGCAAAACTGATCACCACACTGACCATACCCCTGACTGTGCACACCCGAGTCAAGTGCCAGAGCATTCAATTTATTCAAGTTTGCATTCAACCCCCAAGAAAAAGAAGATGAGCTGTAACACATAGGTATAACCATTCATTCCAACTGTTTGTGACAAATATTATTCAAAGTAATAATTTTCACAAGCTAATAATCACATCAGAAAAAAATATTGAGCTAATGATCGCAGAAGCTGCACACTCGAAGTGATTAGGATCACCAATTGGTGAAAATAAGTAGGTGGTTTTAACCTTCTAGGCTAAAATCACCAATTGTTGATACTAGCCATGTGAACTACGATCACCGATGGGACGAAACCGTGATATTTACATATACCCGACCCTATGTACTTTTGTGATATATGTGTGTTAATGTGTGGAATACAATTTATTAAGAATAAAAACTTGCACGAAGTTAGGTTACTGCTTTAATATAGGTGGGCCTAACACAAACCAACATGCAACTGAAAATAAAATACTAACCTTTTTACTTATTTTCACCAATCGGTAATCGTAACCGGCCCCCTGCACACTGCCTAGCCTGCATAGTAGGCCGCTGAGTTTTTCTTCTTCTTCTTCTTCAATAGATGGTCAAACTTCAACTCGTTGAAGACTCCAGACCATGTCGGGTAGTTGACAGTGTGAAGTGTAGACGTGTTAAGCCAACAGTCACAATGCCACAACGACTGTCGGCATGTCCCTCGCTCCTCACGGAAGGGTCCTTTCACTAGTAACGGTGGAGTACCAGACAGTAGAAGTATTTCATGGAGATATAAGAGCCCTGAAGGATTCAGCAATAACAGCAATAACGGGAAAGGCAGCCATACTAGATACGGCTGTGATTGTCCATACTGGACAACTAGGCTACGGGGAGGGCGTGTCAACACCAGCAACGCAAATCACTTCTCACATTCACGACAATGGCTTACACTTTCAGCCTACGACACAAAATTGCAAACAGTCTTGCAGCATTACTTATAAACTCACACCTGACGTTATGATACATACCAATGTGCAATGACAACGGACAACAAGCATCTATCTACGATCGACATATAAATCACATCATAAAAACAATCAACCAAAATGGGTAATAGCACATGACAACATGTGGCACGATTAGTTGCGCTCAAAATTATATTTAGTAACAAAAATTTTGTAAGGTACAAAACTAAAAAAAAATTCATCACAAAAAATATAACTAATGCAAAAATATTTTTAATTACTGTCGTAATTCGTTATTTTTCCATTGCACTTCTTGTCGTTTGTACCCACACTGTACGGTTGACATTATTAACGTAACGCAGCGCTATTTACTGTCATCTTTCTCGTTTCAGTCCCATACGATATTTAGTTGCAACGCTAGAATGGCTTTGTTTATGTTAGAGTTTTACACTTTACTCTTTTACATTTTAACAGCTACATTAATGTGATGCATTTATTTTTGTCATATATCCTGTTTATTTTTATTACGTTAAAAATAGATAACCTGTTAAACTACAGCATGCGTGATCGAACATTATCTCTGCCGTGAAAATTCATGGCAGATATTTATATTTTCCGTGAATTTTCACGGAAGCATCTTTTTGCTTTTGGTTATATGAATTATATTGAAGCTTAGTAATAAGCGAATAATCACACAATTATGCTATGGTGACAAATTTGCATGTCGAGGAAGCTTAACTTGTTCTTTCACCACAGTTTCTGCCAGCCTTATGCAATGTATCTGGTAGTTACTTTTGGCAAGATAGAAATTTCAATGCTGTTTTGTTGCGAATTGTCTGCCACGATCACAAGTCTGACTGATTTGCAAAATTCTTTCGCTGCCAATGTCCAGGCGAAAATATAGGCAAGAGTTTAGTGCCATGTTTTGACTCATTGCTTATAGTTAATACATTTTAGAAATACATCAGCTGAAAAGCAATGGCCGCTTATCAGTGATGTGATCAATTACATAGGCTAGGCCTACAGGCTACAGAAGTTGCTAACTTACTATTATTGCTTGTTTAATCTGATAATACTGTATTAAATAGCTAGGGTTCGAACGATACTGGTATTGGGGTACTGGGTATTGGCCAATACTGGCCAGTATTGGGGTGGATCGGGTATCGGGCGATATTTTTTTGACTGTGAAACCCGATACCGATTACGGATATCCGCTCATGCCGCCCGCCGCTGTCTGCTGTCTAAGCCGCAATCAAACAGCAGTTGGCAGCGGGCGGCGGCCACTATGCAACATAATTGTCTCAATTTGCTAGCAAACAACAGTGGCAGGAAGAGTGGCGTGGGGCGGGGGAGGCAGGAAGTACACCTGTAGAACGGTCAGCATTTATGACAGATTGGAAGGATTACCGGGTATCCCCCCTCCACCGCATGCACACCGTCTTACACTCTAGGCCTAATTTCTGTAACAGATGTGCGATCAGTAGCAGACATGTGGCAATTAGCCTGGTGGGCGACGTCGCCAGCCCGCCAGCCATGCCTGGTGGTTGCTCCTGTCAAGTGCACTGCGGTAAAGGTTACTGGCGCCAGGAAGCACACGCGATTGTGTGACGGTTTATGTACCTCACTATACGGCCTTCAAAGCTCCTGGTTGATGGCTGTTGCGATTATATCACGCTGCATGGAGAAGACATTAGAGTAAATTGCTATTAGACCAATGACATGTGGTAACAAATAAGTGTAGTGGTAGATTTAACTATAGTACAAAAACTGCTGGTTTTAGTTGTTGTATTAGAGCACATTAGAGGTTAATTTTGAACATAATACGCTATATAAATTCACGGTTTATTTACTTACTTACGTTTATATCAATAAGTCATTGATTTGAGCACAATCCACGGTATTGTAGGCCTAATAGCCTATGTACATAAAATTTAGCACAAGAGACATTAAAGAAGTATATGAGTCATTGTAATACCACACCCAGTGGGTGGCCCTGTCTGTCCAGGCACACTGTCCACTGAGTGTGGGATGGAGGGGGAAGGGAGGACAAGGCATGCTGCCACAGCGTGTGGGTGGCCATATGGAGCCTTCAGCCAGTGTTAACACTTTCCCACGGTATTACTGTTTGTTCACACTTGACAGGGAACTGCATGGAAATTTTAATAGGTAGAATATAATGTAGTCTAGTACTGTGAGGATCAAATGTGGCTGTCTTACTCCTGGCACAGCATACACCACAGCACGCATAGGCTGAGAGGCAATGGACAGAGAGAGCAAAACAACGCAAACATATTACATTATACTCATTAGATTAACACAGAGTGCACAATAACACACTTTACTTCCTGTGTCTAGCCCTGACAGTGCGGCAGCACGTGGCGGGAGGCTGATTATCTGACGGGTATCGGTATTGGTATTGGGTATTGGTATCGGTATGACCCAATACTATCGGGTATTGGGTATTGGGTAGCTTCTCTGGTATCGTTCTAACCCTATAAATAACACTGGCAACTATTTTACTATACTTGGTTTCGATGCAGATTTACAGCAGATAGGCCTAATGATAGGCCTGTTTATTTTCAATAAATTTTCATGGCAGATAACCATTTCATGATAGCTTCCGTGAAAATTCACGGCAGATAGCGAAAATTGACTACTTATTTTTTGTGAATTTTCACGACAGATAACCCCTTGCATGAGTGATGAACAGGACCTGATTCTATCATATGCATATGACGGGGGGCACTAAGCCTCCAGATGCATTGTAATCTGTTCTTGTTTTTGATTAGTACTTATGTGAAGTGTCTGGTTTTGTTATGTTGCACAGGGATAGACAATAAGCAATGCCTGGAGAAGTAGACAGGCTTGCTCGGCATCCGACGTCATTCTATGGATTTCGTAATTCTACAAATGGATATTGCAGTCGACAGACAAACATCAGACTTCGGAGTGGTGTAAATGGTCGAAGGAATGGTGGGAACTTAAGAAGTAATGGAGTAACGAGTCTTTCGTCAAACAAAGTCCCAGTAGGTGTGCAGAAGCATGCTCCAGAACCACCTCCGAGGCATTGTCGTTACTTTAACATGCAAGTGCGTCATCATTTTCCTCGACAGCAGTTTGCCTCCTCAACCACGAGCAGTGTGCGTGGTCGCAATCTCTCTTGTACCAATACCGGTAGTGCTACCGGTACTGCTCACCAGTCAAATGGATCGGCACTGAAAACTCTGTTAATGGAAAAGGCATTGGTAAAGAGCAGAGAGAGCAGAGTTTTGATATCAGCCGAGTTGAAGAATAAAGCCGACAATGAAATGAAGAACCGATTTGCGCGTGCTCGGAAGTCTAAAATCAAAGATTCAGACAGAGACCCATGTAGAAGCAGGAGTGGCAATAGTCCTAAGAAGGTGCAGAAATCAAATGTAGTTAACAAATGCAATGGATCACTGCCGGAAAAGTCTTGTGACAAAGGAGGACTTCAGTTGCGTAATGGAAGGAGTCTTCCAGAGTGTAGCAAAATTCGACCGGAGAAATCAGTCATTAGTATTGCTGGAAAACAGTCAAGTAATAATGAGCATGCTGCAAAAATTAAGAAACGTATACTTCAGCGATCGCGTTCCCTCTCTCCAACAAAGTCATTGGCTCTTTCTCGACCAAGAAGAAGTGCTGTCATCATCAGGAAATCGGTCTGTTGTCGCTCATTTATTATTTTGAAGTTACATTATTTTACACTGAACAGCAGATCTGTTGTAGTTAGTGCATGGTTTGCCATATTGTGTGCTTTGTAGGATGAAGTAAATGTGTGAACACTTTTTCGTTGCAGTGTATGGTAGTGTTGACTGCCAAAGAAGGGAGTTAATATCTTCTCTCTGTTTCTCTATTTGTCTGTCAGTCATATTATGGTACTGGAAAAGTTTTGAACGGATTTTGCGTCATCTTTTTTGGGCCAAAAAGTACAGATGAGTCAGTTATAGTCAAAATCGCACGAATCCCTTTCCTCTTTGCTTTTCCTCCCTCTCCCCTTCCCTTTTCCTCCCTCTCCCCTTCCCTTTTCCTTGTTGTAATGCACTTTTAATACCAGCCTTTTAGTCTTTTCACTAGATGGCAGTCTGATTTGGTAGAGGTTTGTGCTATTCACATGCTTTGATGATTCTAGCTGCAGTATAGTTATCTTAGAATGGAATAGGAATGATCGGCTGTGCCCACCTTGCTTGTGCTAATTGAGTTATTTCCTTACTGGCAGTGGTTCCATTAGCATAGTCCCATGGTGCATGTCTTACAAAGATCTTGAATTATTCATCAGATTGATTGATTGATACCCAGCTTAGTTATTCACTGGACATTTCCCTCTCTCTGTGACCATATATGTCTGTACACACTACACATTCTTTATCAGATGGAGAATATATGCATGAGGGAGTGAGTGATTAGTTCCAGGCGTACAATAGGCCATTGCATAAATGAAACTGATGTGTAAAATCGAGGCTATTTACCGGGGGTACCTACAGTAAAACAGACAAAAAAGCTACCATGTGAATGTAAAAGAGTTACGTAAGTAAATGCAATATCGTGATTGTCGTTTATCCCTGTCCTCCAATAGACAGCATTATGAGATTGATGACTGTCTGGAGGATAACAGGGAAGATTATTAGAACTACCATTGCATGCGTGTAATGGAGTTCTTACAATTTTAGGTTTAGCTTGTTTTTTTGTGTTTTGTGTTTCTGTAAAGGTTAAACTTTCTGTTTCTTTAAATTGTGAAGGTTAAACTTGCCGCACCGTTACTATGTGTTTGTGTGCATTTTGCCTGAAAAAGCCATCCTTGAAATTATCTATACTGTGTCGGGTGGGACGTTAAGCCCTACTCACTGTGATTGTCATCACTTTGTGAAAGATCTCTGAAAGTTTGTGGAATTGAATGCAGAAGCTTAGCTGTCTGTCTTCAGTATGTTGACTGCACGTTCGGCCATCAGGCCTTCGCTGTTGGGGGTTCGGTGGCTTGGAACTCATTACCGGACAATCTCCGTGATCCATCGCTCTGCAGCAGTAGCTTTACACACGGCTTAAAAACTGTACTTTTCGCAAGATACTAGTGTATTTAGTGCAAGAGAGATGCTTCATGATATTTTGTCGTATAATTTTTATATTGACATTGACATTGACATTGTTTTCCTGAGCAGTAACCACTGATGTGTCTAATCTGTTTAGAGATTATGAACATTGTGATAGAATATGTTGACTATTGTCATGTGAGTGTGGCCTGGTTAGGATGTATCTGGACTGTCATGGAGGGAGGAGGAGGATATTCGTCGGGCACTAAATGCTTCAATTCGTCGCTCATCTTCGCGTCAGGATTCTTGTGCTAGCACTGCTGTGAAGACTGAAAACGACTCCGCTTGTGGCCAGCAGAATGGTGGGTTTCGGTGGCTCTGATTTTTTTAAAAAACTTGAAATGGAATGGATGAAATGTTAATCTGTAAAAGTTTGTGTGAATAATGGGGAAGCCAAATTTATCGGTGCTTTCATGCAGAGCAGAATGCAGTCTTATTATGTTGAAACAAGTCTGTTTTTCACACTTCATAATATAGGTGTTGTTAGCTAGATAGAGATGCAAGGTATGCTCTTGAGACTATTGGCTTAGTATTAGTAGCAAGCTCCATTTAGAAGATGTACTCTAGGTCTTGAACTTAATCTGAGTTTCTGCTGTTGTTCTTAGTATTTCATTGTGAATTCAACACATTGCAATTTTTTTGAAAATCTAAAGGAAATTCCCATGTTCACGTTCAGTTGTGCACACTGTGCAAATGTTGTGTTTCTCCTTGCCTAAATGCTGTGTTTTGCCAGTTGAACATTGTCTTCTTATTGTATGCTCCAGAAATCCAAGTCATTTTTTTCACAGAAAAATACTTAATAAGTTTGATGCTGGCTTTGGAATTATAGTTGTTTATGACATTTTTGTTACGGTTGTCTGAAATCAGATGACAACAGGTAAGCATTAAGTGATAATGGTGCTGGTTGTGTTATTTGTTACAGATTCTGAATGTCGTATTGTCGGCAGCATTGACTTGTCAGAAGATGGGACAAGATCAAGTACAACAACAAGTGCTGACCTTAATGAGAGGTGATTACAACATTGATGATGATGATGATGATGATGATGATGAGCATTGCTTTGTACAGGGTGTGCCAACTTGTTTTTGTCAGAACTTCATCAAATCTCCACCAAATGTGATAATTTTTGGCACACAGATAGCCAAGACGATAGAAATATGTAAGGTTCACTTACTGTTCACCTAACTTAGTTAATGTCGATGCACTACTGTGTAAAACGCAGATGCTCCAAATTGCTGCATAATGCTCAGTTGTTGTCTCGTAAAAGTTCTAACGACTTGTCAAGCACAGAATAAACTAAAATGTGATTTTTTCAGCAGAATTATAAGTTTTTGTAACAACTTGCTTCCAGATTGTCAGAATTTATGTCCAAAGTGTACACAATGGCTTAGACGTGATGCAGGGGCGTCATTTAGTGGAAGGGGGGCTGGAAGGGTCTACGGACCTCCAAGGATTTATGATTTTAGTTTTTTTTTCTTGTAAATTGTACTTTTGAAACAGTGTTACTGTTGCAAAAACAATATGTTATGAAGACTTAGACCCCAAGGATCACTGCCCCAACAATTTATTGAAATGACGCCCCTGACATGACGCCACAGCTGATAGTGGTATTAACGATCAACTGATCAAAATGCTCAGCACTCATTCATGGATAAATTGGGTTTTAAGCTCATCAGTCAGTTATTTCGGTGTCTGCTGTTTTCAGCATAAAACGTTTAATACCACAAAATTATTAAATCCCATGGTGTCTTTTGTGGAATTGAAAATGCACAAGTGAGCAATCTGATACTGATAATCACCGCGTAATGTAACAGTTTGGAGCATTTGTGTTTTACACGGTAGTGCGTTGATATAAACTAGGTGAGGTGGACAGTGAGTGTACTTTACATATTTCTATCGTTTTGGCTATTTGTGTGCCAAAAAAATTATCAAATTTAGTATAGATTTGACGAAGTTCTGACAAAAACAAATTGGGTCATTTTTTTGGCACACCCTGTATTTTTACTTGATGGTGGTAGGGGCTTCTGTCTCTATATCTGATGGGCACAGCTTGTGTCCAGTGAAAAATAGGCCGGAAGTTTTTTTAAGGGTGTAGATCAAAACTTTTCCTTCTATTTGTCACTGGACAATCTATCATCTTAACAAAACTCTTTCCTATTTTTCACTGGGCAACTAAGAAACGTATACTTCAGCGATCGCGTTCCCTTTCTCCAACAAAGTCATTGGCTCTTTCTCGACCAAGAACGAGAAGGTAACGAGGGAGCACAAAGCGAAAGGGGATGAAGCATAGGGAAGAGTAGTACGGAGA
>Ga0209671_1001541_pt1 | contig 19491 bp, 11 predicted proteins | sample WorMetHERISLAND2_2_FD_187401 | JGI IMG/M metagenome (GOLD analysis project Ga0209671, IMG submission 187401) | Marine gutless worms symbiont microbial communities from Max Planck institute for Marine Microbiology, Germany - Olavius geniculatus... | ecosystem: Host-associated > Annelida >...
TTTCAAGTTACAGTCACAAATGTCGGGCATGTTTTTTTGAGACACAGTATATACATAAATATACAATGCCATAATTTTTGATAAGATTATTCCCGACACAACTAAGAGACTTAGAGACTGCTTAGTTTAAATGACGCCCCTGTGTATATCATTACGCGGTTTTGTTACGATAGCGCAGCTTCCTTGTTCCACAGATTTGCGTGTTTGTGCGCCAGGTTGAAGCCGTGGTGTAGAAAAGTTGGTGATCACGGATGGGACCCACGCTACAAAACGATGAAGGTTGACTTTTGTCACAGTAATAATTATATGTCGAATTTAGCAGTAAATTTTCGATACCGTTATCACTACGGATCTTGTATTTTAGGTGGCTCGCTGGCGTAAAGGTACTGTCGGACCTACGATGAAGAGGTCGTTTGTCCGATTCTAGGTCATTTAGCACTTGAATGAATGACTGTCTGCAGAAAGCTAAGATTAATTCAGTATATAATTTCCCAGCCAGGTTAACTCAGCCTTGCATCTCTCCGGGTAGGTAAATAGAGCACCGCCCTGCTTGGCTCAGATTAAGGGGGCGTTCACCTGTGTCGGGTGGCAGGTAACAATGTGTGATCTAATATGGCAGGTGATGCTTCGTAGTTCTAAATTATTATTATTACTATTACTACAACTACTACAACTGCTATGTTATCGTGTTGGTTGGTGCAGAGCTTGTTCCTGGCCTACGGTCCGTCGTTTCGTCAGCAGACGTCCGTTGAACCGTTTGACAACATTGAACTGTATAACTTGTTTGCACGTGAGTAGTAGTAGTAGTGTTGTAGTTGCAGTAGCTCTGGTGGAAAATGTGATAAGAACTAATAAAGTCTATGACTTCTGCTACTGCTACGACTACATTACGCCTGTTGTTGCTAACGTTAACGTAGCAGTCATAATAACTATATTTTAGAAAATTTTACAGTTTGTGCGACGCTGTTTACCTGTTTGTCTACCTGTATTGGTATTTGCCCGTCAGCTGCTGGATTACTTGCAAAATTGTGAACAGATTTTAACGAAATTTTGTGAAAGAAGTTAGTCATTGCTTATTGAGGAACTTCTGAGATTTTGATGGCGATCCGGAATTTTTATTTATGGATTTTGAATCACGTTTTTTGTCATGAAGAGATAGGACGTCAAGTGACAATTTGCAGTGTATCTCAGAAAGGTGTGAACGGATTTTGATCAAATTTCATAAATCGATGAAGCGTGGCCACGGGACTAACGGTGCAGATTTTTTTGCGGTTTACTTACCTATTTATTTAGTTGATTAATTGTTGAATTTTATTGACGGTTTGATCTTCAGATTTGACAAACGTGACGGCATCGCCTAACAACGGGACCGAAGGTAGCCTTTATCATTTACTGAGCTCACCGCCGACATTACCTGCTTCGCCCACTGGTACGAAGTATACCATTCCACAGTATCCAGCCAACGGCGACAGCAATATGTAAGGCATTCTTAGAATAATCCTCACTTAATAACAATGTTTTTGGGGTTCTTCTTTGTTTTGAATGCTAGGGAGCATGCACACAAGTTGTATGTAGAGGCTTGTGGGTCCACGAGTACTGGTGGTTATCCGACCCTACCCGTTGCCCGCGAGTCGAGTCGGGTCGAATAAAGAAAAAAATGTACGATTCGGGTCGGGTAGAAAAATTTGTCTTATCCGCAATATCTAGTATAAAACTCAATAGAGCAAAGTTAGAGTAATTTTTTCATGCAGTCATCTGTTTGTAGAGCAGTTTTTCTGATTCTATTAGTTTCATGAGTCTGTAAGTTTTTGTGTACTGTTTCGGTTGCTAATTTAAGTCAATTTCATATTTTACATAGGTTTAAGGGCAGTTGTTGTTGTTTCTTGTTTCTTGTCAAGAGCTTTACTGTCCAGCTCATTCCAATTTTTAAAAATATTTTGTTAGCAATTGCTAATTTAAAAATAATAAAAATAAATGATTGATTGAATAGCTACATTGCACCTGTGTTTTGACTAGTTCAACATTTTTGGGAATACGTCTTTCTTTTTTTCTTTACTGCGTTTGTTTTTTCGGTCCGATTTGCTTAGTTTTTATATCCATTTTTTATTTCGTTTTTTTCAACCTCGTTATTGTTTACCTGCGTTCAACTATAGTTACTATCAGTTACCTGTTTCCTGCAGTTTTCTTGGCAGAGTATTTTAATTATAATTTAATCTGCATTTTATTTGATATGTGTTTTATAGTAACCGTGTTTTAACTAATTTAACTCTTACTATTACTATTAGTAATTCTATTACTTTTACGGTTACTATAAATTCAATCCAGCGTTTGTGTTGGCATATTTTTTAAACGTATACTTGACTGACTGTTTGACTGATCGATTGACTTGTTTGTTTATTCGTTTATTTAGCACCAGCGACAACAATTCTACCGACCAAATTACAACAACTGAAGCGTCCGTACACACTGGCTGTGAATGCACCAAGGTGATTTCAATGCATATGTTGCTTGTTTCCTGTTTTCAGGTAGTGCAGAAACAAACGTTGGGTGAGGTGGGAAGTAGAGCGATCGTTTGATGGCCAGTTGTGTATAAAATGTTAACGCCAAAAATTATTAAAATCTGTTAATCCTTATTTACTTTACAGTAGACAACGTTGAGGTTGTTTTGGGGACGCTGAAAATGCGAGACTGGAATTTGCGAGACTTGAATTTTCGGCACCAACGCGGCCAAAAATGCAAGGGTGGAAAATGCGAGACTGGAAAATGTAGCACAAGAAATGCAGGGGTGGAAAATGCGAAACTGGAAAATGGAGCACAAGAAACGCAGGGGTGGAAAATGCGAGAAAAACAAACTAGGGACCTATGTGTGTGGTTAATGTCAGACTTGGAATAGAGGCCATAATAAGCAAGGCCAAGGCCAAAGCCAAGGACTTGACCTTCAGGGCCAAGGCCAAGGACTTGGCCTCTAAGGCCAAGGCCAAGGACTTGGCCTTCAAGGCCAAGGCCAAGGACTTGACCTCAAAGGCCAAGGCCAAGGACTTAAACGTGAGACATGTCGGGTATCTTACACTTTGCAAATATGGCAAAAATACAGGATTTTAGCTGGATTTCAGAAAATGGCTAATTCAAATGCAGCCGTATATATCAGTACACAGCATTATTTCAAATAATTGATTGATGACTCTAGGCCAAACTAATACAACAAAAATATCACACCAATACTGCACCATAAGCATACTTTTCTAAAACAAGGTCATGCTAACAGCCACAACAGTCTAGGTATTGCAAAAAAAAGAATCGCGCTTTCTAGCAACGCCTCACATCAGTCACATACAGTTAAATTATTATTCAATATTTATAAACGTTTCTTTTTAATGACTTCTACTGGTTATAAACTGTACTGTAGAAATATCAACTGAAATATGTCAGGTATTTTACAATTTGCAAATGTGGCAAAAAATTCAGGATTTTAGCTGCATTTCAGATTTCAGAAAATGGATAGATTTTAAATGCAGCCGTATGTAGCACAACACTATTACAGATAACTGACTAGGCCAAACTAATTCTGTAATACAACAAAAAATAACACACTAATACTGCACCATAAACATCCCTTCAAGGCCGTAATAGTCAGTCAGATGTGCTTGTTGCATTTGAGAAACACTAAATCTGCCAGCATCCTATCCCCCATCCTAGCTCTGTGTGGTCTCATAAAGAGGCCACTGTGGCTAAACACGCGTTCAACTGGGGGTGATGTAGCAGGAGTACAGAAGACTTTCTCAAAGAGTTTGTGCAGGATGGTAAACTGTGACTCCTGCTGCACAGCTCTCCATGCATCTGCCGAAAGACCGTCGCTCAGTTGGCAGACGAATCCGAGGTAGTTCTTCACAACTGTAAGTAGAGGTACTTGGCTGGCAACGTTCTGACCTCTAGAACCAGTGCGACGCCGTTCATAGGAGAAAAACAGCGATGACTTCGAACGTTTGCATGGTGGTGGTCATGGTTACAACTGACCAAAAAAGCTTAAATTTTTTCCCGAGGCCAAGGCCAAGGCCAAGGAATTAACTCCCAAGGCCAAGACCAAGGCCAAGGACTTGCCTCCCGAGGCCAAGGCCAAGGCCAAGGACACCATTAGATGGCCTCGAGGCGCCTCGTGGCCAAGGCCATGTCCTCGAGGACTCCATCTCTGGTTAATGTAGTTACAAAAATGATATAACCACGCCCTTTTGATATCGCACGATATTTCATGATTCTCATACGCAACAGTAAACAGTTAAGTAGCTTATACTTGGACGCTTTGAACGTTGAACCACGCAGCGTCTACACCGTATTTTAGACATGATCTCACAACTGTTGACAGTTTTCCGTTGGTGCCATCAACTGACCACAAGGCCTATTAACCGACAAGACTAGTGTGGTTGGAATTCGGCTCATTGTTTGCATAGCGCTTATACACTGTGTCCGGAAAAAATACGGTGTCCAGTGGGTTACTTTTTTCGGACAGTGTAGAACTACGCAGTAACATTTTTGTGCTCCATTTTCCAGTCTCGCATTTTCCACCCCTGCATTTCGATTGTGCTCCATTTTCCAGTCTCGCATTTTCAGTCGCCCCGTTGTTTTTGGTGTATTTTATAAGTAGTTCATTGCAGTGCACATTTCGCTTCTTCTACCGTTGTTAGTTTCCCCAGCGCCAGAGGGGTCCGGGGCAAAACCACTGCCGGAAATAAATTTGGCGCATTTTAGCCTAGCGAACAAGCAACAAATTATTTGTTCTTTTAATGTCTTTGTCGATGATATGACTTTTAGTAAAAAAAATATTGATCCTGGCTTTTTTGGCAATACAGCAGGACATGTCCAAAGTTTCAAGCATTAGAGACTCACGAGACGGACGTCGCTAGCGGCTGCTAGACACTAAAGACGACAAACGTCCTGCTGTCAAGTCGCCGTCCTTGCATTCATTGTCGGCAACGTACAGACGTCGTGTTCGTGCGTCTAAATACAGTCTCAGCGGACACCACTTCAGGTCTTCACTGCCCGTGACTTGTCGTATGTAACCTAACGTCGGTGACAACAACGTCACTCGACGGTTGTAGTAGTCAGCGACAAAAACAAACTCGTTGTCATCAACTGCCAAGTGAACTGGCCCATCATACTGACCAGAGGCCGAACCTCGTTGTCCACCGTGGGACTGTACTGCCCGTCGTCCGTCCTCACTGATCTTACACACCCGGTTGACTGCATTATGGCGGAAACCGTGGCACACAACGAACTGACCACTGGTCAGTTGCACTGCGTGATGTGGTTCGGTCACGTCACCAGGAAGTCTCAGTTCGCGTAGTAACTTACCGCAGGAACTGAACTCTTTGATCTTGCGCGCATCGCGACACGTTACTAGCAGGCTGTGCATTCCATTCACCGAAAGATCTTGGGGTTTGTCGTTTACGGGCCACTGTGTGGCGGCGCCCCGTGCACCCAGTCTATGTATACAGTCAGCAACGGGATCGGCAATGTATACGCAACGCCAGTGTTCGCAGGCCGCCATGTCGGAACATCCTCGAATGTTTGGCACAGTTAGACGGCGCCGCAAGCGGTAACTGGCGGCGTCGTACACGTTGACTTGAGCAGATTTTTTCGATCTTAGTAAGTAGATCTCACCGTCCAGTGACGTCACACCGACGACTCGTTTGCCTTCAGGCAGCGTGTGAACTACCTGTCCAACTGTACACAAACAACACGTTTAACTTATCTCAAATCTCGTGCAACAGCGTTGTTTTTTTAATCAAATCAAATCAAATCAAACATGTTTATTTCAGACATTAAGGTCCATATAGGAGACAATAATAATAATCATGCTATAGGGTTACAGTCTATTACATAAACTATGAAGTGCTATATATAAAAAGAAAGATAATAATAATAATAATATGGATAATATTAATAGTAATTTAACAATATAAAACACATGCGCAAACTGATAATACTGACGCTGATAATACTACTGCAAAGCAAAAGAGATAAAGTGCTTGATGGCCTCGTTACTTGCCATCAACCATTGTAGATTACATTTATTTACATAATCATGAAACAAGCTATCAAAAAAAGACTAACCAAGCTCATCTAGCATGCCATTCACGCTGTCAAGCGGGCGATATTTAAAAAACGACTTAACACACTTATTATAACATGCTTCCATACGCTTAAACACAGTAGAGGAATATTTACACCACAACCCAATATTATAAAAACGCAAACAGTATGATCGAAAAAGAGTCAATTTCACTGCAACCGAGCATTTACCAAAGCGACGCAGTAGAATGTTCGTTCTAATAAATATACAACGAATTTCACGTTTAATATCATCATCATCCGACAGTTTATTATTTAATACATGACCAAGATATTTAAATCCCTGTACATAATGTTTAGTCGACTTTGGCTTACGCTAATGTCGATGCAGAATACACTGACAATGCCGAACTGAAGTGGTTTTGGTGTTAAAGTATTACTAGGGAAGCATTTCAAACTTGTTTCGCTCTTATTTTTTGGAATATGCTACACATGGCACAACCGAGGCAGAACATTTCCCTTTGTATTAGGTCTACTATTTTGCCTCGCTTTTTAATAATAGGCTTAGCTTATCTGGAATCAAATGCAGATGATTTTCAATTCATAACAACTTGCGAAGTATTTTCTACAATGGCACTTATTGTGCGACGGGATAGCAGAAATTGCTGTTACTAGAAACGTTTTTCGCAAATGCGTTGGCACGCTGGCGAGGAACTTACGGCGTGCTCCATAAGTTCATAACCTCTATTTGGCTGGATTGGTGAAGTTTTTCCATATTGCCGTAATATGCGAATGGACATACCGGCATCGTTGTTTTTCCTCAATACAATACAGTTCGCCTCTCGAGTTTGGGTGTTACTGTCTTCAACCAACAAACAGTTAAAATCGTGTTAAAATATCGGTGCTTATTTGACTGTTTGGTTTGTGTATGTGCGTTTATTAAACCTAGTACATAGTTCTACGTACTAATGTACTGTAGATGTGCCTTTATTTGGCTGTCAAATACAGGGTGAGCCAAAAAACGGACTTGTTTGAGCGTTGATAACTCAGCGATGGCTAGTGGTAAAAAGACGTGTGATACGTCAAACGTTTCAGAATGCTGTAAAAAAAATAAACGACAAATTTGCATGGTGAAGCATTTAAATATTCTTTGCCTGATTTACACAAATCTGCCCCACCCATAAAATCATGGTAAATTGGCAGTAACGTATGAATTAAGGTTAATCTTTATTTAGCATACAGTGAAATATCAACAATCATTAACACATACGTTGAGTTTAAATAAAATTCGACATAGGCAGTTGCCCAACTTTTGCATTCATAACCGTCATCCGTCCTTTTAGGTAGCTGATCAATCGCTGAAGTCAATGTGTTCAGGATCAGCTGAGCCCAGCATTCGATTAGCACACGTTTTAGCTGGTCATTTACTGAAATTTTGTGACCGTGCTATCTGCTGCAATGCCCCCACACTGAATAATTCACAGAATTCAAATCTGGACTTTTTGGCAGTGAGTTTTTGAGTTCAATGAACTCGGGCACATGAGAGTGCAAGCAAATGTTTATTTTCAGGGGTAACGAAGACTTATGCAAATTAGGCAAAGAATATTTAAATGATTTGCTATGCAAGTTGGGCCCTTTTTGTCTACAACATTCTAAAACTTTTGACATATCACAGGTCTTTCTACGGGTAACCATCGCTGAGTTATCAACGCTCAAACAGGTCCGGTTTTTTGGCCCACCCTGCATTTATTACCTGTAGGTTCACTGACGTAGAGCCGTTGTAGTAGATCGATCAGTAGCGGATCAGTGAACTTGTCAATCTCTTTTACCATCCACTTGAGATGTGTCTGTTTCTCGATGGCAAGATACAGATGGACGAAAGCCTGTTTGTTTCCTGACGTGTGGAGCAGCGCTAACAGCTCGCTGCACTGCTGTTGTGGATCGTCCCTGAATCTGCGTAGTGCCCTCATGTCGTCGGCGCCGATGACTGCTTCCTGGAACAAGAAGTCCATGATGCTGGCAGGGTTGACGTTGGCGACGACCAGTGTGTGAAGCTTCTGGAACTTGTGCTTTAACACTTTGTTCGACTCTAAAAAAGTGAACACTTCATCTCAGTACTACGACTGCGAAGCAGAAATGACCACAGAAACGACACAGACAATATTCCTTTCAAAATTATTTCATTCGCAGCACGCAGTTTTACGAATGTTTAAACTTTAAGCAATGCAGTATGTTTTTGTTGTTACAATGAACTAGCATATCGTAGGCCACCAGAAATTGGCAATGACATTTAGGCAGTAGGCCCTATATAGAGATCAACTATCAAGGTCAAAAAAATCTACAGAAATCATTCCTGATTGAAAGTTAATAGGCAAATAATGTTTACGCATATAATTTTATCTCAATAAATGAATCACAGATGTTAATTGTTGAGATTTACAAACAGGTCTAGGCTATGTACAAACCTATTGTTTGGCCGGGAATCGCACTTGCCATTGTCAACACCAGTCAAGCCATGTCATCAGGAAACGTAATTTATTTATTAGAATTTAGTTAAATGTACTGCTAAAAACCTGACATCGTAGAAATATGAATAGTGCTGCACGGCATTTTGGAAACGAAATCAAAAGAAATTCTGCACATAGGCTATACTTTTTACTTATGAGACCGTCGCACTGCGCTATTTGTTTACTTTGTTGTCGCTCGTTGCCATAGCACCGGTGTCGATCGATTCAAAGGCACGATTGTGTCGCACCTATGCTGCAGCAGCTGTGAACATGGGGTGAAGCCACCTGAGTGCTCGTGTAAGGTCGATGCAACTGATCAGTCATACTTTTGCAGGCAATTAACGCGGATTCAGACAGATATTCGAATCAAAGTTTACCCATTTCTTCGACAAACGTGGGAGGGATTGTGCCGGATAACATCCTCGTCCGATTGTCGATATCTTGATCCGTGCAAGAGAAATTTACGATCGATGTCAGAAGTAGAGTCAAAAGTCGCGACTAAGCTTGTGTTTATTTTTGCTCCGGAAGCATTGCGACGGCTACTGAAAAGGTTTTACAGAGCGGCAGGATATCTTGTCTTAGGTAGAAACAGACGGACGCTGTATCCATAGCCATAGTTTATGCTCAAAGCGTCCGTCATGGCCAAGTCTTTCATCTGTTACGAGTTATCTATCAAACCGCTGTAGAAATGCATGCAGTTAACGCCCTCGTTTCAAAGCGGTAGCTAAGCTTGTTGTTGAAAGCAAATCTTGCGTTGTTAATAGCTGAGCCGGGAGCAGAAAAAGTCGTTTGACCGCCGACTGGACTTGACTGTGGCCCAGCAGAGGGCGCTAGCAGCTGATCACGTGACACACGGACTTCCGGTTTACAACAGCAGCCGACAGGCGTATCTGCTGTATCAGACGAACTTCGTGTCGGGCTACAGCGATCTGCTGAAACAGCCGCTGTGGACGGCCGCTAACGTGTCGTCACTGACCCAGGTCAGAAATGTCTCGCAAATGTTTTTTTTTGTTTTTTTTTGCACCCGATTGTCTACCGTCGGCGTCCGAGCTCTTCCAGTCGCCGCTGCTCGTGTCTGGAACAGTCTACCTGAACACGAACACGTCCTGTCCGCACCTTCCGTAAGCGTACTCCAGTTCCGTCTGAAGACCATTTATACTCTGTTGTTGTCCGTCCAATAAATGTTTTAGCTAGAATAAAAACAGTTTATAGGAAAACCCAAATTGGCTTAAGCATTCTTTGAGCAGGATTAACTGGTGTGCCAATTTTCGCTTCCAAAAGGCCAAAAGTTAATGTCACAGAAGGTCAACGAACTTTAAAATGACGGCTATTGGTATATGTACAGTACATTTGTATTTGTGTCTGGCGGATTGCGCGCTGCCGGTCTGCCACTTTGCCCACTGCACAGTTTGCGCAATGCATTGGATTTGTGCTCGGTGTAGTGCGCACTAGACGGGCGGCCACATACATATCGTCACAAAACTGTTGTATTGCGGTACTTAAGGTGCTTGCGTCGTCTGCGTTGCTGGACTGTACGCGCGTTGACGTTCGACTAACAGCGGCTGATCAGCCGAACTGCCACGACTACTCACTGTCAGACAACGACGACATCACTCGCGCATATCTTTACCCACCACGTACGTAACAGTCGCAGCAGCATAAGGTTCATTAATGTGACAATCAAACGCACATAAAAAGTACGTAGATGGAAACGGGAGTGATTAATTCAGTAGTAACAGTAAGACATATCAAGCGGGTTGAAAGTTAAAGGTTGAAGGCGGTGTATAGCTCTTTATAGAAAATTTATCTTAGAGCTGCGGAGCGTCACGTGCCGTATGAGATCACAGTGTAATTACTAGTCTCGACGTTATCAAGTGGTTATTAGGATGCCATTTATCTAACACCAAAGTCAGCTCATCCTTTGATCCCTACAGGGTAGGTTAATTTAGTACTGGCCTGTGTGACTGGGGTTAAGCCGGGATACGTTCACTTGTGTCGAGTAACAAGTAGCAACGTGTGATCCCATATGGCAGGTGACGCTCAGTAGCTTTGCAATTGATTTCTCATAAAAAAAACAATAGTTAACCCCTTTAATCCTTAAAAAAAGTGTTGTATAGAAATATTTTAGAGAAGTTTTGTGTTTGCAATCGTCAATCTTGTTCCCGACAAAATCTAGAGTTTTTACGCGCGACAGCAGGTACTGCTATAGTGCGTCTTAGCCATCGTAATTCTGCCCGTTCGTCTGTTTGTCACGCGGGTGGATCAGTCAAAAACGGTGCAAGCTAGGATCACCAAATCTTAACCGTCGGCTGCCTGAAAGACTCTGTTTCAAGATCCGTAAAGCTTTTCCATTAATTCGAAAAGAGTCACCCCGAGCGAGGGCGCTAAATGAAAGGGGAGGGGTAGGAGAAATTTGCAATTTTTAGCCAAAACGGCTGCGCGAGACCGGTCGCGCCTTCTGGCGAGTGTAAATGAGACGCTATAGATACTTAATGTCAATTATTGCTGGGATTGGTGAGCTTAGATTTGGTTTACACCGGGCCTTTAAACATGCACCGCTATCGCGATTTCCCCTTTGCGTTAGCTGGTCTTTGGTCTCTTGTTAGTTTTGTTGTAAAGATTTTCGTTTTGTACACACGGCTGTTTGGTTATGTCGTTGGTCTCATCAACAAAGTTAGTCGACGCCAGCCCGGTTAGTACCATCTTTGATAGGTAAACTATTTTAATATTTAAACGGCCAAACAGGCAAACTCAGCCTGGCCATCCCTCCGTGGGACTCCGTGGCGCAATGAATACCAGCAAAAACTGAGCCGAGACTTAAACAGGCACACCGCGCGATGCACTGTTCTCGTATTCGTGTGGTAGCAGTGTAAGCTGGTGTCTGGCTGAGGGTTAAGGAAACGGAGATTAGCACTGGCTTGTAGACTTCATGGCTTGGGAAAGACTTTACTTTCTTACCATGCTTTCTTGCTTGTCTGTTGTTTGAACGCGCAGAGTGGGCTGACGACGTCAACGCTAGCAGCGAAGCGGAGTTGTTTACAAACGTCGTTCCCATGACCACCTACTTCAAGTCCGGTTAGTCACTGACTGGCTTAGGCCCTAGTTACTTTTTTCATCGTTTGATCTTTGCTGTAGGTTTTACCGCGGGATGTGCGTAGCGCGAAGCAGTTGTCGTCACCGTGAGTTGACTGTCCGTCTGTCCGTCCATCTGTAACGTTGCTCATGGCCACGTAGGCTGTGTTACATGTTTTATCACTTAGGCCCTACAAGTTAAGTAATGTCGTGTCTGTTTTAGTTGTGATCTGTCTGGTGATTTTATTAAAGTATCTGACTGACTGGTTGGTTGGTTAATTGCTCGTTATTATTATAGCGTCCCTAACTGTCGGTCAATGTGCTCTGTCGTCTGCAGTGGTTTGGTCCAGTCTGTTGGAGTACATCATGAACGTATCAGTGTCGAATGTCGGCCAGCAGCTGTACGCTGTGTTTGGTCCAGCGTTTGACTATGACGCTGACGGTCTTGCAGACACTAATCTTACTGGCGCAAGGTAAATCATTCATTGCTGACTGTTCATTTGCGCCTCTGATCTTACGATATTGAAGAAATAATGCCTAACATCAGTGATCAGTGACATTTCGGCCTTAACTTTTGGCCAAAGCCATACGTCTAAGGCCAAGGCCTGTTGCAAAGCCAAGGCAATCCTAAAGGTTTTTTCGCTGGGTTCCCGGTTTATAAGAATGAAATTCAAGAAAAGTAGGCTCATGCCCGTTGTATCAGTAGGCTCATGTGAACTTTACAATACTAAATTTTTCTGCTTTTACCCTGCTTCCTTTTCCTTAAACCCAAAAGACTGTTTTTTATGTCCTACGCCAGCATTTTTTCTTTGCTCTTTTTTGCAGTTGTCAGGTAAGAAAACTTTTTCGTTGAGATCTGGTTATGCGGTAGTGTAACTATACTAATTAATGCATACGTTTGTTTCCTAAGCAAAAAGCATAATTACTTGTCCCAGCATCTCAGATTCAATTATTCTTTGACCTGTGTGCTTTGTCAGTCAACTGATTTACTTGATTACTTCAAGTTGTTGATGACGTTACAGATGGACGGGCAATGCTAGCGACATTCCTGTGCCCAGTCATTACTTCGTCATTCTGCTCAGCTGTTCAACGACGACTACAAGCTGTCAGAGGCAGCAATACGACAGCTTGGCGTTCATACTGCCGCAGTCATACACGCCAAGATGCGTCGTATGTCTCACCTTTATTATTCTCCTGTTATGTGGCCATCAGAACAATGGCGTCCTGGTAGGGTGGAAAAGGGGGAAATTTCTCCTTTCCCGTAAATTTCATGGTCGGAAAATTTTCTTTCAAGGGAACAAAATTTTGCGGCGATGAATCTTCATTTTGGCACAATTTTGCGGTCAAATTAAAATTAAACTTTACCACAAAAATAAAAATCTAAAACCGCAAAAAATAGACTTCAAAAAAGCTAAATTTGGACATCAAAAACTGAAAGCCTAGGTTTTTCAGCTGCGTGTGAAAAAACTTTTTACTGCTGTTGTTGAATAAAGTGTGCATTACGTAAAGAGTGTAATGTTTAGTTGACAAAAAATTCGCTGAATTCAGCTTGCTTTTTGCCTTGATTGCAAGACTTGCACTCTATTAATTTACTTACTGAATCTACTTACTAATACAAGTGACTTGCGTACAACGTACGACCAAGCTTAGACGGCAAAACGTGGCTGCAAAAAAATCGTTTGAACCAATATTTGTCAGACTGTTTAACTGCTTTATTTATTTTTTTTCGTACTTATTGCCAAACGGTTTAACCTTGATGCTCAGTTTTGCTACTTAAGAAGAGTACAAAGCGACAAAACTTGATCGAAATAGCTTAAAACGAAATTAACTGAAATGAAAGCCGCGCCCTTTTCCAGTTTAATTTATTTTTTAAAGTTTAGTTCTGATCCGTCGCTCCCTTAGACTAATACGATTGATTGTGACTGATCTGTTGATCGGCTGATTGCAGACTGCGGCTCGGCATCTGGATCTAAACACAGCTCGTATTCGTGACGTCGAGCTGTTGACGGGTCTTGAGTTTCTACGCGACATCAAGCCAGCGCAGGACGCTGTGCGTATGAGAGTACATGCTCCTGACAGCATCTGGTAGCTGTATACGGAGCACTGGCTCAACGCTCCATCCTCTGGATTTAGTGATTTCAGCATTGGCTAAAGCAGTGGCGTATTAGGGAGGTTGATTCCGGTTCAAATTTCCCAAGACTCGATCGAAGAAAAGTCGTCGCCGCTTCCCTGGGACGTCAAAAAGCTAGAAACTTTGGGCTTAAAGGGGTTTCGTTCCTTTTTATCCCCGATCAGATTTTCTGCTCTTGGACCCCGCTGGGACATTGGACCAGGAGCCTCGTTTTAGGCTTACGATTGCCATTGAACCTCTTTGATAGATCTTGGCGACGCCACTGGTACAAGGGACCAGTTTTTTCTCTGTGATGTTTTCTGTTGTTGACGTTATTAATTACGATGGTAACCAGTTTACTAATAGAAGTTTATTTCCGTTAATATGTTTAGGCCTACAGATATTGTTGTGAGATGCGACGTACTGCAGGTTTTACTTTTAGAGAATTGGTCGTGGCACTCGTGGGTCATTTACCCGACCTGACCCGACCGGACCCATATAATAATAATTATTGTCTCTTAAAAAGTGATATTATTCAGCACCATGTTGACACGCAGTAAGCGTAATGCGGACAATATCGCCTTTTACGGTTTTTGCTGTTTTCGATGTGTTAGTCTTTAAATGTTGCCATTAACAAGTATATAAACTGTTGTTTTGTGTATTTGTTGATCATTTCAACAATATGTAAGCACATGCAAGTGAGTTAGTCCTGACCAATAGCTGTAATAGAGGTTACTGAGTTAGCTTTAAATACTGTTTTATTATTGTTGCGCGTTTACGCTTTAAATAAAGTGGTAGGCCTAATTGGACTGCAGTATGTGCTACTATTGATCTTATTGCCCTGTCAATCATACTAACTATTTAATAGGAAACAGTTTGTCATTAAGTTTATAGTTTTGCACAATTTCATAATTCGGCTAGTATACTAACCCATCTGTGTCCTCCATCATTTCGTGATTTGTGAATGTAAAATTAATAGACTTTAGTGTTTTTTTCATTATTTACAGACAATTGTTTTAATGCAGTAGGCCTATGGTTATTGCTATGGACTGCTATTTACAATAAAAAAGTTTGTATAGTTGTCTATGTAGTCGTATGTAATATAAACGTAGCTTATATACATGTAAATATGCCGCATAAGTAGACAGTTAATTGCTAAATAACGAAGTAATTACTAAGTTCAACATATACAAATGATAACAATGCAAATATAAGAACGATAAATGGGCATTGTAAGTGCCATAATACAGATGCAACATCTTAGAAGTCTTATACACCTAACATGGTGAAGGGCCCCACAAAGTATATGAACCTATACGTGTCCGAAAAATTCGGCAAAATAAGCACATTTAACAGATAACACGCAATGCTAAAATTGATTTAAATATATGCTATGAAAGCGCATGGTATGCAACATCTTTTCACAGCAAAAGAATACAAACTGTCAAGACATAAAAACTTTGCATCACGAGTGAGCAGCTCGCAAAACTTACAGAAAAATTGCTGTCGTAACACAATAGGCAAATATACCAAACGAATATGCATTAAAACTTCAAGATTACTGGGCATTACGATTCGTAAAACCCATCGTTGATCACGGTCGTGAAATAGTACGTTTCATCACTTTCTGGAGTCGGGTCGTGATGAAACTTTTATCTAACTAATAACAGTAGACTATGACATTAGTACTGTCGAGCGAAGCCGAGGTATATTCTCGTGTATAAATTGTTCAGAAAGACATTCTGGTGTGATGGTGTCCGGTACGGCTTGGTACGACAGCATAGATAACGTGGCAGCATAGAGACCGCAAAGTAGCACATAGTCGCAAGGTCTCCGGCGCAATATGGCCGCCATCATGGCCGCCGCCATGCTGAAACGTCACACACGTATACGTTAATCATTCATTTACCCCGTTTATATAGCTTGAAATTACAATCGCACACTTACACGTCTTGCTAAATGTGGATTTTTAAAGCGGGCTTAGCATGATTTACAATGGATATGTGAGACCTTGCACAAACTTTGACTGTAAAACCCTCCAGGGCCCCTATTTTACTCTCCGATGTTTTTTTTATTTTTGACCAGCTTTGTTTTTGTTCTGTGCGATTTAGTGTAGTGATAAACGCGTCGTGTCCCATCAATGGAATTAATCGACCGGACCCGGTCAGTACTTGGGGGGTGGTCGTCAGCGGACGGCTAAACAACCTCTGTATGTTACTAACCACGTAGGTTAACTCAGCCTGGCCATCCTGCCTTAAGTCGGACCAGTGATTACCACTAGTGTCGGCTGTGTTGCATTTCTTTACTTTCTCGAACAAAAGTAGTTTAGGCTATTTCAAACGAAGCTACCTTTCAAACTGGTTTTAAGATCGTTTTGTTGACTGCAAACCATTTAGGACAATAAAAATGCAAATGCCATACCAATCGCCGGCTCCGGAGACGCTGATTGGTTGTCGTTTAGAAAGCGTCGTCCACAATGACGGATAATGCACAATTGTCAGATTATTACCAACTGGCTTCTGGTGCCAAAACAACAAGATTATTGAACAGCTTACGTTCGTATTGCAATTATTTATACCAGTATAGTCTACGTAAATGCGCAGTAACGTAGCCTAATCAAAATGAAGATCCCACCACACCTAACATGCGTCGCTACATTACCTTGTGAAGCAAGCTATGATGTCTCAGAGTGCGCTGTGAGTTTGTGTGCTGGCAACAAGTGGATATTTGGAACATCAATTTTATTATAACGCGAATTGCCGTTTTAACAACAGTGAAGTTGAAGGACTAAAATCGTTATCTTCACCCTACCTCGTTGTAGGCCTAATTTTTCCCTAACTTCAAGGCACTTGTAACTGTTAAGCCCAGATGACTCTTTCTATTGCCAAAACGACATAGCCAATAACACTGCGAAAATCAGAAAACTATGGCGGCCTAGTACCTTCACTTGGACTCTGGTTAGGCCTCCGGTAGTTTCAACGGTCTGCTTGTGCGGTAGCAACAAGCTGTTGTATAAGCGATGTGGCTACTGAGAACAGATTAAATGTCTAAGCTAATACATTAGTTCGGGCTTTTACTTTTTGATTTTTGTCGTTTTACATCAGCGCTTATACAATATTAAATGAATTGCTTGCAGTTTATTTTATATATAATTATTATTTACCGATGGGAATCGTTTGGTGGGAAAAGCCAGGTTGACGCCGTCACGGCGCGCCAAAACAACTCCCTGTCTGCCGAGTGTGACGAAAATGTTCGGGACGAGCTGTGACAATGGTAGACAAGACTGAACACACTTCTCAAGAACCACATCCAACGACATTTCATCAGGCTTTACCGCCGTCCCTGCAACCAACGGCACGCAACGCAGGCAAAGTACGCAAAAAACGTACGCAGGAAAGTACGTAACAAACGCAGCTGATGTAGCTGACGCAACAGCTGTCACTATCTGCAATTTCTCTTCGTCTGCTTTAGCAAGTACATGCCGCGCAACAAAACGAATTCTAATCACCTGCTACGAATAAAGTAAATAACAAACAAAAAATAAGATGCATTCAACATTATATATAAAAAACGTGCTTAAAATTTAATAGTAATTGTCAACGACAGAGTGTCAAAGAGGCTTGCCTCATCGGGCTTTGCATCCGTACCGTCAGTTGCGTTCACTGCGTTACGCTTGTTACGTCAGCTACGTCAGTTGCGTTGTATCCGTTACATCCGTAACGTTGCGTGCGTTCACTGAGTGAAAAAAGCCAAGTAAATAGACCTACAGACCAAGCGTTGACGTCTGTTTAGAATCCTGCAGGCTGGCGACCATCTGCTGCAGTTCCGCAAAGTTCGGTGAAGTAAAAGTCAAGTTCTTCCAAACGTCGCTTTCTGATAACTTCCATATATGACTCACATCCGTTGGCTCAAACCAGACTACATACATACGTGTAGTTAATAGGTACGGTAAGTAATTACAAAAAATACTACGGTAAGTGAATAAGTGCGTAAGTAAACGTAGCGCACGATATGCAGAGCCGAATTTGCGAAAATTTTCAAATCGCAACATCTGAAAAAGTACAAACTCGATCAACATGAAACTTAAATGGCAACGTCAGACGCGGAAACGTACTTCGTGGGTGGTCCAAAATTACTAAATAACCAAATAATCAAAACGACGGCAGCCATTACTTCAAATTTTGAACTGAACGAAACAAATTAGCTATACCTATACGTGTTGCAACCAAAAAATAACGCACTATAAAAATTGCTTTAACCGGTCGAATGACAAAGATTTTTACGACATGTTTAGCAGCTGCGGCAAAACAAATAGGCCTACTGAATCAAAATACTAGAGCAAAATTTGACTGTTGATTAGTAATGAATTAATTTTTGGCTGCATCAGTATACATGCAAGTTCGTTTATTTCGTAATGCTTGTTTGAAATATGACAGCGAAACAGCTGGAGCTCAGAAGGACTGGCCGATGACCTGGAAAGCTGTAAGTTTCGCTCAGTTCGGAGATATATCTCATCGTCTCTGGTGGAATATTTCCGTCAATCACTATCAACTCGGACTCCGAAATCTGCCGACGAAACCGACTTACCTGCAACAACCGCGTTCGTGAACGTAAAACACCCATTTCGATCTGTTGCAAAATCTATCTTATACTAATCGGAGTTTTCTTTATTTTATAAACTCAAAAAATGCAAGCTCTTTGACACGATTAACGTGCGACGCCAATTACTGCAGGTTTCGTGGTCTGCAAATACAGTCATATCAATCTGGTGCAGCAGGCGGCTTTCATTTTAGTTGAGTTTTTATCTGTTTCTTTTTACGCTTCTTTACGCCATCAAGCCACTACCATGAAATGCACGGGAATAAGAAAAAACTGTCATACATCGTACCAGTTGCTGGTTGATAAGCTGATGTGAAGCGTTATCGGCGACCCCGTACATAAGTTCACCGTCAGACGTTAGCAGACAACAGTACGCGGCCGTCGACGCTGCGCTAGTCATCTCAACACCTCGCAGATCCTGTGAACAATGTACGCAAGCGATTAATTGGCTTTCGCCAGTGCCTATGAAAAAACTGCGATATGACATGATAAATAATTTGTACTAGGAAACTGGCAGGCAATCGGCTGCGGTTTAATCTAATCAAAACTAACTAAACTAAACAACTAGGCCTAAAACAACTATCTTAAAATACGAGTACTAGATTATCAAATACAGTGACACAGTGGCGTTCCCAAAGTAAGCTTGCAAAGACATGAAAGTCTAGATAAAAGTTTACTAGCCTTTTGGACATCTAAAAATATAGAAAGCAAAACAGAACTTAGTGTCGCCAGCGGCGATTTTTTCATAAAAGATAAGGTAAAGTCCATGTACTTGCTATAGCGCTTTTTACATGCTTCTTCAAGACCAGAAGCGCTTTTTACAATCTTGGAAGTGGTAGCTGATTGGCATGAGCTAATGATACCGCAGCGCACTATGCGGCCATCCATTGCCCGCGCGAACGAACAATTGGACCCGCTGTTTGCAGCAAGCAGACATACCACCGCCCCAATCAGCCACACTAGGCCTTCACCCCGTAGCCCGTAAGCTACTACTCATTTCCCGTCCCACAAAGGGTAGGAGGCTGAGTTGGCCTGAGCACATAGTAGGTTAGCAACTTGCTCAAGGTTGCTTGCAAATGACGGCAGTGAGAATCGAACCGCAACCTGAAAGTTACGAGTCGACACCAACCACTAGAC
>Ga0209671_1001542_pt1 | contig 19488 bp, 19 predicted proteins | sample WorMetHERISLAND2_2_FD_187401 | JGI IMG/M metagenome (GOLD analysis project Ga0209671, IMG submission 187401) | Marine gutless worms symbiont microbial communities from Max Planck institute for Marine Microbiology, Germany - Olavius geniculatus... | ecosystem: Host-associated > Annelida >...
GACTTGGCACATTGCTTATACAACAGCTTGTTGCTATCACACAAGCCATGATGTTTCCCTTGCACTAGATGGCTGAAATTATGTATGCCCGAGTTTCACACACATAGCTAATTACTCATGCAAAAACCGTTCTTCTATGACCTAAAGCTTAGACACAATACATCTGTTACAGACAGATGGACCGACAGATGACAACTCGTGCCAATAGCTCAACCGTAAGTACGGTGGCTAAAAACCAAATCTGCATATACACTGTGTTTCATAAAGAACTGGACCCCCAAGGCAGGTCAGCACAAATCAAAATAAGTTCGCCAAAAATGATTTTTCACACAGTGCACTGCCATTCAGTTGCGGATTCATTGTGCTTGAAAAGTTTGGTATCGGCCGAGTACCAGCTGCACGGTTTCCATGGCGACTTGTTAAGGTTTGGGCTGACTTGGAACAGACGATTGTGGACGAGGCCATTGACCAGTGGAGGAAATGACTCAAAGCCTGCATCAAGGCCAAAGGACAACATTTTGAACATTTACTATAACTTTAGTCTTACGTGTAGATTGCTTCTACCAACGTTTTTCGATATTAAAGCCGTTTTCTTGAAGTTATAACAAGAAGTTTCAGGGTCCGGTTTTTTATGAAACACAGTGTAAACAAACCTGGATATGTCTTGCGTATAATGCCCAACAACTCATTGAGCACATATTGCCGGTTACAAACCTCTTGATCAGTGGGCATAAAATCAACTGAAACAAATAACCCACCAACACTTACTGATCAGTGCATATTTAATTATTTATGATAAAAAATACCACACAGCAAAAATACTTCTTAATGATTAGAAAATTGTTGACTTCTACAACACAGAAAATACCACAGGTCACCATTCTTGTTCAGTCATGTTTTTGCCACAACGTGCTAATGTTTGGCCAAAATACTGGATAAACATGGGGTTACAGTCTGCTCAAATATAATGAAGCAACATAACATATGCCACCAATAGCAGCATACCATATGTTAACATAATGGCCCACCACATCACAACATCCTCCGAAAATACACAATGTCATTTCAAATGCAAAATCAAAGCAAATAAAAAAGCTCAGTATCTACATATTGCAAAATGGTTACTGGAAATGATGTCCAGCTTGCCTGAGCAATCGAACATTAGTAAACATCGACCCAACAACAACCCTACAGGCGACCCCAAAATACTTGCGCTATGCTAAAATAAAATCTCTTAAACCGTAAAATTCTGACCTGGAACATAAGTCAGGAAATCGTTCAGCATTCTCATGTGCTGCTTGCTTGGCCGCGGCATGGAAGGCAGTGGGGGTAGCTGATTGTCCGAGCAATTCCTCTTCAGGTGACCTTCCTTCTGACACGTTGAACAAATAATAGCCGGACCCTATGCAACACAAAACAACTTCTGGCACAGTACACAATGCCACTGACGCTTTTGCTCCTACCACCGCTGCTTTGTTTGATTGCCTACTAACTCTGATCAAAACAGCTGCCCAATACACAGTGAGTGAGTGAGTGAGTGATTGAGTGAATAAGTAGTCGAATGACTCCTCAAAACACTATAGATAACTGCATATCGTGGGCCCTCAATGCAGAACATGCAGTACGTTTTCACAGAACAGGTGCCACAGACTATCTGATGCATTAACTTAAGCACAACAAACAGCATGAAAGCATCAAAAAATAAAATGTGAAAATATGATGTTTAGTTATTGTGTACAGGCAAACAGTACTTGTTAATTTAATATCAGTTCTGTAAAAAAGCAAAAAAAATACCCAAATTCAACACAGTTTCAACATCAGTACACTGATCCCTATTTAACTACAAAACACTGCTAATTCTTACAAAACAAATGTTTTTAATCTTCAACCATCTCTGCTGTTGCCATTGTTGCTATGCTTTTTTAGACAGTCAAGCACTATGAATCGTGTTTCCACAGTGGACTAAACTATGGCCCAAGTAAAGAACACTAATGTAATGTTGTTGTAAAACTCCAAAGCATCTCACCTTCTTATCAGCCAAGACACTTTCAGTGAACTCATAGTCGCTGGCCTGGACTGGCTCGGGAACACTCTCCTGCAGCTCATTGGTCTTGTGACATTCCTGGTCAGACAATGCTGCTTCATGTCTAGTGACATCATCATGGGCAAGGTCTCCACCACTCCACCAACCATTGGCATGATCATCATCAGTCATAAGTGGTTTCTGGGGTGGCTGGGCATTACTGGATGACTGCTGCTTGATGTCAGCACGCTGAGATGGCAACGTCGCAAAGTAACAGTAAGCCACTCGCAATCTCTCATCAATAAATTCAAACATCCGGCCATGACTCACACTCCTGGAAACAGGCCGCCTCCGAGAGAATGGATCTATACATAGAAACAACCACACAATGTCAACAATCTCTCTGATTAATAATGAACTGCAAAGTACAGTAAAACTTCGTTATAATGGACTTGGTTAAGATGTACACTCGGTTACAACGTACTGACTTCTACAGTCCTGTCAAGTTCCTATTCTTTAGCACAGGACGTCTGCTGGATATAATGTACTCGGCTATAACGTATCCTCGGCTATTACGAACATCACCTGCAGTCCGCAGGCCAGCAAATGCTCTGCATACAATGGACTGTAGAATGGACCACCCGGCTAGCACAGAGCGATCAGAGATCAGACGGCGAGCATGAACACAATCAAAGACACCGAATCACACACCAAGACGCCCAGTCTCCCAGTGTGTTGGCGTTCCAGAGATGCAGCGACTGAGTGAGTGGCCCAGTGGGGGAGGGAAATTAGATACCAATAGACATCGTTTCGGCATGTATGGCATGTACGTGTAATCTGACCCGTTGATGACCAGTGAACTGCCTCTTATCAAATTCACTGGAGTGGCCAGATCATTCACACTGTGTTGCGTTAGACTGTAACCATCTGTTTGTGTTACTGCACCTCACGTTTGATGAGTACGCCACTGCACCATCGATGAGAACGTGGAGACGTGTGAGCAACTGACTGACGTCGACGCCATTGCTGCAGTAATGGCACTTGCTCAGCCAGACAGCGCTGCACCATCAGATGAGAACGAGGAGGGACACTCGACCTTGCTCGACCTCCCAGGTTGCATACGAGCTATGGAGGCTTTGGACACTTTGCAGCCTTACCAGCTGGGTGTCAGCAACAGCGAGAATGCCCAGATGAGCCTAGAAGGCCTAGAGTACAGACTATACTGTATACTAAATGAATGACCTGACGTTTAATAGGTGCATTTGGAATACATGTATTTGGATTGCTAATAAAAGTATGAACTGTGCTATTTTTGATTACGTACCTCGGATATAACGTACTGATTTTTCCAGTCCCTAGAAGTAAGTTATAACGAAGTTTTAATGTACATGCAAAATTTAGAATACATTCATTGAAAATGAAAGCTCAAATATCCTAAGCTGCTACATATCATGCAGCAGTATCAAAAAAAAACTAAAAAAGATATGTCAACAAAAAGTCACATTTATCAGCCGTAAGGAATGTACAATAATTAGGAGTTTGAAATAACAACACCAGACACAAAAACTACAGGCAACATATCTTCAAATATTTATATGCAGTACTGTTAATTTTTATTACAGTTTTCTGAAACATAACACCATTACATAGAAGACTGCAAAAAGAATTAGAAGTCAACAACTGCCATATAAACAACCACAAAAATTTTTGGACAATAAAAATTATACATCATCTTAATTCTGCTTCAAAAACCAATGCTGGAAAAAGCAATAAGAATCTGACAGCAGACTCACACAAGAGCTACTTCCTTGCAAACATCAAGCAACAACTAAATCAGGCCAAAAAATGCAAAATAACAAAACTAGACCTTTCAGTTTTTGTTCAATCTGTTTTTTCTAGCCATCAGTTTTGCACAGCGTTAATTGCTAACACTGTATTTCCATTATTGTTATCAACAAAGTATCCACAGGATATTTTTCATACCTTCAATTGTCAGCTTCTTACTCATCCACTTCTTATCAGAGTGCGTCAGCAGCGCCTTCTGCCTGATGCATACTACTGACTCGGCAGTATCGAAGCCGACGCACCAGAAACGCAGCAGACCGATCCACAGTCGACCGATGCTCTCCGTGTTGTCACACTGCCATCGTACTTGCTGTGGTCCAACAATCAACAGCACTCAATAACTGTACATCAAAGTAAAAAAATATCTCAGCCCAATGCCAACACACTGCCTGACCTTTTAAATTAAAAACTGGCACATCAGTTACTCCTACCTGGAAAACATTCTCACAAGATGGTTTTCCTACTTTTTGGATTAAGAGCCTATACAGAGCAGACGGCTGGGCAAGACACACATTGTAGCCTATTGAAACAGCCATACAAAAATACAAATATTACCACTGTTGCTTTAGATTTCAGTTTCCTGGTCTATGTTTTCTTTATAGTAACAGTATTTCAGGCTAAGCAGAGTTCCCAGGTAGAAATTTCCAAGGAATACAGCAGCAGGTTTGTCCTTCACATCAACCAAGTTGAACCAACAGTGTCAAAACACAAAAAAGCCAAAAGATTCATTCAGTTACATAAACACTAAGACAACTGTTAGCACAACGTATCACAAACCCAGGAAACAACAATGTGACTAACCAGAAAATCAACATCGTTCAGATAAATCATGTCGGGATTTGCTTCCCGCATCAGTTGTGCTTTCTTCTTTTGATCATCTGTCAGCATCTGGTCACCAGTAACACACAACCACTGACAACTGTCAACCAGAGGTATTTCAGTTTTAGTTTTGACGCAGTTCACACATCCAGCCCAAAAAGTGACACGTTGTTATCTGGTCTGTAACATCCAGACAAACAACACAAGACATATGATATACGAAATTATACACCTTGCAAATTATTCACTTACTGTCTTACACACTTGACTTGTTCTAACTGGCCATATATAAGTATCAAACAGCTCCAACTTCAGCTGGAAACACACAACAGAGCTTGGTAAATACACAATACATAAATACACGTTTACTGTCTTTCACCATACATAATCATAGCACAATATTATACTGGTCTGGCTGGCAGAGACGTCAAGCCTGTGTTGTGTGACCTGTGGCTCAAAAGACTGTGTACCACTGTGGAATGACATGTGGAATGCGAACGGTAATGGTACGGTTAAGAAGAAAGCATAAATCAGAACGATGATACCTCGTGCAAAACAGGCAGGACCGGTGGACTGCATTGCTGTAGGTAGTAGATAGCTAGCAGGCTGAACACGTAAGCCGGCAGTGTTCCTTCCAGCTGCTTATCTATGCTGCACATCTGATGTGATATACACAACACGCTACTGTATAACACAAACAGTATATATGAACAACAACCAAACACAATCAACTACGACTACAACAACAAGAATGCTGGTTCCCACAGTGACAGTCATTTTCAGTTAAATTTATCTACAGCTTCTCGGGTTATAACATTAAGTTCACTCCTCATATCAGTAACATTTACAGGTCCGATACATCACAAAAAAACGTTTTCAACTGAGATTAACAATGCTTTAATTGCATCCTGCTGAGCTAAACCACTCTTGTGCAGCTCTGCCTAAGATATTAACTTAATGATGAACGTAAAGAATACATGTACCTTAAATCACTTGACAGTTTTAAATTAAGTAGTTATAGCCGACTCATGAGCACTGATGCAATACTATAACACAAACCAATGACAGAAAACCAACATAAAAACGAAGAGAAGAATGTCCCAGGTTTAACATCATAGATAAGGAGCTCATCAGTTTTCTTGACCAATCTGAACTGAAGTGAATTATTCATCTTATTAAGCCAGTACTCTATTCATGACTTAAACACTGTCGGTACAGCAACACTCCTAGATATGGAAACTACTGTGTTGTGGAATATGCTGTTTCTTCTCTAGCAATGGTTATAAGCACTGCCAGTACTCATTGTGACTACCCGGTATACACAGATGACGAGACTTAGCCAGCCAAAAACAAATGAAACTAACATGTAAGAATGAATTTGAGCTAATCCTCATGAGATGTGCAAAAGCCTATAGCAGTTCCTGTTTGCAAACTTTCAGTCTATTTCCAGCCATTTCGTCATAGTTCATTCTTGGAGTGTGCGCTGCAGCCGGAGATCGCAAAAAATCAATAAAACCCCTTATTTTGGAAGTTCAGGGTCTTTCAAAGTCATCGATCTAGATACAACTAAAAAGCTCGTCACTAGTGCTTGTTGTGATGGCCAGTAGTGATGATTCAATGTCAGGATTTCAATTTCGATACAATATCAATAGAATATTCTGAAAATATTGTGATATTGGTATCGATATTATTAAAAAAATAAGTATGTAAATCTTATACAAGCACAAGAACAAGACATGAACGTTCAGCAAGGCAGTTTGCTTTAAGTAGATGCCAAAATGTGCCAGTAAACTTAAAAATTAACTATTGACTGTCGTAAGTGTCGCTGAATTACGACACTATAGTTTGTTTGCTTCGGTTAGTTTGTCATTTTCTCTGTTTATTCTCGTTATTTTGGCAATACAGTAATAAAAATATAAACTTCTGGCATAAAGCATTGCGATATATGGAAAAATTCAATATTTTTTCGACGATACAATACGATACGAAAATGATATATCGATATTTTCGATATACTGTGTCATCACTAATGGCCAGTCTTTCATGAAAATGGTTGCAGATCACCATGGGCATGCTGCCTATCACAACAAGCACTGGTGACAAGCTAGAGTCTTCCAGGCAGCTGACGGTGAAGATTTGCATTTGCTTGCACCGTTTTTGACTGACCCACCCGTGTGACAAATAAACGGACAGACAGACTGACAGACAGACAGAATTGCGATGGCTAAGATGCGCTAAAGCAGTAGCTGCTTTCGCGCATAAGAACCAAAACAAATACATAAGCAGACTACAAAATAATGAGGTTACTCACTTTAGCCCAGTAGCGGAAGGTAATGACAAGCGGTCGGACTCGTGGGTCGAGCTGGCTGTAAACTCCCAGCAACTGTGAAGTTTCTACGCACTCGGCATTACTGACTACAATCTCCAGTCTGTAGCTGTGACCGTCATGGTGCGCTATGACCCGGATTACTGGCATCTTGGACTGAAAGTCAGCCGCAACGTCTGTGAAATATCCTGCATATCATCCAAACACATGCACATCACCTATTGTAAACAATACATATAAAACATGTGCTACAAAAAATTCTCAACTTTTAATTAAAAAATACCAAAGCCGGTACTAATAAAAAGATTCTCTAATTGACTAATATCCAAAAATTAATTTTGACTGATCGACTAGTTTTGAACAACTCTAAAGTCACTTACTCAACTCGAATGACCAAGAAGAATACAAAATTGAACTACTGTTAATTGTTATCTTCAACAAACTAAAACAAAATCGGTAAACGTGACAACAATAATGCAGTCCATATATCTGTAGTTCCATGAGTAGTCTGATTCTGATGGCTTACATAATGCAAACTCAAAACTAACACAATGCAAACATACAAAAATAAGAATGATGACATTTCTTATGCAAAACAGATATCCAATTTTAATCATTCAAAAAATTAATCAAACAACTATTTAAATGTTTAATCAATTACTTAATCACTAATTTCTGCAGTCACAAAAATAACAGCCTGTTAAGAAAACTAGTTGGCATAACATACAGCAGATGATCAAACAATTTTCTCAGCTCATATAACTCTCAGTTCTTACAAATTTCTAATCATATCAGACAATTCTGCTACCATCATCAGTTCATACCAGTTGTGTCATGCCTCAGCACTTCAAGGAGATCGGACAGAAACTTGGCAGGTTCACCAACTTCAACATCAATGTTCAAATCACTGTCTACCAGCGCAAAATTGCTCACCGACGATCCATATGGGTAGACACATGCATCTAACATACGGACATAATCACAGCCAGTATTCATAGGTCCACAATACATTAATATACAGGTAAATATCAATACAAATATAACATTATACAAAATAAATAACGCACTCTCAAGGGCTGACAGCAGCCAACTAGTCTGAATAAGGCTAAACCAGAAATCAATGGAAAAAAACAAAAATAAACTTTGGTCCGCAATCTGGAACTACGCAAGTCATTTACTCACATGCTTAATACATGTACATTACTTGCCAAATGATTAACTGCAGAAACAGTGAATGCTAATGCAATGTGCTTTTATAAATGTCAATATCATAGACATTTGCATACAGAACAATATGAAGTTGGCAGAGTATATGAAGAAATTTTACATGTTTTCCGTGGGACAAAAATAGCTCAAGAAAAAAATAAAATTAAACTGCTGCCACGTCAGTTATTTTGCTTCAGCAGTTCCTCATATTGTGAAAATAATTACAGTTAATGCCACAAATAAACCCCAGTTAATGGCTCACAAAAAGAGTTAACAGCACCATTTAGAGTATTTGCACACTAACATCTCTAACAAATATAGAGTTAAATAACTCACCATCATGTCACAAAACTGACAATGTCTTGAAAAACTGAGCGCTGTGTAATGTGTTAATGCAATAACATCAACTGCTGCTAGAACAGACAAACTGGCAACAATCTGTCTCGCTACCTCTTGACACACCGTACGCCACATCCTGTAGACGCTTGCATATGTCCATGCGGTGCACGTAGCTGACGTCGGCTGCAGCAATGTGTGGCATCAGAGATGAGATCGCTTGTGACACCGCAGCAACGTGCAGCTCGGTCGGTGCTGGCAGTGTACGAATGAACTCATCCTGTGCCTTCATCTAAGCTCACAAACACAACAGACAACAAACAATCTGACTTTGCTGCCTTCCATTAAACTGATGATGACAACGATGAGCTGACATATCTAATGGCATGTTCTGTTGAACAGTTCTACTTTCAGCCCACGACAGATTAAACAGAATTAGCTTAAGACATAGCAGGTCAGAGGCAGCAAGTACCATGTTAACAGTAGTGCAAAGTTGAGAGGACCGTAGCGAGTTGTCTACGTAACTGCAACAGCAAGATCCAGATCAGTTTCTATTACTGTGACCACCAATATAAACTAGAAGGCGCTCGTGAGAGTGCATATCTCCGCCAAGTGAAGTGCTGTAAACACAAGATGGCAGAGATAATTTGACCTTTCAGGGTCACGTGACATCATCGGTCATGTGAGAGTGCGTATATCTGGCACCGTTATGGAGTTATAGCGCCTCAAAGACATGTACACAGACACACACACACATGGAACGACGGACACATACACGGATGGGACAGAACGACCAATGCCATAATCTCCTCCATTTGGCAGAGATAATAACTGATGAGGTATTACTGCAGCTTCAGGCTAGACATGTATGACGAGTAGCCCATATTACGCTCATGCTCCACTGCAAAGTCCCACATGACATGTGGCCACATGGGGTGCACAACACTTAACAAAGTTGTTCCTTGAAGTTAAATTTCTAACAGTTGTTGTTGCACAGGCTTCAACGCAGTCACAATACCAATATTCAATAAGCCAACTAGTTTGTAACAGCACAGAAACCGCCAACTGACCGACAAGAGTCGTACATGCCGCTGGTCTTTTATGTGCCGATGGCAGTGCTCAACACTCATACAGTGATAATCACACAGCCGGCAGAAATACTTGGCAGCTGGAATTTTTGTTGACTTCTGGAATAAATACAGAAAGTTTGTACTTAGTATCACATAATTCCTTTGTCACAAAGTAACCACACTCTTCTGATCACAAAATACAATTGGATGTAATATACAGTCTCAAAAGCATAAAAATTATTGAAAATGAAATCCACTAAAAAATTAAATAAAACAATGTAAAATTTAGGTTATCTGTACTATTCATGTTAAATTAAATTAAATTATATTAAAGCAAAAGAAAAACATCGATCTATACAATTTAGTATTTATGTTCTATTAAACTTTAGCTATATACAAAGCACTTTCTAGTCTGTGTAATTGTCAGCATCCAAGTCCCTGAAATGATGACCAGCCAATCCAGGCATCAGCAAATATGAAAACAATACATTACAATAAATTATATAAATAACATTTAATAAATCAGTTCCGACTTCATATTCATGCATAATATTGACAAAAATGCATGCATGTTGTTCATTATTCACAAAGTATATTATTCATTAAGAATATGCAGAAAGCAGCTCTCTGAAATACAGATTTTAACCTTCTTTAGAGCAAAGACATATTCTGCTTCAAGCTCATCATTGATCCTTTGCAGCTCTTCATTGTTTGGCAAATGGTCTTTATTCGCATCAGCACAATCCCCATCTGTACAAGCAACATCCACCAGCCATATGGTGCTAGCAGCATTTAAAACAACAAGTCCAACTTCTGGGTCAGCAATGATATATAATTCAAAACACAAAAAAATAGAGATACAGTCTGTAACTCCAAAATGCAGCTGATAAATCCAATAATCCAAACATAAAGCATGAAAACACCAAACATCAAATCTACATCAAATACAGATAACAACTGTCAACCAGTTTAAAAAATTACCAATAAAAATATGTGTCACATGGGTTTAGTGTTAGCAAGGCTTGCTGTTTAGTCAGCACTGAAATAGCATTTGACTTTTGCAATTCTGCTCCTACCCGTTCCATTCCACATTATGGCATGCAGCATTAAAAAAGCAGTTAACGACTTAAAACTGGCCCATGGACCAATCTTGTTAGCTATCAAATTCACACTAATTTACCCAAAATTATTTTCATAATGTAGTGTATCTATGACAAGACATGGATAAAACCTGAATATATGCTTAATGTTACATTATAGTGCTAAGCATAAAAGTTAACATATACAACCATAATCTTAATGGTTTACGAAAGCACAAAAACGCACAGTACCTTTTTTATGCTTATGTACTGGTTGCTTGTTACTATTCTGTGCAATTTTAGCATCTGCTTCATTAGAGGACAGGTCCACCACATGTTCATTGGCTCTTGGGAGTGGTGCAGACTTAACATTAATATTATTACCAGCACCCAGCAACTGCCCAGACAATGCAGCTTCATGTTTAGTGACATCATGGGCAAGGTCTCCACCACTCCACCAACCATCAGCATGGTCATCATCAGTCATCAGTGGTTTCTGGGGTGGCAGTTGAACAGGTACCGTAGGTGTACCCATATGTTTTTTGACACCCCGACCTCGGGAAGCTGTGCCAGCTACCTGGTCAGTCTGATGAGGCATTGCAGACATAGCCATAATGCCACAACCTTGAGAGGCTTTGCCACCTCTCTGGTGAGAAACTTTGCCACCACTCTGGCCAGCCACAGTGTCAGTGGCAGCTCTCACATAACTGCTTGAGTTCATTACTCTCATAGTACTATGAATACAACCAACAACAAATGCAGAACTAGTCACTGCTGCCGCTGCTGTACTATCCCTTGAACTACCAGACATACCCATAATGCCACGACCTCGAGAGGCTTTGCCACCTCTCTGGTGAGAAACTTTGCCACCACTCTGGCCTGCTGACTTCTGTGATTCTGACATGTTCTTTCTACTGCCACTACCAACAACAGCATCATGAGGCATATGTTGAGCATGGTTGTGTTTTGAGCATCCTGGCTTGTGGTGTCTGCCAGATCTAGCTCCACTAACACAAGATGCCTGCGCTGAGTTAGTAATGGATGGGGATGACAAAGAGGCTGTTGCTAGCTTGTCAGATACACCAGCACAAGATGGACTGGTGGCTGCATTCTGTGGTGATGAAGAAACTCGAGAACTGCCTTTATGAGTAAGCTGAGCATCAGCACTTGACGAGGAAGCAGAGGCTAACAAAGATGGTGAGCTTTTTGACTGCCTGGCGTTTGATGGTGGTGGCTGATCCTGGTTCAACTTCAGTGCTCGCCGCAACTCCTCTTCAATCTGCTGTGTTGAAGTTTTTTCCATTTCCTGCATTAATAACAATGCACCAGTCACAAATTATCTAAATAAGTGCAATGCCAAGCCTAATTAGCCAGTAGCTATGATTTTCCTACCCAACCTGCTTAACTGTATCTACTTTGAAGCCTGGTCTGGCCAAGGTCTAGCACAGAGATTCAATACAAAACCTGACAAAGTACAACGTACACTGAAAATGATTCGGACAGGTTCCATGCCTAGTTAAACGGTACCGGCTAGATGACTCGGGATTAAGGAGCTTAACTTACAGCCAGCAGAAAACATGCAATCAATCGAAAACAGTAATTTATCTGAAATTTTTGAAAACTGGTAGGCCTACAGTAAGTTATAGGAGGAAAATTTTGAATAAATATCAGAAGCGCCAACTGCACTGTTTGGACACTACGTTCAAATATATACAAGTATAATTATATTATTCCATAACATCTGCGATTTGTCACTCTTCTCAGACAAATATATGAATAAATGGATGCAGCAAAGTCAGGACACCTGTAGGCCTACATGAAAACGAAAGCAGATACGACTATTAAGCCAAAATAACAACAAAAACATGCAAATATCACTGAGAGCCGTAAAAACTACTACACTTTTACTCCTGCTTACACGAACGATCACTTTTATCAAATAAAATAAATGTTTAGTATTGTTTACATCACAATCAAGAATAATAAACCATAGTTGCCAAACATCTATTTTACGCACAGTAGTTTTATGGACGCAGGCTTCACAGCATCATCATCATCATCATCATGACGCGTAAACAGCTGAGGTTCGTTGCGACGACTCCCCACGATGTCCACGTTCATCTGCACTCTGCCACATCTGTCTCCAGCTGGCCGGTGTGCCGTTGCCGATCTGCTGTATTCACGTCTTTCGAGGACGCCCAAGCGGTCTTCGCCAGTTTGTACTTAGACTCTCGCCGTTTTTCATTGCAATAACCTGGCATAACGCTTAGCCTACTACGTGACCAAACAGTGCTTGGCGCCTCTTGCTGATTCTGCAATGCTTGACAGACCGGTCCTGTCGACTATGTCGACATTCTTCACATGGTCCTGCCACTTAATCATACCCAGTATCTGGCGTTGGCATGACATATATGGAAGGATTGCTATCTGCGCGTGTCGTCTGCCAGTAGGGTCCATGTGTCAGCTCCATACAACAGGATTTAGAGAACACAAGTTTGGTATATGCCTAGTCTTAGCTTGGTGTCCAGACTTAGACCCTTTTGACGCCAGCAGCGTTGCATGGCGGAGTAGGCCACTCCAATTCGTCGATGTAGATCTGAATAGCACCTGCCAGAAGACGACTGAATAGAGCCCAAGTAGGCCTACCGGAAGTCTGTAACTGCTTCAGTGGTGTTGCGTTGTTAGCAACCGTTGTGTCTGCAGCAGGATCACGTACTTGCGCCCAGGTTCTGTACCTTAGTTTTCTGCCACGATGGATGCAAACCAAGGTCCTCGGCGGTCTGGTGGAATTTCGTGAGAGCTGATCGTAACGTCTCTGTCTGTTCAGGCTAAACAGTTCAGGCTAAACAGTTCAGCCATTAGCACGACATCATCGGCGTAATCAATTAAGGGCTGTGTACAAGTTAATTTGTTACCAACATGAACCCCATGCAGCTTCTCGAGCAGTTCGTTCCATAATCCAATCAATTGCTCGGCAGAAAAGGGCGGGTGCGAGGATGCACCCCTGACGGACACCGGATGATGTGGCGAAACTGTCAAACATCAATCCACCAAGGCGGACCCGAGATGTTGTTCCAGTATGCAAATCTTCTATAAGCTTGAGGGGTACTTAATTGTGGCATACCTCGATTGCAGTAAAGCGGAGTTTCCACGGTCTACCATGAATCTACACAACGCTAAAAACGCAATGAGCGCAAAGGACGCAACGCAGCTGACGTTGCGTACTTTTTTGCGTTCATTGCGTTCATTGCGTTCATTGCTTTGTTAAGCTACTATTTTCTATCGTGTTCCGTAAGTTGCGTGCGTTGGGTTGGACAGAAACCCCATTTAACGAGATAACTTACCGGACGAGGGCGGCCTGAGCTGATTCCCACTGCACAATCAGTGAAATAAGACTATTTTCCTTTTTATGTTGAATAATTACGCCACGACATGTAAAGCCTAACTTGTTCTGTAGGTCTTACAGTGCATGACATCATTTCAGTAAATCATTGGGGGGTCTCAGTCTACGTAACGTTTTGTTTTTGCAGCAGTAACACTGTTTTAAGGGTACGATTTACAGGGGAAAAATCAAAAATTTTAAATACTTGGTTGGGGGTCTGTAGACCCTCCAGCCCCTCCCTATAAATGACGCCCCTGAGGTTTAAAAATGACGTGTTTATACTGCATATGGCCTTTCTTACTCGCGCCATACGATTGCACGGCGCATCAAGCCAGTGTATATATGGGCTAGCGAAGCGAACTGCAAGCTATAAGCGACCCTTATTGTCAGGCAGGATTTCTGTGACTGTCTTTGCGTCTGCCACGCCTATGACGCCCGCTATCAATAGCTGCTGTATTTATCACGTACAGCTGTTGCTAAAGCCGACTGAAAGTCGGCTGTGGCATAGCATTGCAGCTCGCGAGCCTAATTGCCTACCGGTTTGTACTGTCTATCTGTCCGTCCGGCTGTCTCGTGTAACGTTGACATGCGCTGACAAATATAGGCCTATGTTGGATTACTCATATCTTACTCTTCGTACGCAGCAATCACGTGCTAAGAGAAACCGCGCAAATTTGAGATAAACCAGCTTTTCGCTGTTCTTTTCTGCAATCATATAACGACGCCGTAGTTAAGAATACCGGTTTACGAAAGTTTCTCTTGCAATGTGAGCTTCATTTATACTATGATTAACAATAGCCTACTTTTTACCCATGCCAAGCTATTGCATGGGCTGGTTAGTGGTTATGCAATCATCAGAGGCCTATGTTGTCTGTCTGTCTGTCTGTCTGTGCGTCCGTTCGGTGTAGCCTACGTTGATACGCTGTTCATATAAATCGGATATGATGATGATGATGATGATGATGATTACCTCGAGCTTTATTTCAGGAGTAATTAGCCTCAACTCTTCGCACGCATAACTTCAGTAATTCTAGCGCAAGGATACACTTTCAAGTTTGAGTTAAAACACAGGTTGGGTTGGGTAGGAAATTTTACGATACATTTTTCCGTAACATGGTCTACTGTCACATTCTTGCATTCTACTTAAACCGCTTGACAAATTTAGATTCGTGGATTCCATTTAACTGACAAGATTTGAATGCAAACAGCAGTAAATTGTTTAACATAAATTTAATTGGATCGTACATAACATGCATGCGATTTCTACGTCAAGTGTGCGCATGAATGGCAAAGTAGTGTGATAAAAAGTCTACAGAATACAGATAAGATTAGAAGCCCATGCACATCTGGACAGTGGCGTATTTAGGGGGAGGGCCACGGTGCGATGCCCCCCCTTTTGGCCCGACCATTAAAATTTTTTACAGGCGACTTTATATGAAAAGGTGCGTTTTTTGCCGTTTTCCAGCAAGAATTGCAAAATTCAACAATGTTTGATGGTCTTTTTTTCATACTGATACAATATGCGATTAAAATCGCCATGTGAGATTGCATCTGATATGACACTGTGATTTTCTGCGATTCCAAATTTCAGAAAAAATGGGCGAATTTGCGACTTCCATTAAACGTTCAAAAGCAAAAAGTGTTTCAGCTTCAGGGGGGCTCTGTTCCTGGACCCCGCGGCCCGCGCTCTGCGCGCTCGCCATGCCCCCCCTTTGCCAAATCCTAAATACGCCACTGCATCTAGACGTACAGCTTACGCTGTACTTATTTGCAGTTTCACTCCAGAATAATAATAATAGGCCTAAGATTTTTTTTCGAATTCCGCCAATTTCGCTTTATCATAATATAAAGTTAGGCTATGCGTAAATGCAACCACGTGATTTTTGATGTAGTTTCCAATTCGCAGAAACAGACAGAAAGTTGGCTTAGTAAACGACGTCGCCCTGTATATGTATACGTCACTCGAGCGCGTTCGATCTCAGTCGATCGCGCAGTTGAGCGATAATGTCTCTAAAGGCGCGTACAGAACGACGTAACTAAACTGAACTGAACTAAAGGACGTGGTTTAGTTTTTGACGAACTGACTAACAAACAAGCAGTAATTGCATTACAGTAGGCACCGCACCGTCTAACGGCGTCGGTGGCCTACGTGATTACGCTTACGCGCCAACAACCAATGACCAACGGGCTCGCCCTGCTTGCCCATTGGTCAGTTCGTCAAAAACTGACCTGCGTCGGTTCAGTTTAGTTCAGTTACGTCGTTCAATACGCGCCATGACACGTCAGTCGGCGTCGCTATCAGACGGAAGTGATGTGTAGCAGGCGCTGCAGTTCAGCCGGTGAATGAACGAAGCCCGAGCTCGACCTTCTGTCGTCGCTGCAGTCGTTGTTGGCCGCACGTGAACACAGCATGTCAGCGTAAGACGCCTGCTGCCACCTGGTGCCGGCGGTGTTGACTGGTAGCAGCTGATCCCACGGCGGCTGTCGACAGCACTTGATGACGTGCGCTACCGACAGATCAACCAGGTCCGCTGTGTTCGATCGATCATTTGCCGCCGACGACGACGACGACGACGACGACGACGCGCTGGACAACGCGCGCAGCGACAGCGGCATCTCGTCAGCACGCGGAACGCTCACTACTGACGGGCTTCTCGACGTCCTCTGACCATCCGGACCACCAACGTCGTCACTGACCAGTGCGCTGTAGCTGCAGTCGTGCTTCGGCGACGATTTTGCCGTCGACGAACTGGCGTCGTCCGGCTCGATCTGAAGAACCCAGATATCTCCGTTGCTTCCCGTCGACCATCGGCATCTGTATACGTGCAGAAAATTAAGAGCTGTTAATTGAACTTTCGCAGTCAACTTACATGCACCGTAATAGTCACAACAAAGTACGCGGCACACGCGACTTTTGATTGTTCCCTATATGACAAGAATTCACTATGAGTGGATCCAACTCCTAGGAATAGCAGCATGCCGCATACCGGTTAGCGGATACGTCGAGCGTTGAGGCAGAAGTAGAAGTTGTGCCTGTAGATGGCGTCAGCATCGTTACCTCTGACGTCATACTGTCACGTGGGTTTACGTCACTTCCTTCACGTGACGTCGGCGCTTCCACCTAACAACACACCCCATACTCGTATTTCTGATTCAGTGTCGTAGGCCTATTTAAGTCATTTTTCAACGCAGTCTTGGTTTAAAATGTTAAAGAAGATTCCTGCATGACTGAAGCAAACCGCCCGGGAAAACTGAGCCGCACAAAACAGTTGTTTGCTGAATGATATTAGCTTTATTTGGTTTAGTCATAAAACTATTCGACTCTATGTATCTGCTGCATTAAAAAATAAATATGTTGGGCTGGATCGAAAAATTACAACGCACAAGCCGTTCATGTGCGTTACAGCAACATCGTGTAGAAATTGTGCTAAACTGGTTTCATATTTTTGTCGATTTGGGAATCAAGTTCACGGCAGACTTATAACTGCGATTTGTTTCTGCTGTAACAGTTGCCGCCTGCCATACGCCCGGTCTCTGGCGACTTCATCTCTCAGCAAGAACGTGCGCTAGCATACAGAGCACAGTCGTTTTCGAAGACATGGTGCTTCACAATGTAGCGTAAGGCGACATTTAAGGTGTAGTGGAATTTTTTGTTATCGCTGTAGTTCCAATTTTATGAAAAACATACAGTAAAAAACGTTTAATGTGTTTAGTGTTTAGTTTTTTTTATGACTCGCACTCTAGTGTTTTTAAAGGTTATTAAATAAAGAGAAAGACACACATTTTCTGATATTTCGGTTTAAAATGTCAACTGTCTTGGACAATTAGGCTATGTTAAAGGACGCCTACATATAATCATCAAACCTAGCATGCATGCAAAAATGGATACGCGTGCCGCTGTGTGGCCACGTTCTGCAGCAAAAAGTACAAGATTACAAAAGTCCTGGTCTAACTCTGTCTTGCCGATCAGATCGCTAACGAACATTTCAAGATTCTTCTACTCAAACGATTAAAACCAAAAGTCAAAAACTGTCTGCAGTGTGTTCTGTAGTGACAAACGGCAATCAAAGACACGACTGTAGTCATGTATACATCAGTGACCTGTATGAGGGTGATGAAGTCGTCTATTGGTGAGGCGCTGACAGCACGTCGTGACTGGCTGTTGTTCGCTGATCGACCGCGAGGTGACGCCTCCAGCTCATCAACACGACAACGACCACGACCCCCGGCTGACCGACCGCGACGACCTCGCGACGACCGACGCACCGGCGAGCCGGACGATGAAGAGTCGGAACGCAGTCGCGCCGACGAGTTCCAGTCGTACAGCAGTCGCGTCGACTGTGGCGGCGGCGGCGGCGGCGGTATGCGGACACTGATGTCATGCAACACGCCTGCAGTCTTAACCATGTAACTGCTGTGCGGTCGCCGTGCAGCGTCAGCTTCAGCGGCTGCGCCGTGACGAGATTTCGGGTGGTGCCGGCGACGCCGCCTGACGGCGAAGAGAATGGCGACGAAGACGACGACGAAAAGCGCGTAGACAGAGATGACGGCACACACATAGACGGCGGCCCCATGCGCGTCGTAGCGCAGGTCCGCCGCCGCCGCCGCCGATGACTTGGCCGCCGCCGACATGCGACCGTCGCCGAGCAGTGCTGGTTGCAGAGTGCCGTTGAACGACGTCGGCGTGTCGACTTGACGTGCCACGGCACGACCGTTGTTAGTCGACACTCGCCAGTTCGCCGCCTGCTTGCCGGCACTCATCGTGACGTCATCCACTACGTGACGTCACTCAACACGTGATGTCAGCCGAGCACCTTGCTGCAACGCCATCAGTCAGCGAGTTATAACATGATCGAGTAGTACGTCACGTGATACTGGCCGACACTTGGATCCAGAAGCCAAATTATTTGAGTGAAATTTCTCGGATCGTTTTGCTCTAATATTAATTTAGATCGAAATCACAGAAGCCACCGAAGTCACCGATCCTGAATGCACTGGAATCGTGTTAGAATTTATGGATTAGTTGAACAAAAGAGTAAATTAGATTTGCCACACAGCAGAGTCGAGTAAATAAGGCAAAATGATCAACAGTAACGAAAGCTACAAAAATCCGATAAATGTAACAAAACTTTCAATGTTTCTCTAATTACGCGCGAAAGCAGCTATGCTTTCAGCGCGTCTTAGCCATCGCAATTCTGTCCGTCCGTCTGTCCGTCCGTCTGTCCGTCTGTCCGTCCGTCCGTCTGTCACAGGGGTGGATCAGGCAAAAACGGTCCAAGCTAGGATCTCCAAATCTTTACTATCGGCTGCCTGGAAGACTCTAGTTTCAGGAACCGTAAAGCTTTTTCATAAATTCCGAATGAGGGTGCTAAATGAGACGGGGGTGGTCAAAATTTGCGATT
>Ga0209671_1001543_pt1 | contig 19486 bp, 14 predicted proteins | sample WorMetHERISLAND2_2_FD_187401 | JGI IMG/M metagenome (GOLD analysis project Ga0209671, IMG submission 187401) | Marine gutless worms symbiont microbial communities from Max Planck institute for Marine Microbiology, Germany - Olavius geniculatus... | ecosystem: Host-associated > Annelida >...
GTATATGGCTACATGTAGACTAATCCTTCTGGCACATGATGCGCTGTACCACACTGACACATTTTTCGTACATAACTCAATTTTGACAAAAATCGTAGATACGACCTTATGGCTTAAACCCCTCGGTTTGTAGGCCGATTTTCTTCCGCTCGAAGATAGGAAGCGGTAAGGTCTGTGTCAAATAAGACACAGACGGTCGACGGCCGCTCAACAATTTGAAAATATACGTTTAGGCCTACTTTATAAATTTCGGTAGCTCATCTGTAGCAAAGGACTCCTTTTTCTGGACATAGTGTACGAACGTCCGTTTAGCTGGCTATAGGTTTATCTCTAAGTCCTGTGTAGTTACGTTAAAGAGTGTTTAAAACACTCTTAGCGTCATCGACTTTGGTACATTTTTGTCTCCAAGCTGTGCCCAATCGTGGTGAAACGTTTAAAAACATTTTTTTGCAAACGTATTAGCATTTCGGACGTGGTTGCACGCAAAATAAAACACAAAACACAACATTTTTCAGAAAGTGTTATTGTCTCATACCTATGCACAATATGGCCTTAGCTGTAAGTTTCTTTTGGTTGCATGCTACAATGTGCACATGCTGGTATTGCAGTATATGGGCCTATCTTGTACACTGATGTGACATGCATCTGCAATAAAAGCAGACTAACGTTAGCAATTAACCAGGTATTTTCGAACTTAACTGCTTGATTTGCAGATACATACATGTATAGGCTCTATTACTGATGTGACTAGCTCAACACTCAACTGTCAGACATCAATTAGGCTTACGTACAGGCCTAACGATCAGAATAGATCACGAATTAATACGAATTAATTAAAGGCAGCGCTAAGCTATACAGCATAAGCACATTAGCAATTTCAACACTGCTAAACTTGGCGAATGTCGAGTTTGTCGACAATGTAAAAGTACGACGCTAAAACTTCGATCTACGCTAGACTACAGAAGGCTGGGCGCCCTGGGCTTAGAAGCAGCGTTCACCAGCGAGCGGCGACAAACTGCCACATCGACAGCTTCTGCAACAAAACGACAGACTTACACTTTCAGCAGTCGCAGTCGTAGGCCTACTAATGAAACGCTAAGGTCACAAAATCAGCAAGTTTGGTCATCGTTCGGCCACCAAATGCGGCACGAACGAACGACCTGCTCCCTATTTTCCCGTGTTCGCATTTTCTGCGCACATTAAAACGAACGAAACGACGATGCTATTCTCCATGGGCACCGATTAGAAAATTTCCCAGGTGTTGATAGAGCCTCTCATAAGACTGTCGCATTTTTCAGCCGACTCATTTTACTCTATCACTTATTTATTCTGCACAGTCATAAGAATTGGAGCATACACATACTTTTGCAGTTTGGCTACGCCAGTAATTTATCGATGCAGATTAAACTTGAGCCACCGAGCAAATGGGAAAGTGTTTTGCTCTTTTTTGTGCCTTTTCTTTTGATACGATTTCTCTGATGGGAATGGGCGATATTTGTTTAATAGTTACTACTAATCACATTGTACATGATTGTAAGAGCATAAAACGTAGGCCTAACATAATTTATTTTTTTCTTTTTTTCTGGAGAAAGAAATAATTTCTTTCTTATGTCCGCAGTACGGCGCAGACGTGAATTCTTAGGCCTGCATTTATAAGGTAAGCCTAATACCAAACGTTTACCGTAGTAACTACTGTCGTACTGTAGCCACTATAAAGATAAATGGTGAAAAAGAAAAGTCGGAGGAGACCTGCTGAACGTCTTTGCGAACCAACCGTTATTCTGAAGTGTCGGACGTGGCACGTCGTCCGTAGTACGATGACGTTCTTGACATTGACATACTGCGCGGAGCGTACTGCGCACATCACATCATCACAGTCACTGTCATTATGTTCCTATTTTAGGCTAAGTTAGTTAGCAAATAACAACTTCACATTAAAAGCAGGGTTTTCAATAGGGGACGTTTGGGCGTAAATACGCCCAAAAATTTCAGCCCGTAAGCCCAAATTTTAAGATGTGGACGTCACGACGTCCAAATCAATTTGCTTCTTATTACGTTTATTTGTCTATAATAAGCTGCAAATTGATGTCAGAATCTGTTTTCCAATGTTTCGTTGGTTCAATAATTTTCGCTGACTGTCGTGTTTCTGAATACTTCATTTCATGAAGACGTGGCACAGCAACCATATTAACTTATTCTGTGAACAGTTCTGATCCAGAAACTGCAACTTTCGTTTTGCATAAAGCTACTGAAATTGAATGTTGCTTGTTTTTACAAGAAAGCCCAGCTGTCGCTAGGGAAGCTGCGTCACTATATAGTTCCTGTTGCACTACTGACCTTTAAGGTCATCCAAGGTCAATAATTTTCATGTCATTTGAAAGCCACAATGTGGCTTCCTATTAGTGATTAATAGGTAACTTGGCGTTTCTGAGAAACGGCTACGTATAGCTTGAAATTTTCCATTAAAAATTGCGGCCAAACCGCTGCAGATGAAGACATGGTTACTATTGACAGCCTCTAGGGAAGCACTATCTCGCACCGTTTAACCACAATACATCCGTGACAGACAGACCGACAGACAGATTGACAGACAGACAGACAGACGACAGTCGTGTCATAGATGCGCTATTCAGCATGGCTGTAGCGTTTAAAAACCACAAGTGGCGTAAGTGGCGCATATGTAGTAAGTGTTGTTTTGCATTAAGTTTTTGCTTGATTTTTCTTGTAGGCCTACTGCATGACTTCCAGATTTTGTACACTGACGTCCAAATTTTTTAGCTTGGAAGTCATGACGTCCTGAAAATTCAGGTATATTGAAAACCCTGATTAAAAGGGTCATAGTTTTGACCAGAGCTGAAAAACTGATTTCAACATTGGGTAATAAAAAACTTACAAACTTCAAATTTTACGTTTTTCCTGGACTTGATATTTATAACTTATAGAGCTAAACACGTGTTGTAGCCTATGTTGAATGTTGTAGTTTGTAGCTAATTAGGTTAATGCATCCTGGTACATTCCAAAACCAGGTCATGTCATTTGTCATTTTATGCATAAAACAAAAAGTGGAAGAAGGGTTTAGGAATTTACCCTGCTCGCAGAGACAGAGTTGCGACTGGTCGTTCTCATTTTCGCCAGCGCGTTCTCAGCCGTTTCCGCTCGCTCCTCGGCTTGCTCCAAACTCTGCTGCACTTTCCGGAACTTGGCCAGGTTGACAGCCGCCAGTTCTTCCTATTCGCCAATCATCCAACATACTGCACGGCGCAATGTTGTTGATTGGCAACGCAGAACAGAGTGCTCACAGTTTTATCAAATGCTGATTTTCAAATTCCAATCACATTCTTTTACACGATTTACAAAATAATGACGTTCAAAATGTAATAAGAATAGTAAGTTAATAACGGTAGCAATATCAATAACAACAACAACAATACTACTACTACTATACTTTGGTAGGCTAGTCATAATAAGAACAACAACAACACATTAATAATGACAATAATAATAAACGGACTAAGCGCCGTTCGTGCACGTGCTAAGTTACAGCAACGCTGTTACTATCAATTTCTGTAATCTGTATCCACTTAATGTAGCCTACCATATTATCTAGCTTCGTTTGGATTAACAAATTCTGCACAAACGCTTATAATGCACAGAAACGTTTGATTACCGTTTCTTCGACCTGTCGCTTGTAAGCCTTAATCTTCTGCTGCAGTTTTTCGTTGGCGTCGCGCATTCGGTCCTGTAGCTTGCGGTCTTCATCTCCCTGGAAAGCGAGTTCTTTCAGTCTGCGGTCCTGCTTGCGTAGCAGCTTGGTCGTTTCGCCATGACGCCGTTGTTCGGCGTCTAGTTCCATCTCCAGGTCACGGAGTCGCTGCTCCAGCTTCTGCTGAGCTCGCTTGCCGCCCTTCATCATCGACGCTTCCGCCTCTTCTAGCCGCGCCTATACGTCAGGTAAAAGCGAAATTAAGACCGGTACAGTTGATACAAAGACTTAATCTTGTCACACTGCAGATTGGCATGAGGTATTGGTACCGCAGCAAATTATGCGACCATGCAGCATAAACTGCGCCTTGATTCTACTGTGATATGTTAACGCTATATAAGTTGTTACTTACTTACTTATTTACTTAAGGCGCGTACAGAGCGACGTAAGTGAACTAAATTAAATTTAACTGACATGGTTTAGTTTTTGACAAATTGGCCAATGTGCAAGTAGTAATGCATTGCAGTAGGCACCGAGACGACTGGTCAGAAAAGGCAAATTGTCCGTCAATGTCTGAGCACCAGAACAGAAAAAATGCTAATATTTACATGATCAGGCGGGCTACGGTGAGTACGAACTGCAACGAACTGACTGACCTGCAGTTCTTTGATCTGAGTTTCGTGAAGTCGACGCTGTTTCTCCAGCGTCGCACTGCGGTCCTGTTCCTGTCTCAACTCGTCCTGAATGTGCGCCGCGTCGTTGGCCGACCGTTTCGCCTGCTCCATGGCTGATTTCAACGCGCTGGCGCTCTCTTCCAAGTCGTTCTACAGTGCAGGCGACATGCGACGAACGCATCGAGTATTTTAATATAGTTTCCTGATACAAATGAGTTTATCACGGTTCGCGGACGACATAATCCTGGCTAACGTGAAGCCTACGGTTATCCGAGATGACTAGCGTTAAACGCATGTATCCATCAAAACCGCGTATTGTTAAAGTCGAACGATCAGATTGTGTATTATCGTTGTGTTCGTTTTTACTAAAATTTACTGCCATTTACAGACTGAAGATGTATTTACTTGACAATGACTACTCGACCATTGGTGTTGAAGCAAATGCCAAATTGCCCTTAAACTCTCCCAAAATGGGTTGTTAGATAGAACACTGCCTTTTTCGGACGACACTTTTCCTACAGGAAGAAAATTTTTCAACAATTTTCCGACAGCCGAACATTTTCTGAGGCGGGATGCAGTTGCTCCCAAGTTCCAACCCGCCGCCGCCCGACCACCGCCATGGCCCTCTAAATAGAACTAATCTAGAGCTGGGCTGTGCCACTGCATACCTGCATGGCGTGCATGTCGGCTTCGAGCTTTCGTCTGGCTGAAGTGAGTGAGGCGTTGGCAGCGAGCAGTTCAGAGACGCGTTCAGCCGCATCGTTCATCTCGGACTCGGCGGACTTGCGTGCTCGGTCAGACATCTCCAGCTGAGTGCGCAGTTCCTCCAACTCGCCGTTCAGCTGGATGCCGCGCTTCTCTGCCGCCGACAACTGCTCGCGAACCTCCTCCCTCTGCCTCTGTTCTTCTTCCATCTAAACCAACAGAATCACATAACAGCCTTATCACACAATACAACAAATTTTTGACTAGATTTCTTTGCCTCGATTTCTAAGAAAATTATGCGAAAACGAATGAATTGAAGATACTGACATACGCATTTGTCACGGACTTTAGTTTTTATCGATACAAGCACTGTGCGGATATTTGTCAGGGTTCTCGTGCGAGGTCAACTTTAACTAAACGTAGGGTGATCGCAAACGAGGATTTTTCAATGGCTTCAGTCGCCATAATCTTTAGAACTTTTAGAAGTTAGACCAAAGTTATGGTAAAAACTTAAGACACACATAGGCCTTTATTCTGCATGGACTTGAGTTTGTATCCGTTGCTAAGCAGATATAGACCTACTTACAAGCCAAAACGCAACGTATAAAAAGTCATAAAGCCAAACCCTTAAAAACAGCATTATGGTGAAACAACATGCATCCACCTGACGCTCTGTTTTCTCAGCAGTAGCTGAGTTATTATCGATATTATACCGGCATGAACAAAGACGCACTCGATTAGAATTCTGCCGACAAGCGTTATCACACGCTGCACCAGCTGTGTGGAACAGTCTGCTGCGGACGCTTCAACAGCTCTATAACACTGTGTCCTTCAAACAAGCGACTAGCGTGCATTCTTCTATTAATTTTTAGTTTTTTTATTTATTATTTTACGTAGTCATAATTTGCAATTTTAATTAGGTATTGTCTTTAAGCATGTAAACAACCGGCCACTTGTCTAAATGGTTATTTTTGATCACTGACTGACTGATAGATCGATGCAGATAGCATTAACATGTTCGCTGGTGTTCAAACTTAAACATTTTAAACTTAGCTAACCTGCTGCTGATGCTCACGCATTTGCTGCTGAAATTTCTTGATGTTTTTGTCGGCCTCGGCGCGCCCTCTGTTGGCCGACTCGAGAGCTGATTCCAGTTCGCTGACGTCTTGTTCTAGTTTCTTTCTCATGCGCATTGCCTCGGCCTTGCCGCGTGCCTCTGCTTCCAGACTGGTCTGCATCGAGTCGAGCGCACGCTGGTGATTGCGCCTGCACATACACAGAGTGTTGCTTCTCGCAAAACAGAACGTAGAAACAAAAATATGGTCAAATTGAGTCCTAAACTAGACTGCATTCAACCTGCCCATCTGTCTGTCTGTTCGTCTGTCCGTCTATCTGTCCCGTACCGATTCCTAAGCTACTAACTGGAAAACTGAAAAGCGCAGAGAAAACACGTCATCATTCCCCAAAGCAGGAGTAACTGGTGTGCCAATTTTCGGCCCGGAAAGTCAAAGCCCAGGCAGATGGCCGCCCGTACATTATGACGATGGTTAGCTAGCTAATGAAGTGACAGTAGCTGTAAGCTACAGCGTGCGCCAGAGTTGTCGACCCAGACCCAACACAACCCGTCAAATATCTACACCAACCCAACCCACTGCCAAGTGAATTTATGGACCCATGACCCAACCAATTCAACCCCCATACAATGAACAACAGTCGGCCGAACGTAAAAAAAGATAAGCCAATGCACGTCATCACCATAGACAGCACGTCATAATCATGATCACCACCTTATCACCAATAGCAGTACAGTCATCATATGAGCCCTGCTCGGAATTATTGCTTCCCAAGTTCCAACGCAAAGTTACATACACTATGTAGTTATGCAAACGGCATATATTTTTTGTAAATCTGCCATTTTAGACCCATGACTTAACCCAAGCCACTAAAAACAACAATTATCGACCCATTACCAATCCAACCCCACCAAACTCAACCCGTGGGTCAACCCAACCTATGGACAACTTTAGTGAACCTCGTGTTTTCAAACTCTTCATCCTTCTCGGCCAGACGTCGGTCAATGTCCTGCCGGACTGCAGCGATTTCCAGCTGAGCGCGCTGAACTTTAGCTTCTTCCTGCTCCAGCGCAGCCTCAGCTTCTTCCAGCGCCGACTGCAACTCATCGCGCTCGGTCTCCAGTCGCTTGCGTGCTTTGTCGATCTCGTGCACGTTGCGCCCGCCTTCGCCAAGCCGCTCCGTCAAATCGTGGATCTCGTCTGCATGTACACGCCGTTACACGCGTATGCATCTGACTGACTCTCGAGTAACCTACATGTACTCAAATTAAAATTAAAAAAAAATGCTCGTGTGCGATTTTATTTTTGGCAGATGATATAGACACCGCAAGAATTGCCTAAAACAAAATTGTATCATTTTGCATACTAGGTTCGGCTTTTAGTAATTTACGTTCTTAGTGCTACGAGCGTAGTTCTGCATTTGAGCACTCCTTACACTGCGCGTGTGTGAAGCAGCGTTTCGTAGTGACTGCAAAGCGCCTTTGCTTTTAGCCGGTGGACGACTATACTTCAGATATTAAATATGAACGAAACTTGTTGTGATTGTTCAGGAAAGGAAAGGTGTTGGGATGACTAGATTTCCAGCGTTGATAATCGTAAACATATGAACGTATGAACACACATGAAGCCAACAAAGCTTCGTGTGTAAATAATTATTAGCTATAATTAACTGAATGTTTCCGAATAAACACTGTTATGAGTCGATTGCAACACACTGTTTGGCTTCATTTTCTTTACGTTGAGATTGCAGAGCATTGCTGTGATCGAAGTGTTTGTAACTGTGTACCTGCGAGATTTTTGTTTTCACGTTTGAGCGACTCGATGACGTCGTTGTTGTCGTCCATCTGTGTTCGTTGTCGGTAGACCTCGGCGGCGTGGTCGCGACTCTCACGCTGTGACTGTTCCAGCTCGGCCTGCAGGTCGGTCACTTTGCGCTTCCAGTCATCGATCGACTTGTCAAACTGACGCTGACGCTTGTCAGACTGAGCCGCGATCGTCTGCGCCTTCAACGCAAACAACTCAGCTCCAGGACACACGTCGTGTGTCGTCAGACAGACCTACAGCAGCTAATGGAGACATATGTTTTGCTGCTGCGGGTCCTAGGCCGTAGAACAACCTTTCAGCTCATCTGAGACAAACTGACATTAAAGAACAGTTTAAACCGGCTGCCAGAAGACATTTTTGTTTGGGTGTTAAGATCGCGGCGCATTGTGGCTAACTGTTAATCTGCACTTTTTACGCTATCGTACTAACTTACTTATTTACTTATTTAAGTATCAATGTCGTCATCTTCCATCTTTTGACCCCACAACAGCTGTTGTATTTTTCAAGACGAAACAATACATCGATGAACAAGCAAATTTAATATATCGGCGACAGGTGTCGACATGTATAAGGCGTCCGTCTAGTTATCTAAGTGTTTTGGGCGTTAACAGTTAATGAAGCCTACCAGTGGTTAAGCTTAGTTTGCACTTTGCAGTCGGCGCTTTCGCCGTTCGACGCGCCTGACCAGCCGAACGGCGCGTGATCCGACCGCCGTATAAAGTAAATATCTACCATAAGTATGCGACATTTTTGGTTTCTGACATCTACTCAGTGGCTTCAATCTCCCAAATCTGGATTCGAAATTGGGCGCAACTTCCCCTCCTCACTTTTGGGCTCAGGTTCCTCCCCCCACTTTTGGGCTCAAGTTCCCCACTCTAGTTTAAACCCAACTTTCCCGTCCTCCTTTTTGGGGTTCTTCCCGCCCCCTAAAAAGTTTCGTTCAGAATGTAGAGTGAAAAATAGAGGAATAAAAATAGAAGGGGGGAAGTTTTGTTGAGGGTGTTGACTGCCCAGGGTAAAGATTGTGAAGTGAAAAATAAGGGGAAAGTTTCGATCTACATCTTTAACATAACTTTTCCCCTTATTTTTCACTGGGCGCAGCAAGTATGGAGATAGAAGCCACTGCGTCCAGTAGTCTTGATTTTTTTATTTTTACACCAAAAATTGACATACTGGTTATTACTTTTGAGCTGAGAAATGTTGATATCAGCTTTGGCTTTGTTTTATTAGTTTAAAATATGCACGGTAGAAACGGACGAACAGACTGACGAGCAAGATGGACAATGCGGCCTATATGACCGCCGCACAATATTGCAACTGCTAAATCTTTAACAACTACGTCCAGTAGATGAAATCGAATGGTGATGACTGCAGTAATAAAGTATCCACATACGACTAAAACCAAGTAGTATCTTACCTTGTCAACCTCGACCATCAGGTCATCCATTTCGCCTTGAAGTCGGTTCTTAACTTTCTCGAGACTTGACGCTTTGGCCAGAGCGGCTTCCAGCTGGGCCTCGAGCTCGGCGATCTTGGCGTTGTACTTGCGCTTGAGTTCATCGAGTTCTTCCTGTCTGACGCTTCCCTCGCCGCTCTCAGCCTTCTGGCGCCACATGGCCGCCTCGCTCTGCGCTTTGTTCAGCAGTCGCTGCAGCTCGTCGCGGTTCGACTGCTCTTCCTCCATCTGATCCTTCAGCTGGTCCAACTCCGCCTACGCACGACGTTATAGCAAGCTACGAACACGCTCGGTGTGCTTGTTGAACGAAAAATTAAAATGTTCAGGCTGGCGTCTGAAAGTAGGTAGAAAGAGTGCGGTGTTTTAGCATGGCTATGTTAAAGTATGCTATAAATGATGAAATGCTATGAACTATAATTCAAAAGAGAGTTCCAAGCACACGGACCAACGGATTTGTTCAAAGTTCAAACGCACGTCTTTCATAATATGTTACAGATCGACTAGGTGCAGAGACAACAATAAAGATAACGTAGGCATTTCCAGTTTTCAATAGGCCCTAAACCAGGTTTATCAGCTAAAGATAAAATAAATTTTCGAATATATAGTTTATCACGAATTAAAAAATTCATGCAAAGCAATTATTTCATGTTGTTTAAGGCCATCCTGAATACTGGTAATACATAAAGGTCTTACTATCATTTTTATTATCATTACACATCAGTCTTCAAACATACGTACGTTTCTGACGACTCTGTCCAGTGACTGCTATAAACCTAATCTACGAATTCATTTATTGGAAGTAATAAAAACATGCCTTTTGTAAAGAAAGTAAATGCTGAACATTACTATAATACATTTATGTTACCGGCATTTTAAAACAAACAGAGAAATAAATGTATTTCAAGTATAGAACTACGCTGATAGCTAAACCTGTAAGTTTCGATTTTCTGCAGCCATTTTTGCCCTCATGCGCGACTCTTCTTCGAGCGCTGCTTTTGCCTCGTCCAGCTGTTTGCCGAGATTCTGCTTCATTCTAGTGAGCTGCGTCACGTTTCCCTCCGCCTCTTCCAGTTGTCTGGCGAGTTCGGCGTTCTCACTCTGTGAGCGAGACTTGAACGCGTTCAAGTCCAGCAGCTCGCGAGCTGACTGCTCCAACTTGGCGTTCAACTCTGCCAGCTGCGACTCCAAGTTCTTCGCAATCTTCTCCGCCTGACCCTGAAACCAAGTAATAAATCGATTAGACTCATTTTATTTACTGAATAAAAAACAACAATCTACCAACAATCAATACACAACTTAGCTTACATAGAATATTTTTTTCATATTTTGTTTTATTTTATTTTTTGACAAAGAACAAAATCGACCAGACGAATAGCCATGAAGGTTACATCGTCAAACTGTAAAGTTATAATGCTTTGCAGACGTCGTCTACAAAACAGTCTTGGTGTCATGTCATTAAGAAACTAAGAGCTTCGGGTTAAAACAAAAAAATTATGTATATAACCTTATCAGTAGCTATAAGGTTAACCTGAAACATTTCTTAATTATTGCCAATCCAAGCCAAGTGAACTACAGACTGCTTATGATATTAATTTTAGACCTGACAATTATTCACCTTTGATTTGGTCATCTGTTCGAGCTGATTCTGAAGATCTTCCATTTCAGTTTTTGCCAGCATCTTTTCACGTTCTCCTCTGTTATAAGTCAAAATGCAAACCATGTGTACGCAAATTTAAAAATTTGCAACTTGCAATTTTTGCATCGCTGGCAACGAGTTACTTGGACAAAGTCTGCTGAGCATCAATCATCAGACAGTACTGTTCAGTTAGCTACCTTAAATTATCTAGCTAAGGATTTTGAAAAATTGTCAAAAACTGCTATTTATTATTTTCAAGTTGTCGTAGTTTTTAACGTCTGACGTTCACTTATCTGCTGTAGTTATGTATCATTTTGTACTATTTATATATCATATCATATATCATATCATATCACATCATTTGTTACGGCGCCCCTTATCGGTAGCGCAGGGGCGCCACAGTATAGAACAAATATTAGGCCTATAGTAAAACATGCAGTAATAAAACGAAAATGCGATAACAACCAGAATCCATAGTCAGCGGAAAATACGTAACAAAACTTAAATACTTACAACGTGTTATCAAAATGCTTATTATATAAGTGAGTTTTTGGATGTGATAGAAACAATGTTCTGGCTGTAGTGTTACGCAGTTCATGAGGCAAAGAGTTCTAGGCTGCTGGCCTTGCCACGATGAATGAGCCATCCGCCAGTCTCGTCCTTGTTCTTAACTTCTTACAACAGCAAAGTTCCCACGTTGAGTTGAACGTAATCGTTTATCGTTACAGACGTGGCACAGTTCTGTGAGGTAAGCTGGTGCTTTCTTTGTGAATTTGCTGTTGTCAAACCCGTACCATAAACGAACACAATGAATTGACGATGATGAAAGCAGTGTTACAAATTGACGTCTGTCTTGGCGACAAGATGACTGCTATTAAAGATATCGTACTTCTGTTTGAGTTTCTGCAGCTGCTCGAGTTGCTCGGACATCTCGTTGATCGTGTCTTGCTGTTTCTTGCGCAGCGCTGAGACCTGAGCCTCGTTCTGGGCGTGAGCATCTTCCAGATCACGTCGCAGCTTCTGTAGCTCCGCCTCGCGCCGCTTGTTTGCGTCCAACTGCAGAGACAGACAAACAGACTGAAGCATCAACACTGAAACCGCTTGCTGCGCTAACGAAAAGTGTAAGATCACTTCATAAGTCTCTCAGTCGCGATTGACTTAAATGTGAACAAGTAGGCAGCACAAATCTCAAAAATTAACTCAAATACAGACATCACATTTAAAATTACAATCTCACAAATGCATTGAAATCTAAAGTATAAATTGGTCATTTAAAAGACCATTCTGAAATTAAATATGTGTTATTGTAGACTTTGCCTTGCGTTTTTTAAAACATTTTATTGTATTTCTTTTTTCTACTCTTGTTGTTATGACAGGCCTGAATGGACTAACTGACTGAGTGAGTGACCGACTGATTAACTGATTAAAATAGCCTACCAATTACTAACTTTTCGGTAGTGAAAGTTGTAACTAAATACAACTCAATCTGGCCGTCGGGTCCATAACGGTATATAATCAGACTGAGTTGGCACTATTTTAAAAAGCATTTCAGAACTAGAAAGTAGTCATAGCCCGCAGGTACCTCCGCCAATGCAATGTTGTTCGCCAGGTGCCGTCACCATATTCGTTTTGCCAGCGGTTCCCCTATGCCCCCTTTAACGCAATGCTAACGACAATTTCAAAGTAATCCAGAATGCAGGATTCCTGCCGGATCAACCCCAAAATTGAATCACTGGTAGCTTATGCCATGCCCGACATCCCCTCAAAATTTCAGAAAAATCCGTTCATTACTTTTTGAGTTATCTTGCTGACTCACGGACAGACAAACAAACAAACAAACAAACAAACAAACAAAAACCGGCAAAACATTACGTCCTTGGCGGAGGTAATAAAGTCAAATCATCATTACAGCGACATGAAATTGGTGCAACGTATACAGTTAATAGCGTCGTGAATATTATAGACGAGTTCTGTGTGTGTGTGTGTGAGTGACAGGTGTCTTTCATAGACCTGTGCCTGAGTGGCGCCTCCCGCCTCGTCCAGTTTCTCACTGAGTTCGTCCAGTTCTCGCTGTAAGTCGGTTCTGTGCTTCTCGGTCTTCGTCCGGTTTGATCGCTCCGACTCAAGTTCCTCCTCCAGCTCTTCACAACGCGTCTGAACACCCAGCATAAAAGTCCGCGTTTAATTCAATTTAACGTGGATAAAATACGGAAATTAAAGCGCATCACAGAAAAGACTAAACTGGTTGGTGCACGTCGTAAAATGGAGAACTCTCGAATATCTAGTCAGGCTATATTCGGTGAAAACTAAAGGGTTACAACAGAAAGCCGGGACCGCCAATGAAAAACTAGATGACACACGCATAACTCATTGTAATAAGTTGGCAAACAAAACGGACACGTATGTACACATTATTTGTTTCGCCAGGTGGCAGCAGCACAAAGCAGATATATCGTACCTGAAGTTCTTTGAGTCTCTTCTGTAGCTGGGCTGTCGTGTTTTGTTCGTCTTCCAGCTTGCTATTGACGTTTGCATTCTCTGCATCTTTTCTACAGCGAAACCACAATTTCCACAAATAATACTAACCGTAACAACTCGAAAACAAGACTACACAGCAGTGTGCAAAAGCTTAACTGTAGAACTTTACAGGTAACTCACAACACAAACATCATTTTTAACAACACAACCTAACAGCATCCACTTACTAAAAACGACAAAAGATACATTAAATTGACTGTGATCAGTAGCAAATTTTAAAATAATATATTTTTTAAAACTTGCACTAACCAGGCAAACAGAAAAATCACATCTCGTGTGGCAGTGTAAAAGGTACTTTAAAATTATTGCACGAGCTATAAAGTATGCATGCCAACAATGTTGGTATCAAAGTATTCAGAGTATTTAGTTTACAGTCTAATTATTGTGCGTGCTCTGCCGTTTAGCAACATACTATTTTAATCTAAAACCTCAATATCTAAAACGCAGTGCTCGGGCAAAATGATAAACATTATTAACTCACTTTCGCACTGTTTCTTCTAGTTCTCGTTTGAGTTTTTCCAGTTCTTCCACGGTGTCCTGGGTGGATCGGAGGTCGGACTCCAGTTTGCGTTTGTTTTTTTCAACGTCAGCGCGCAGTCGCTTCTCTCGCTCCAAGTTGTTTTCCAGCTTCACATCACCATACAAATCCATGCGACTAAACAACGATGGACATTTGCAATTTTACGACTTTATTTGTTTCTTGTTGGTGCACGATTTTCATTTAACACCGCGTGACATTAGATCCTGCAAATGTAGATCCATCCATCGAACAGTTTAAGCAGGGTGTGCAAATGTAACAGCCGAACGTCGACAGACGGACAGAAGACAAACCACGCTATGAAGAAATTGGTAGCTGCGTTCGAGCGAGTTCGCCTAACAATGACTATACGTATTACGTACCTCGTCGACGGATTGTTCGAGCTTCTGTTTGGTTTTGCTCAGATTGTTACACTTGTCTTCCTCGCTGGCAAGATCGTCCTGAGTCTTCTTGAGCAGTTCTTCGAGGTTCTTTTTGTCTCGGTTGACTCGCGCCATCGTCTCCTCCTGACGACTTAGCTCTTCGGTTAGCGTTCGTATCTGTGAGTCTTTGGTCTGCTTCTCCTGCTCGGCACGCTTTAGGTTTAGCTCCGTGTTCTCCAGCTCTTTCTTGACGGTGTCGAGTTTCTCGTCGAGGTGTCGGTTGTTGGCGGACATCTCTTCGTTGGCGGCCTCGGCCTCGGCCAGCCGTTCCTCCAGCTCTTTCAGCTGTTCCTCGTAGTCGGCTTTCTGGTTCACCAGCTGCTGGACCTTCTCCTCCGCATCCGCCAGATTGTCTTGCTCCGCCTACCAGCCCACATCATCGCAGCACATTTCCCGCCAACCATCTCTATGTTCTAAATCACTAACACTTCTGTAAGTTCTGTTAAACGATGATAATCTTTTCGCTGTACATATGCACATTGGGTTTAATCCATTTGTCATCTGTGTTCAAAAAAGAAAATAGATATAACTAGCCTAGGTATATTCGTTTAGTTATTAAATTTAGTTGAAACGTTAAAAAGTTAAAAAGATAAAGCGGTGTATAGCTCTTTATAAGAAACCCATATCAGAGCTACTGAGCGTCACCTGCCGTAAGAGATCACACAGTGCTACCTCCCACCCGACACAGGTGAACGCGCTCCGCCTAGTTGGTATGATATCAAAAATAACAGCGAAAAAAGGACAGATGAAGAAAAAAGAATCAGATCGATAAAAATACAGATAAACCAAAAAAATTTCAAGCAAAAAATCTTGCAGATAACGCATTTTTCAGTTGCGTTTGACAGTTTTTCAGTATTATGATAAAACTTATATCTGACTTTATGTTATTATCCACAGCTTTTAATTAAATTTGCAATTTAATAAAGTAAATAAAGCTGTCAGTTTTTTACTGCATACAACAATAACACCACATCATGCATCGCTGTTGCAATTAGAATTTGTTTCAAAATAAAGACATAGTATACATCATAGCTGCAAAAAGCGTATGAACATTTTTTGTTTGCATCAAGTCACTTACAGAAGAAAAATAATTACGTACTTGAAGTTGGAAAAAAAGGTCGTTCTTGGACTGCAGCAATCCAACATTCTGCTCTTCTAGATCTTTCTTCGTTTTCTCCGTCTTGACTAACTGTTCCTTCAGTTTTTCCAGTTCTTCCAAGGTTTTCTTCATCTCGTCCTCCTGGCGGCCCATGCTGAGTAGCGGTTTGATCTGGGTGTAGAGGCACCACCATTCCCAGTTGCGCAGCGTCAACCAGCGACGAATGTTGCGCTGAATTACGCTCAGACCGATTCTTTACGAAACACAACAACGACAGCAACTACAGTCTTAATATTCCCGTTCTCAGCACTTTCACATCCACTGCATCTTCGATATTAAAACTCGCCGTTTTCACAGATTCATCCCATCACAGTTTGCTGCTAACTACTAAATTCATCTGTTTTTGCAACTCTTGATTTTGTAATACACTGCCGGTTTCATTGATGTACATATACGGCACTATAACATGCATTAATATGACCGTGATTACGACAGTAAATGTCCCTGGAGTTCGTAACATGTTTTTTCGACAGTGCTACCGAAGCAACTGACAGCTGACTTACCTCTGTTCCTGGAGCTTCTTGTAGTTCTTGCGGATGATGAAACCGCGAATGCGTGCCTGGAAGTTGGAGATGATTTTCGTCAGCACTTCGTCCCTCATGTCCTCCAGCATGCCCAGCACTCCGGCGCGGAAGAACACCTTCGTGTGTCCCAGTCGGTAGTCATTCGCGTCAAGAGCAAGAGCTAACAACACTTTCTCCGTCACCGCTTTGCCGTCGACAAATCCAGCTGGGATTACGTTTGGCGCCAAAATGGAATATCTGTTAGCATAGAAAATACATCAACCATTGATCATTAGTGAAACCAGGAAATGACGTTACTTGCGGTAGGCGCTGTTCTAGGTAGCACTAGCCGAAAATGCAAAAAAAAACTATCATGTTGTATATGTTTTGTTTATAGAATAAATCAGTTATGTCAATTCAACTTTCATAAAGACTATTTCAAAATTTAATCCCCGTTTGCAACAACACGCTACTAGTAGCGGATCGTACAATTTTTACAAAGTAGTGTAACTAAAACTTACTCCATACGCACTTCCGGAATCACGCTACTGTTACACAGATGACTGATGATTAAGGCATTAATTTTTTGCTCAGCTAATAGATTATTCTGAAAAAATACTTAGTTATTTAGCGAAGACATTAAACCAAAATACAGAATACGTGTGTGCAAAAAATTACCAATGTGGCTGTTTTAGCACTTTAACAAAACACAGCAAGATATTCTGATGATTACTTTTTAATGATATCCAATGGCTATAAAACGTTGTTTAAAAATCGGTGGTTGAGAACAAATTATTATTAGTTCAACATATCCTTCAGTATTCAGTACAAGAAAACAAAAAGAAAATGTTTGCATAGTATACAATAACCTTTGCTTGAACTCGCTGTAAGCCAAACGATTCGGAAATCCCTTGCGACAAATCCTGATGCCTTCGAGTACACCGTTACACTGCAGCTGATGCATGACCAGCTCTGCATTAATTAAACCTTTACACAAATTCAACAAAAACATCATTCCACTCAATCATTTGCAAGAGTACAACCTATTAAGATAATATTGTCCCCACGTACAGCAGTAATGGAAAAGAGTATCGAAAAAGACGAATCATATTATCCAGAAACAAAAAATATATATTAGATTGTGACCAATCCAATGTTCTCCTTGCGTGCATCATTTTCTTTTGTATTTTTTAAAAAGCTTTTTCGTTTCTTTCGGCTTGTCACGTGACCATTCGACTCCCGGAGGTGGACTTCCTATGGGTGGTCCACAGTGACCATGCGTCTATCTGGCCGTTACGGAAATATGGCGCCTCAAAGATAAAGGGGTCACGACCTTGACCTTTTGGGGGGTCACGTGACGTCATTGGTCACGTGACCATTCGACTCCCGGGGGTCGACTTCCTATGGGTGGCCCACAGTGACCATGCGTTTATCTGTCACCGTTATGGAGATATGGTCGTTTGAAGTTCTTCCAGGAAGGCTCTTCAAGGAACAGAGGTCGGTCGTCGGTCGGCGGTGGGTCGGTCCTCAATATTACACTGATCTGATATACTCCTCGCTACGTTAGAAACGTAGCGCGCGAGGAGTAAAAATATGAGAATTGCAAAAATTAAGATATGTAGCGAATAGATATCGAAACAAGCTAAATTTGCAATACCGTGCTAAAACTTTTTTGTTACAACGTAACAACAAGGCATTTGAATTTTAAACAACGGATAATACAAATTCAGCATTTAAAAAAAACTTTTCTAACACTAACCTGGCTGCTTCAGTTCGTTGGGTACAATGCAACGAACAAAGTGAGGCTGCGTTGTTTTCAAGCTGGCCATCAACTTATTCAACGATTCCTTCAACAATATAACATTGTCATTCTATCAATATCATACAATAACTATTAGGCCTACATCCCAATTTTACAACACGCGTAACTTTTATTATTTTAAAAATTAAAATGTTGTTTGCTGTACTACAAAGTACAGTGCATTTTTGTGCTTTGACATATTCATTATGTCAACGGCATTGCCACTTTTTTCTTTCTTTCTTTCTTACAATGTTACTTCATTTCAAAAACAAAAGCACGTTTAAGTACATATATAAAGAACAGACAAAACAGTGTGTTTTTTTGCTTCAAAAAAGCCAAGCTGGAGCTTGTAACTATCCGTTAAGCAACAACTGCCCACAAAATTTTTTTTAAACTTAAGAAACTAAAAGTAATGAACACATATAAAGCCTTGATTTTAGAATTAGCAACAATGTGTTAAATACAAAACATGAATTTTTCTAAACGATACAGCCAATATGCTAAACTATAAAGTAAAACGTCTAGTATTAACAGTTTAAATGTATACACCTGATCTAATGATTAAGTAAGTAAGTAAGTAAGCGCCAAAGTCTCAGAAAAAAATCAGGGCGCATAGGATGACGGACGCTAGGTGGCAGAAAAGGCTGACTGAAAGTAGTGGGTTTTTAAGTGACGTCTGAAAGACTACATATTAAAAACTTTACATTACTTATGGTCAGTATACAGTTAGTGAAGAATCAGCGTAGGTACCCTGTGCACTGCTGATATCGTCTGGAAAGCGGATCCTTTTCCTTTTCTTTTCTTTGTTCCGTCTGCCACATTTACATCAACAGCAAGTGATTATAAAATATACAGTCATTCTTGTTTTCAAGTAAATATTGCAAATTACACAAAATGACATCTAGCGCATTATAATTTAAAAGTAAAGAGCAAGATATGACAGTCACTATGGCTATGACAATATTAAGCCTGATTCACATTCATGCAACGCACGCAGCACAAGAATAGTCTAAAACACCTCTTTTACTTTTGCGTTTTGGCTGTTGCGTCGCTTGCATCACTTGCATCAGTTGTGTTTGTTGCGCATTTTCTTGCGTTCGTTGCTAGCGCTAGAGAGTCGGAGGCCTGGCCTCCAAATACAGGGTGGTCCAAAAAAACGGATACCCAGTTTTATTTTTGGGATAACTTTGGTAATTCAGCACCGATTTTAACCATTCTTTCACTGTTACAAGCAGAAATTTATGGCGCGTAAAGTGAATTTCTTCCACCCACCGCACCTTTATTGTGTGACCACATTACCTAGCAAAACAAACACTGTCAAAACTACAGTGGTCTCGGAGAACAAGCAACACATAAAGATATCAATTTTGTAGCATAAAATAGTTAAGCTTACTTACTTATTCGCAGTAGTGCTTTGTGACGTCATTGTTACGTCATATTATGTTTATTTACTT
>Ga0209671_1001545_pt1 | contig 19483 bp, 11 predicted proteins | sample WorMetHERISLAND2_2_FD_187401 | JGI IMG/M metagenome (GOLD analysis project Ga0209671, IMG submission 187401) | Marine gutless worms symbiont microbial communities from Max Planck institute for Marine Microbiology, Germany - Olavius geniculatus... | ecosystem: Host-associated > Annelida >...
TGTCATCAGTGCTTGTTATGATAAGCAGCATGTCTGTGCCTATCTGCAACCAGGTTCACGCTACACGCGATAATATCGGTAAAATAACCACTTTTAGTGGGTAACCCCTCTTTAACGATCGCGTGCGCAGACCTCCTTGAACCTAGGGGGTCGGGACTCGGAACTTTGATGCTAAAAATTTTATATGCAGTTGTCTTAGTCTATCTCCAGCCATTTCGTCGCAATTTATTTTTGAAATGTGTGCTGCAGCCAAAAATTGCGAAAAATTCACCCAAAACTTTTTTGGAAAGTTTAAGGTCGTTCAAGGTCATTAGTGTTGATAAAACTAAAAAGCCCGTGACCAGTGCTTGTTATGATAAGCAGCATGTTTGTACGTATCAGCAACAGTTTTCACACAATACAAGCCAATAACGGCAAAATAACGTCTTTTTAAGGGGGTACCCCTGTTTGTCGGGGAAACCCTTTCACTCGGGGGCACAAAATTTTGTCACGATAAACTAGAGTTTTTGGGGCAGCCCACAGTGAAGATTTCGTGATCCTAGCTTGCACCGTTTTGATAAAGCTCAAGGATGTAACGGACGGACAGACAGACGGACAGACACCTCGACGATGGCTAAAACGCGCGAAGCATTACGTGCTCTCGCGCGTAAAAATTGTCGCTAACCGACACTGACTCTTCGTAACATATAGCGAAAAGATTGTATAAAACAAAACGTTGATAAACGTATCAGAAAAATCAGATTTCTAGTTAGTGTGTCATCGGATTTAGCTACTGGAGCACATTTCATTATGCGACAGGTAAAACGTAATATGGCACTATGGCGTGATTGGCAACAATTGAGTAGCGTATCAAGCGCATAAGGCCTACATTATAGTAGTAATAATAATAATATAATAACAAGTCGAAAGTAATTTCGTAAAAAAACGAAATCGCGCTGATCGGTGTGGGATGACAAAAATTTGATAAATGATAATAATACATTCGTAAAAATTTGTAAGCTATATAGGTCTATATTTTTCGCGCTGATAGTGTTGAGGTCTATCTTGACTCATTTGTTCGTGATGTAATTCAAAAAATGCGTATTTTTGCGTAGTTGTTGTGGAAAGTCATTCAAGATCGAAAGCGCATAATACGCAACTTACTTATGCTAATAATTAGGCTAAGAATTGCAATCTCGGGATCCCAAATCCCGGGATTCCGGGATCCAGGATCCCGGCCGATTTCGCCAATCCTGAGTCCCGGATTGGCGGCGTTCAAAATTCTGGAATTGTGGGATGACAAAAATTTGTTTAAATAGTACATTTTTGATTGATAAAATATTTCGTGCGCTCTGGACTCCTTGTTGTGGACTATGGGCCTAAGTTGTATTTTGTCAGTCGCAGTCATTTCATACAGTTCGGATATACTTTCCGTAGGGGCCTACTGCATCCTTTACATGAAATACGTCCATTATGGATACTAAAATATCGACCAATGTGTAAGCCTAATCCCGAAACGGAATCCTGGAAATGGGATTACAAATTTCTTAATCCTGGATCTCGGGATTAAAAATTCAATCCCGAGACTGCAATCACTAGACTAAATACGCCGGTTTTTCTTGCATCGTTTCAGACACAATTTGCCGAAATTTGAAATTTTTTCTCCTAGAAATAGGTGGCCGATGGGAAGCGAATAGTGAAAACCTTGAACTAATTACCGGTATTCGCGTAATCACTTTTGAAGTGAACGAAGCAATAATAGCCACAATACAGACAAGACAAGCAGACGGACAATAAAGCAACATACCGCGCGTAATAACAAACGAAAATACCTGAAGACGGGAATAGAATAACGTTAAGGCCCCTATAACTGAATCAAAGTCGATGTTAGCCAGGGGCGTCGTGAGTTAAGAAAGTTGCTATAGAGACCGAAAGCGACAATTTTCAAACAGATAACGGCTAACTTCCGATAAAGGAGATTATGGCCGCTCACAGCTTCAATTTTTAGCCTTTTGTCGTCTGTCGTCCGTCTGTCGTCCGTCACGGATGTATTGTGGCTAAACAGTGCGAGACGGGAGCAAGGTTGTTATTGATCACTAATAGGAAATCGCATAGCCTACGCCCTTTCAGATGAGATGAAAATCATCGACCTTGGATGACCTTGAATGTTACTGACAACCAGTACGGTCGGCTATCCTAGCGACAGCTGTGCATCTTGTCTTAAATTCCGTTAACGTGTGAAATTTGCAGTTGCAAGTTTTTTAATTTAAAAATAAATTATTTTTCGACATGCCAAAATTTTGGAGATTCGGTGCGGGGGGAAGGGTGCCGCCTTGTTACGACGAGGCAACTGATGTTGCTTTGCGATGTCTATTCTTGTGTTGCCTTATTGCGTTGCATGCGTTGCGTTGAATGAGTACCACGCTTATCGCATTGACTTCTCACATTTTAGTCGTTTTTTTCTCCGTGGCTACAGAAGCTGCGAGATGGCCAATACGACAGCGAGTCCAGCTAGCGGCCAGTAGGCTACGTGTACACTGTACAGTACGTAGCCTAACTGGGTCGTAATTATCACGTCCGAGGCTAGTCGTGACTGTTGTTACAAGCCAGCGAAGAGGCGTTTGACTTGACCTTGGTCAAAGTGGTCAAGTGGCGATCGCCGACTGCAGTTGATCGCTGACCGCCAGATGTCAGCAAGTGCCCAGACACGTTGGTACTTGTTTCAACCATTGGACTGGACCGACTCGATACGCCGTATACAGTGAAAGTTGTCAACTTAAGTACTTCGATCATAGGCCTATGGTGACTGATAAATGACAAAATAGGCCTAGCACTTGAACGCGTCTGCAGTCTTCAGATAGAACTTGAAACGTTAAACTTTTACACTGTCATAACTGTTTTTTGGGTGTATGGTCATTAGTAAAAGAACAAGTTACAAACATAATCGTTTGCGTCAATTTCCATCATCCTCGCTTGTTCAGACGACTGAATTAAATGCTGAACACCAAAGTGTTTTATTTTAGGCTCACTATAGGTGCTGCACGTCCCACAGCCAGTCGGCCAAGCCAAGCAAGCCGTCGTAACAGCGTATAACTGCTGCTGATTGACGGAGCTAGTTGCGGCCATTAGATCGCCTTCGTTAATATTGGCAGTGCGTGTATAGAGCCTATAGGCCTATTATAGCGCGTCGCGTGAGAAACGCTGTACGCTGTAGGCCTACGTTTAATGATGTACATGAGTCAGTGCTGACTGCGATACAGGTGCGTTGATGCTATTATCCATCTATCTGCTGAATGCTGATGCTGTTCATTTAGCAACGATACTAACCTACTATTTTTGTGTTTTTGGCTTGCGCCTTTGGTACGATGTGTAGTCTGTCGTCTTCTGTTGTCGTCTGTAGTCTGTAACACATGTATTGTGACTAAACGGTTTATGTCTTACCGAAAAAATTATTACACGACTATCTTAGTCTGCTGTTACGTAGGCTGTTTGAGAATTTAACGATCTAGTGAAAGAGAAACATTTTCAAATTTGGGGCTGAGTCGCCGTATATCAGAAACGGCGAGAGATAGAACAAGGTCGCTATTGATCACTCGCATGAGTACTTTCAGATGACAAAAAAATCATCGACTTTGAATTACCTCAAAGGGTCATTACGCACTCTGCTGTGCCAATCGTGTAGTACTGTGGCTACACGGTACGTCGTACACGATAGGCGATTGTACGATTGGATAGGTGATGACGAGTTTATTTCTATAGGATGTCAATACTCAATAGCAACCATATTTTTATCTGCAGCGGTGTGGCCTTAATTTTAATTGCATAGTTGCTGGACGATGGTAAAAGGCGGATGTGCGGATCTGCGGATGTAGCAACGGGTAAAAGACGGATGTCGATGCGGAGAACATCCGCCTTTTACCCATCGTACTCTGCCACGCCTCTGGACCAATAAGCCGTGTATAACCATGTATTAATTTGGGGCTTTTGGGCACCGGACGTTTAGGCACCATGCTGTGTGACAGGCACAGGCACCATGGCACGTTATTGAAATTACCGTACTTTGCAATGTTTGCATGTCGTTGAAGTTAAAATCGTAAGTTAGCAAAATAAATTAGTTGGCAAATCTGGGTTTACAATAGTAACTTTTTGCTGCACTTTGTAGTCATCGTCGTCGTCATCCGTTGTCGTTCGTCGTCGCGTAACGTCACTGCAGTATGTAGGCCTACGCCGTCGTCGTGCATTGACGCGCGTTGTTGTACGTCGTCGTGCGTCGTCATCATACGTCGTCGTCGTATATCGTCTCTGAGCGTCTTGTCACACGTTGCGTCGTCGACTTACGTCGAAGTCGCACTTTCTTCTGCGCTAGGCCTATTGCGAGTTGTCGTCGTCAAGTGACGAAGCAGATCATTGTTTTCTGACTAAGTGCTTAGATGAATTCGCGATCAGGAATTTGGCTATTGTCCTGGCCTACCCGGTATGCAGAGTGAACTGTGAAAAAATTTACAGCGGCAGACTTTAAACGATTGCCGCCTATAAAGCGTCCAATGAGCAGTTAATTACGAAGCGAATGATTGAAAGTCTCAACAACTTTCATGACTGGTAATGTACGTGACAACTGTCATCCGCACATCCGTCTTTTACCTACACATCCGCACTTAGCATCCGCAGATTTTATCCGCCTTTTATCCGTTGCCACATCCGAACATCCGCAGATCCACACATCCGCTTATTACTCATAGCCAAAGTTGCTTGTCTGAGTTGATTGTAGCGTTCGACATAGCAGCGTCACCGTAGCGTGTATGGGGACTTTAGTCATTCTGGGAAATCGCTTTCTTTCCGACCGGAAGTCGGACGCTGGTCTTCGGTATAGGCGGTAGGGTCGGCCCATCCTATCGGCAGCTGCGCTTCTTGTACTATATGGTAAAGGTAAAGGTGTCAATTTGTATAGCGCATCTTGTGTACACGCCTCTAATGCCTAGTAGTTAGGTTAATGTCTGCTGCTACTTGTACCGATTGAGGTAGGGACAGAACTTTTGTATACTGCTATATGCACCTATACGCCTGGTAGGCCCCTATGGCAGTTCTGGCAAAGTTTTCATAGCAGAACTCTTGACATCCGGCAACTCGAAAACAACAAGGTTTTAATTAAGCGTAAAGTTTTCCTGTCAACTGCCATATTTTGTTGCAGTATTCTGAATTAGTATTTTTTCAGCTATAACTGGTAAAAATTTTGTGTAAATTGATCATCATTTGAGTGAATTATGAGAAAAACAAAAAGGGGTCCCTTTTTATGAAACACCGTGTATATAGGCCTTCGTTGTCGGTGACGATGGCCAACTCATAAGAAGGAGCGCAGCAGCAACCGTTATAACTGCTGAGACTGCAGTTGAAAAGTCCTAACTGAGTAAATGACGAATAGCCGCTAGTTGTGTTAGTGGCAGTGACAATGCCGGCATTCCAGGCGCGGCGCATACGGCCTCTGTGGTTCTACGGTACCACGTGCTTGCCTGGTAGGTGTACATATTATCGCTCACTCGGCGTTATGTCAAGGGTTAGAAATGAAGTCTGCGAGTCAGTCAGTCAGCTACCATGCCATCCAGCGTTGTGCCACTATGCTACTGCTGCTGTTGCTGCTGCTGCCGCTGACTCTGGCGATCCGGTTTATCTGCATGGTCCGTTGGTGGAACAAGAATGCTGCTGTTGATAAACTTGATGCACGGACAGACCTTCTTTGCAGCGTCTCATAGAGGAGTTTTCGCTGCTGTTGACGAAAACCGCTAATGACGGACGGGGAGAGGCATGCGTGCCCGCCATGATATCTAGGCTTGTCGGCATGTGGCGTTATCATTGGACTGGCATCGCACTGAGCTGGCGTAGGACTTAGCGCTGTCAGCTGATTTGACCGCACGGTCGTGCGAGTGCGTTGGGATAGTTTCAAAACGCTGACGGATCGAGAGTCGTGTCAGTCGTACCTACGTGCCGTGCGTGTCAGTGGGCGATACGTTGAAATATTGTCGTCACGCGTCGCAAGAGTTGACTTATGCAGCATTAATAAACTGGTGCTGCACTTCGGCGGAGCGTACGTAGGCCTGCTGCACGGCGTTCGACGTCTTTTCACACGCCATCGAGTCTATAGGTGAGTTGAGTATACCGCAGCCGACGCGGCGTCATGCACGTCAGCATTGCTCGACGTATTTTACTTTCCCATTCTCAGCCGCAGAGCGTCGACGCCCTTTCACCGGTATACAATCCGTCTCTCTGTGGCCGGCGTTCGTGTGGCTTTCAATTCAGTTACAAAATGATGTAGAAATTTGTAACACTGTTTATCAGCAAACAGATATGGTTTCGTTTTCGTGCCGTTCTAATAGGCCTATTACACGATTAGGTAAACGGCTAAGGTCACGACATCTCAAAGTCCGGGCAAAAAATTGTATCGTAGGCCTAGCTATAACTGATACGCAAATTTCAAATTATTTTCAAATTTGGTGAGAATTTCGTACCAATTTATAGCACGAAACGTTACGTAAGCTTGTACCACAAACTGCACAGTTTAAAAGTTAGTTTATTTTTTTTGTGTCGTTATCTTAGCTAAGCCAAATAGGCCCTTATCACGAATTTAACATCCTCTGGCTATATTTATGGCCTCCGTTGAGAACGATCTTTTAGAATTTCGCTACGACGTTTGATGTGACATCGTAACTAGTACGACGACCGTAACAGATGGCGATGACAGTGGACGAATGTGATGTATGGACAGATGACAGTAGCATAACTGCGCTTGTGTGCGATGCGCCGTCGTGCGGTAAAAGTGAATATGATCTTCAAACGAATAAGTATTACCAGTATTCAAGTAATAAACTTAAGTGACTGCACCAAAAATCGTTGTCAGATTTCGTTGAGACCGCTGGCGTAAAGCATGTTAAATGCTTAACATGTGTGTGCCAGAGAAACTAATTACCTTGTCGAAGCGAAGTGACGAAAAAGGTAATGTTTAGTTTTAGGTCAGTCATTTTTCGTCAGTAAGATTACTCCAAAATGTGAAAAAAAATTTTGGTGTAATTTTGTTGACAAACTTCGTTTGAACCGCGGAAGAATTAGCTATATTTTGATAGCGATCTCGATTTTTATGTGAATTCTTTATTATTACTATTATTCAAGATAGCAGCTGTCTTGTATTTGCCGAGTATAGCACCACCATTCTCGGCGAAGGTTTCTGATCGCTTCTGGTTTGGATTTAGACCTTTTTGTCTTCAGCCGAAGTTTTGCAGATAGTTGAGATCTTTTTGATATCTATAAACATTGTCATCTAAAGCGATGAGGTAAGCACTCGTGTCAGGTGTATGTGAATAGCGTGAATGAACGCTTCATGCGTGAGCAAATATTGTTGACCCAGCGCGCAATACTGTCTCACCACGACAGGGCGTGACTCGTAAATACGATCATAGCTATCAGTAATAGAGTGTTTACACGATCCAGCAAACGTCCAGCAAACTTAGAGCAAATGTATTCAAAATACACGTGAATTGCTGGACGTTTGCTGGATCGTGTAAACACCCCATAATACACGCGGGGGCGAGACAGTGTACTACGCGAAGAACTTGGAGTGTAATGTGTGTTCCGTAGTGGTGAGGTTTAAATTTTGTAATAGTCTCGGTCAGGGGCGTAGCCAGAAATTAGCAAACGGGAGGACAAAACCGGTCTGGGAAAGCCTCTGGAAAAAAATTTTTAGCATCGACGGGGACATGCACTCGTGGCCTATTTGTCTACGCTACTGATAAAATTGACAAAATAGTATTTGCAGTTATAATCATATATCTAACTACACTGTGTCTCAAACAAACATTCCCAACATTTTTGACTCTAACTTGAAAACCAATTATCAGATTTTGATAATTTTTGGTAAGGTTATTTCCGACACAACTTGCCATCAAATAACTATTCAGTTTTTCACCTCACCCAGCATTTGTTTCTGCAATACCTGGGGAAAACACAACCAGCGAAATATCACTTTTTTATCCAATGCGATATGATTGCTTAATTAACATAATGCGTAAAAACACATTTTGTTCACATTTTTGACACTTTGGCTGACATTTCATCCAGTTGTCCATTTTTCAACTGCCTGCAGTAAAATTGCTTGAAGTGTTTGCCCACTATGTGAACACAGGCAAGGAGACGCTTTCTCCATTCATTGATAGCAGTATCGATAAAGTTCTGCTCCAGACCAATGCAGGCTGTACCAGTCGCTTCTTGACTTTTCAAACATTCCTAAACTTCATCTGGTAGACACACTGCTGCATGACAGTCAAACCTTGTAATAGACTGGCTGTTGGGGCCCACAGATTAGGATAGGTGGAACTTATTGACGTTTTTTCAATTTATTTTAACGCGTGTTATGCTTGGTCTGATTTCCCCAGGTAGTGCAAAAGCAGACGTTGGGTGAGGTGGAAACTAAACACTTATTTAATAGCCAGTTGTGTCAGAAATATTTCTGCCAAAACTTATTAAAATCTGCTGTTTTTTCTTCAAGTTATGATCGATAATGTTGGGGATGTTTTTTTAGGTTTTCTGTTTATTTCAACACATATTTCGCTTGATCTGCTTTCTCTAGGTAGTGCAGAAGCATACAGTGGGTGAGGTGGGAAGCTGAACGGTCATTTGATGGCAAGTTGTGTCGGAATATTCTTACCAAAAATTATCAAAATCTGCTAATTGGTTTTCAAGTCACAGTCAAAAATGTCGGGGATGTTTTTTAAGACACAGTGTACATTGTTGTCATTTCTGACTTTTTAGCCAACCGTACTACTGGTCGCGCATATAGTACGAAGTTAGTTTATCGTCCGCCTCAATCTGTCGTCTGTAACGAAAAGTACGATGGTTAAGCGGTACAACGTATAGAGAGTCGGCAATGGTACCGTTGGATGGGGCGGTGGTAAATTTCTTTAGGCGGTCAATAGTAACCAACATGTCGCTATCTGCAGCGGTTTGGCCGCAATTTGCCACGCTGTATGTGCCAGAAATTATCGTTATATCGCAAATTATGTAAGTAATGAGTTTACAGTTGTTAGCCTTCTTAGCTATTGCACAGCGAATCGGCTGGACTCTTGATATAAAGTGGCGTGCAGCTGTGTGTGTCTTCTGTCTTGGTCGTGTGTAGAGGTGTGAAGTGGTAGATGGATAACACGAGCGTAGCAGGCAGCGACGGTCCTGCGGAAACCGACTCAGGGATTGAATCATCGTCCACATCAGGTGCTTCGTGCGACTCAGTTGCTTACATCCGCGTCGCCATTCCCGCACTCGACGTACAAGTGAGCAACTTTGTTACCTGTATCACCTGTAGTGTGTGTATGTGTGTGTATCAATTAAATCTGAGTAATGGAGTTGAATTTCCCCAAGGAGCGGTCGTAGGGTTGGTTGGTTGGCCGTCTCGATATTGGCTCATTGATACTCTATTTCTGTGCATCTGTGACCTAAAGTGGTTGAGCAAATAACTTTGTCTATAGCCTGTTGTTATTTGGTAAAAAAAATTGAATGTGAAATACTGTTGTAGAAATGTCTGCGGTTCAACTTGGAGGACAGCGTCTGGATAGCGAAGCAACATGTTTTGTCGTCTCTCTCGAAGGTAATTTGCGATCGCTTTTGTCTAAACACTGCAGAATCACCGTGCCTGCCCTGTGGCGTTGTAAAAAAAAGTCCTGGACAGTGATACACAATTTACAAGAATATCCAAATTGCCACCAAGATCTAACCGCATTCTTCTTTTGAGATGCATATATACACTGTACCGTCGACATAAAATTTCAAAAATTCATTCATAATTTTTTGAGGTAATCCAGCTGACGAAAATCGACTGGTCCAAAAACGTAACCTCATTCGTTCGCTTTACGTCTACGGAAGTGATTATATTTGAGTGTATGACGTAATCTTCTCTTCCCTCTTCGCGACAAAACATCCTATGCACCTCCTCCCAAATACGATAGAACCACCTACACCGCCACTACATGGCTTCTTCGAGTTTCTTCAGTCGTCAGTTTTTTTTGGTTAATTGAACAGTACACACCTGTGCCGAGATGAGGGTTTTGTACTTGGGGGTTTTCGAGATTGGAGATTTTGTCTGTACGCCGATTCTTCAGGCGGCAAGTTGGTGTATCGCATTGCGTCAGTGCGTGCATCAGTTGTGTACCTGTGTCGTGCGCGTTAATATACAGTACGTTGACATACATACACGTGCAGCGTGCTGGTGCGCAGGTAATAATATTCAATCGATTGCCACGGTGGTTAGGATCACACTGCCGTCAATTAATCTTCACGGTCGGTCGAGCAGTCTGTCAGTCCACCATCGCCCACATGTTTGTGGTTAGCATGCGTGACGAGTCGTGCTCGGTATAACCAATTCACTAAAAGTCGTAACTTCTAGGTTTTGTGCCGAACAATCAGTATTAACGCCGTTATGCTGGCTTCTCGCCACGTGATATTAGCGTTACGCGCCAGGCGATCGCGTCTTGACATAATCGCTGCATATACACGCGGCAAAAAGCCTGACGTTTTATTTCATCATTGCACAGCACGAACGTTAGCTAATGTGGCCTCTCATTGCATAATCATGTTTTTGTAGGAGTTGAAGGAGAGCTTTAATTATGGCTTGTTCTGCCCTTCGGTTGGCGGAAAAGCCGGTAAATTCCTGGATGAAGAACGTCCGCTTAAGGATTACCCATTGGCTGGGCCAGTTGGCTTTCTTGAGGTTTGGTACTTTTTGTTTGATTTAGTTATTGCTTTATATGACTTTCAGCTATTCAACTCTGTTGACACGAGTGTAAACAAGAAGCCCAGCTGTTGCTAGGGAACACGCGCTACAGCCTACAGTACTGACCTTCGAGGTCATCTAAGGTCGATGATTTTCATCTCATCTGAAAGAGCGTATGCGACTTCCAGTTCGTGACCAAGAGCCTTATCTCTCACCGTTTTCGAGATATGGCCAGTATTTTTTTAAAAAGCAATTTTTACCCTTTTTCCATTCAACCACAAATTTGAAAATGTTTCCCTTGCACTGCATCGTCCAAATTTTGTACGCAAAGAGCCACGACACTGGGCTAATTACTTGTGTAAAAAGTTTTTTCCTATGACCTAACGTGCTGCATTAGTTACGGACAGACGGACAGAGAGACGGAGGATAATCGTGCCGTAGACGCGCTATACAGAATAGCTGTAGCGCGTCAAAAAATACTGCTGCAACAAGTTCAGTTTTGCATGATCCGCTCTAACCTGAAGTAGCTGCTGAAATATTGGCCGTTTGAACAAAAATCGAAGCATAAGTAATCTTGTGCAATTGTTTTGTGGTTGCTTTTGCTGATTTAATTATTGTTTTACTGTGTTTGATGGCAACGTTATTTTAATTGATTTAGAAATCAATTCAAGCAATTAGAAAGACGCCCCATCAACTGAGCATATACCTGTATAATATTAAGCTACTAAGTTGAACTTTGTTTAGTTCGTCAATTGTCATAATTATCATTTCTGCTTAGGACGTTTTATACCGTACACTAGGCAATGGGCATGCTGCACTGCAGACGCATTGCTAAACTTGACTTTTACATTCTGCTAACAGAATAGAGTACTGGATGATTTTTAAACACTTGCTGGTCCAAGAGTTTGGTGCTAAAATTCTGTTGCTAGCTATAATGATAGCGAACTCACAAAAACGGTGAATAAAGATGTGTGTACAACAATGTACACTTTCATGTTAGCATTCGACACTCGGATACAACTTTTTACTACAGAGACTATTTTAAGCTGATAGTTGATATCATAATAAAAAAGTTATATGATTGTACAGTTGAAATCTAAGGAGAATATAATGTGTATGATACGGTCGATTTATTGTGTGTGCTGACTTTTAGTTTAACTACAAGCAACGCTTGTACAAACAGCAGACGGATCCTCGAAGGCTTAAACATCTTCATTCTAGGGTATTTTATCACATTTTGTAACGCAATTACGTAATGTTTAGACTCAATTAATGACTTTAATACAAATACATTAAAGATTATTTACACTGTGTTTCAAAAAAAACATTTCCGATATTATTGATTGTGACTTAAACAAAAATTATCAGATTCTAATAAATTTTGGTGTAAATATTTCTGACACAACTTGTCGTCAAATGACCGTTCAGTTTTTTACCTTATCCAATGTCTGCTTTTGCAGTATCTAAGGAAATCAGACCAAGAAAAATATGCGTTGGAATACACAAAAACGTGAAAAAAAATGTTCGACATTTTCGATCGTAACTCGAAGAAAAGTAACAGATTTTCATAATTTTGGCTTAAATATTTTGGACACAACTAGCTATTAAATAACTGTTTAAGCTCTTGCGTCACTTAACGTCTGCTTTTGCACTACCTGGGAAAAGCAGATCAAGCAAAATACGAGTTAAAATAAGTGAAAAAAGTTAATGAATTCCATCCATTCAGATCTGTGGTCCTCAGCAGCCTGTCGATTACATGGTTTGACTGTCTTTCAGACGTGTGTCTACCAGATGATGTTCAAGAATGTTTATGAATTCACGAAGCGACTGATGAAGTCAGATTTTGTGTGAAGCAGAACATTATCGACACTGCTGTCAATGAAAAAAGAAATCATCTCCGTGCCTGTGTTCACGCAGTGGGCCGACATTTCGAACAATTGTGCTGTAAACAGTTGAAAAACAGAACAGTTACATGAAATATGAGCCAAAATGTCAAAAATGTAAACAAAATATGTTTTTGAGCGTTATTTAGATTAAGTAATAATACTAGATTAGGTAAAAATTAGAGTTGTCGAAGCGTTAATTTTTTGAATGCGTTAACGAACTGCGTTAATTTTTTTAACGCATTAATTAACGCGTTATTAACGCACCCAGACCCGTCGAAAAGGAGAGTAAAAAGGAAGTTACTCCGGGCCCCGCGACATTGGAGGGCGCCAGTAAAATATAAAAAGTTAAAAAGCAAATAGAGATACATTTTTCGACAATAACTGACGTCACCGCTAACATAGAAATCATCTAAATATTTATTTACAGTACCGGCAACTACAGTTTAGTTACTTGAATTCATTCGATTGTCAAGTAACCGCAGTTTAACGAAATATTAGAACTTCTGCTTTACAGAATTTAGTAAATTAAATAAATTTACACATGTGCGTTAATTTTTTAACACGCGTTAATTTTTTCAACGCGCGTTAATTTACTAACGCATTAACACGTTAATTAACGCGTTAATTTGACAGCTCTAGTAAAATGTAATATTCGCTGGTTTTGGTTTTCCCAGGTAGTGCAGGGACAGACATCAAGTGAGGTGGGAAATTAAATAATTGTTTGATGGCCAGTTGTCTCCGGAATATTTGTGCCAAAAATTGTTATAATCTGTTAATTCTTATTCAAGTTAAAATCGAAAAAGTTTGGGATGTTTTTTTGAGACACTGTAGTTTCTGTGATCTTGTGTCATCATGATGTGTTATATGTTGATAATAGCAAGCTACTATTTTGACTTTGGTAAACCATTTGAGGTGGACAGCAAGGTACTCGTTCTTTTAGACAATATTGATGTAGTGTACGTGATACAAATTTAAAACACTTACACATTTGTACTGCTTGTTCAGAATGCAGCCACAGTGAGAAACAGAATTTTGAAATTAAAATGCAGTATGCTTTGTTTACATCAATATAAATACGTGTTCTTGGTAATATTTACTTTTTGTGTCAATTCGTATGTTGTTAAACATTTGTCATTGTGTATGTTAGACCAACTTAAAACAGTTCGTTGAGGCTGTGCGTAAGAACTATGTCAACAAAGTCTCCAGAATGACAGCGAAAGGACTTGATCCGAACTTCATTGATGCTGATATTGGTGGTAAGCTATCTGCTTTGCAAACGAACATTCTTAATTTCAAGTATAAGCAGCAGTCCACACTCCACAGTAATACTGATAATACGTAAAATCTGTTACGCAGAAAGTTAAAAAAAAATAAAGGTAAAGGTAAAAAGGTAAAGGTAAAAACGAGCTAAAGTCAACAGTAAAGCAGATAATTTCAAATGTTAATAACATGCTCAGCAAAAAGTTGCACCTCATCTAAACTTTACCAGCAATGGTTAACTCTTAGTAGTTGAAATTCACGGCCACTAGAACACGGACTGTAAGTGAAACTTGACATCAAAAGAACAGAATTTAATTTCTTAACACCAAATTACAGTTCGTGATAAAGACATGGCAGTTCTAAGCTGGATACAACTTAAAACGCTCATGATTGATGAGGCGTGTGGCTGAGTTTAGGAAGTCGTTTCGCGAAACAGTTTTAAACCGATTCTACTGTGTCAATTTATCATTTACTGTAACAGCAGACAAGATACTGGAACTGTACTCAAAAAGTCAACTTTGGGTTGGACAAAAACCAGGAAAGAACGCATCGGTGACTTCAGTGTTTTGAGGGTTGGGCATCTGGTTTGTATAAAAGACCACTCTAGCAATTTGCCAGTTTTTTGATAGAGATTTTTTTGCAGCTACTATTGAGAAACCGAGTTGCTATGCCTGGGAAATGTCAATTGCAACGGTTTCGTAATTGCATTTTTATTGCCGGTTTTTTTTGCCAGGTGTATACATGTACTAAGCTGACCTTTAGCCGATAGCGGAACAAAAAACCTGTCTTCGCCGTGTGTCGACGTGACATGCAGTCGTCCATCCGTCCGTCCGAGCATGTCAAAATTGTCTGTCAGACGTACGAACTAGCAATGCGCGTAATGCAGCCTAGAGGACGGCTCTATAATAATAGTAAAGTATATATATTTAGTGCATTTTAATACGGTCAGTGGCGTCATGGTAATACTGCGTTTACGCTATGTTCTCGGCGGACACGGCAGCCCCGTTTCAGGCCACCGTGGTGAAAACGGAATGGACGTAAGACAACGCGTGGGGAGGGAATGGGCAAACGTGACACGCCATGATTGCCGTGGTTGCCGGAACAAAATTTTCAGCTGTCAAAAACTTTGCCACGGCAGTCAAGGTTTGTCACGATGCGCCTGAGAAACGTAATAAATCGTGGTAAAACGGTGAAAACAACAAAACGTGACAATACGTAAGTTTTAACAAAACTTAGAGGCGGTCCGTAGTGGAACGGGAAACATGATATTCCCCCGGCATCTGACGGGTTTTTGACGTTTTTTTCACGTTCTTTCTTGTTTGTTGTGCGTTTTGTTGCGGTAGTTTTACGTTTGCTGTGCGTTCTGTCCGTTTTGCAACGTTTTGTCAAGGTTTTCACGGCAAGCTAGGGTGGATGGTAGCCTTTCGTCGCGTTTAGCCACGGCGCGTCCCTGTCTGTGACGGTTTGCGGTCCGGCGCGATACGGCGCGCTGCGTTCTCGTACGGTCTGATACGGCGCGCACGATCGATCTGGGGCGGAGTATGAAAGCAGAGCCCGGCAGAAGACTTTTATTCGCGTTTGAGTTGGGAGAAGATCAACTAATCAAGGTCGTGAAGTTGTGTGAAGCAGTGCCAACGAAAAAGCCAAGGCGTACGAAGGCCTGCCATCCTTACCACCACCAGCAGTAGGGAGCAGGAGCAGCCGGATGATCCATCGCCGCCAGATGAAAAGGAACGTGCTGCTGCTGTTGCTGACTCGATCATCGAACTGGAGAAACCTGAATCTGAGGCGGAAAAGACTGAAAAAGACGTTCCTACTATAGCCTTGCTAGGAGGAGGGCAGGGCCATGGATCGTGACCAACTTTTCAGAGGAAGAAAAGGAGCTCATCATTGACTTTTTCAGCAGAATCCCACGCTGTACTCCGAGAGGCTGGCTAGTTACAAAGACGCGGTGGTGAAAGACAGACTGTGGATAGAGCAGGCCAGACATATGAATCCTAGGCTACGCCTAACTCAACACGTGGCATGAAAGCATGCGTACCAAGCTGCATGGGTAAATTGAAGAAATCGGCCACCAAGTCAGGCTAATCAGTAAGTCTTACTTTGCTATTGTACTGTGGGTTTTCCCTCTCTGGAACTGCTGCTGGCTATCTTCTCGCTGACTCAAAGACTGGATGTATGCACCAGGCAAACATGCAAAACGCAAAATCTTCCACATCTTTGGCATTCGAGGTGTTGTCTTGTCGAAGTTTCAGGATACAATGAATTGTCAATGATTGCTATTGCTTGGGAGACTTTCCTTTTATACCGTGGGTATAAACATGCTCCAAAGCTGTTCGGCGTCCCCGCTTTATCCGTAGAAAGCCTTGACAAAACGTACAAACGTGTGAAAACTTGGTCAGAATGTGAGAAACGTGAGAAATCGCATTACAACGTTGACGGGCCGGGAAGAAACGCTCTGGCATCCGTAATAGCAATTGCCCACCCTGAATTTTTGGCCGTCGGAAAATTGTTGAAAACTTAATGTTGTCGAAAAATTTTCGTCCAAAAATACGAAATTTGCGACTGAGAACTGAATTTTCGTAAAGCTCTAGAAGCAAAATTAAAAAAGAAGCACCCATAATCTTCTTTGTCGGAAATTTGCAACTGTCGGTCGGAATTCTGTCGAAAATTGGAAGTGTCTGTTGGAAAATTATTGTAACTTCCAGTCCCGCAAACTTTTTAAAACCCACTTACGTCGTCACTGAATACATAGTAGAGTTTAATGTTATGTATGTATGTCAGTTGGTCCATGTGCTTGCAGAGACGCCGATGAGTGTGGCTGCGAGTCTGTCTGATCCGCGCTCAATGATGCTGACTTTGGTTGAAGCCGGAGCACACTTGGACTTCAGGAACTCGGCCGGTCAAACGCCAATACACCGCGCTGCCAAACTCGGCAATGACGTTGCGCTTAAGGTATAATTATAACTTCCGGAGGATTTTTGAGACTTCGAGTTTAAGTTACGCTATGATTCCATGTTATTTTGCAACGAAGTCTCGTAGAAGTGACAAACTTTTAGTTTGTCTGCTTTTTAACTGACCGTACTTAAGTAATGGTTGAGCTATTTGTCTATCTGTCTGTCTGTCAGTAACGGATGTATTGTAGCTAAGCGTTTTCTCGAAAGGGAAATTTTTTTACACGAGTAATTAGCCTTTTGTTGAGGTTCTCTGCGTACAAAATATGGGGGATGCAGTTTAAGGGAAACATTTTTAAATTTGGGGTTAAATGGAGGGATATGGAAAATGTGCGTTTTTCAATGGAAAACTGGCCATATCTTCGAAACAGTGATAAATGGGGCCAAGGTTGCTATTGATCACTAATATGAAATCGCATACGTTCTTTTAGATGACATAAAAATCATTGACCTTGGATGAGCTAGATGGTCTGTGGTCACTGGCAACCAGTACGGTCGGCTATTCTAGCGACAGCCGGGCTTCTTGTTAGGTTATCGTATGTTGGTATCGTTGTAAACAACGATACGTTGCACTTATGCCACGCTAAGTCCTGTCATTGTGATATGATATATTGATGTTAGAAACGTTGATATATACAAGACCGAAATCCAAGTTTTTCGATATAAGCATTACTATGACTTTGATGCTGTTGTGATGTGGGCTGAAGACGCTGTTGGACTTGGGTTCGTCGGCCAACTACAAGGACAAGACAGGTCTGACGCCGCTGTATCTGTGCGTTGTCAGTAATGTGACACTTGCATCGTCACAGCGCTGTGTCGACATGCTACTGTATGACCACGCCGCGCTTGGAATCGTGGACTCCAGTGGATGGACCGAACTTCACCAGGTCCAGTTTATATAATCAGTCAATCAGCCAATCAGTCAAAACACATTTACACAGTACCATATGGCGCAAACGAATCAACGTTTTTTTCTATTATTCAAACAAAAATAATATGATGACATACAAAATAGGTTATATAGAGAAATAGACTTACAGACATATGGGGTGGGTCAAAAAATGATGCTTTTTGATATTAGCTTTTTGTTTATTAAATGATATTCTAAAATACTTTAATAAAACGGTTTTTGAAACACGTTAGAAATTAGGATGTTTGTTGTTACTTGGCCTGCGTGTATAGGCCTAGCAGTGTGAAAAATTAGTTGGGGTTTAAACTTTTCAACTGTCAAAGCCCGACCAAAATTATGATGTAAATTATATATATATATAGTATATAGCTGACCCCCAGAACATAATTTGACAGTATGTTAGGGAGGGGGTTGAGAAAACAGTTGGGGGTTCAACCTCTTTAGCCCCCAGCAATTCAAACACTGGTGTATAGCCTACACACTGACACTTACATTGGGCTACACTGCCATTGGTCATGGGTGAGGTTAAGTTTGTCTGGGATTTTGGTCTTAGATCAAAATCTTAGACTAAAGTTTGGAAATGTCCAGCTAAGTACAGTATATCAGCGAAACCTGACCTCACATCCTCATCCATTTCATCAATGTATAGTTAAGCTTTCGTATTTGTTAATAATTGCTCAGTTTTGTTTAATTGTACTCTTAATCTATTGCAGGTATGTAAGGTTGGCCGGATGCAGTTTCTTGAACAGCTGATTTACTACGGAGCCGACGTTAACTGTCGAAATTATGCTGGTAACACGCCACTGCACATCTGTGCCATTTATAATCAGGTTCGACTTGATGCACGTATTTCCACTAACTAACGTTTGAACCTTTACTTTTACTTATGGTTTGCCAACTTTTTGCAACACTTGTTGTACTCTGCATTTTATATTTTTTCAGGTATTTGCATCGTATATTTAACTATGGGATAAATGTATTTCATTCATGTAGGTACGGATACATGATAGTTTTGCTAAAGTTGCCAATTCTGTGTGCTGTCCAATAATGAAAAGAAATAACTTAGAACTCAAAGCAACATAATAAATAGCTTAATTTTTTATATATCAGTGTATGGGATTTTGTTAAAGTGTCGTGGTGTAATTGTACATCAGGGGTGTCATTTGGGGGGACTGGATGGGTCTACGGACCACCCAAGGATTTATGATTTTAGTTTTTTTTCCTGCAAATTGTACCTTTGAAACAGTGTTACTGCTGCACAAACAATATGTTGTATAAACTGAGACCCCAAGGATTACTGGGACCCCCAACGATTTACTGAAATGACGCCACTTTTGTATATGTAGACAGTTGCTCAGAGGTTAATAGATGCGTTGTATTTCTCTGTATGCACAGGAAGATTGCGCTCGCACGCTGTTGTTTCGAGGTGCAGATCACTCTGTGAGAAATGTTTCGGGACAAACAGCACACGAGCTTGCTATTAACACCGGCAACATTCAACTGGCTGAGGTCATATCGAGTTTCTCTGAACGTGATGTTGGTAAGCAATGCACACATGCTTACAACTTCTTATTTCAGCATCAAGTTCTGCTAATAAACGATAGAAACTGTGATGGAAAGCAGTGGCGGCGATTTCTTCTAGACAGTGGGGGGGACGACATGGCTAAAAGTGGCAATTGTTGGGGGGATGCTTGCATTTGCGTCCCCCCAACCAAAATTTTTTGGGGGTACGCGTCCCCCCCGTCCCCCC
>Ga0209671_1001546_pt1 | contig 19480 bp, 9 predicted proteins | sample WorMetHERISLAND2_2_FD_187401 | JGI IMG/M metagenome (GOLD analysis project Ga0209671, IMG submission 187401) | Marine gutless worms symbiont microbial communities from Max Planck institute for Marine Microbiology, Germany - Olavius geniculatus... | ecosystem: Host-associated > Annelida >...
GTTGGGATTTTCCGATGCAGATTTCTGACAGAGAAGTTATGAATGTTCAGGATTTCAATTTTGCGCTTAAAGTTTCTGCAAAATGGGGGACTTTTAGCTCCAAATTTTGTATTTTTGGAAGCAAAGTTTTGGACAAGCAGAGGTGTAGGGGTACGATTCCTCTGGCTGGGATAGGGGGAATTGCACCAATTACACTGAATAGCCACTATGACTCAAATGATGCCACATTTGTGTCATAGTGATTGTTCAGTGTAATTGGTTTGCAGCCCAGGCTTATGGTCTTGCAGTTTTCTTTCGCGCGACAGCAGCTACTGCTGTAGCACGTCTTAGCCATCGCAATTCCGTCCGTCTGTCTGACCGTCACACAGATGGATCAGTCAAAAACGGTGCAAACTAGGATCACCAAATCTTCACCATCGGCTGCCTGGAAGACTCTAGTTTCAGGATCTGTTTTTAGCTTTTCCATAAATTCGAAAGGGGTCACCCCGAGCAAGGGTGCTAAATGACAGGGGGTAGGGAAAATTTGCGATTTCAAGCCAATACAGCTAAGTGAGACTGGTCGCGCCCTCTGGCGAGTGTAAATGACACGTCGTTGCTGGGATCGGTGAGCTTAGATTTTGTTTGCACTGGGCCTTCACACATGCATCACTATCGTGCAAATTTATCTGATCAGTTATCTGCGCATTATTGTGTAAATTGGTTTGTGTAATTGTAATTGTGTAATTGGTTTATTTGCCATCCCTTTGTGTCAGCTGGGCTTTTCTTCTTCTTGTTTCTTTTAGCGTCTCGAATAATGGAAGTCCTATCTTGCAGTGTTATGCATCAGTCTTAATCCAGCCTGTGAATAGGATTGAATAATAATGTGGCCCACTGAACTGTATGCTAGTATCCCACAATATTTGTTTTTTTGCGGAATATTTCATGTCATATGTGCAGTGATGTTAATGTTGCATTTTTCAGTCTCTTTATTGGTTCATTTCTGAAGCCAATGGCAATTACTCTGTATGCTGCCTCAGTTCTCATTGGATTTGGAGCTGCCGGTGAGCTGTGTTCACTCTGTTTATTTCGCTGTGCTACTGATCGTTTTTCATTTATGTGCACAGTAATTAATAATGGTCAGAAACTTCATATGTTTGTTCTCTTTTATATAGTGGTTCATTCTGTTCGATTTTGTTTTGCTGATGTACAGCATTTTGTTATTTACTTAAATAATCAATTTTTTAAAAATTAATTCTAAAAATTTTAATTATCGAAAATAGTATTTATTTTTCTTTTAGACTTAAGATTATTAGTGAGTTTAGTAATAGGGACTGATGCATAATAGTGGAAGATAGGACTTTCGTTGATATCTGCACTTATAAACATACATATTGGTATAAATTGCAATGCTGTTATTTTGTTTTGGTGCATGTCTGTGTGGAATACGTCTAGTCTCAGAGCTTTATTACATCTGACCAGCTAAAGGATGAATAAACTAGTTTTCTGAGAACTAGAGATTTGTCAGCAGTTGACAAAATGTGTTTGTTCAAATGTTGCAGTAATCTGGACCGCTCAGGGAACTTTCCTTACGATTAATTCGACAGAAGACACAATGATGCGAAATACTTGCATATTCTGGGTCCTGCTGCAAGGAAGGTGACTTCATAACTGATACTTGATACTTAGTGTAATGTGAAGATTGCTTGCCTTGGATGTTATGGATTTTGTTTAGCTGGTTAGTCTAATGGTTAGCTTATCAAACTAATGATCATGACCCCCAGCCATTCCACTGCCATGCAGAAGTTGCTCACACACATGCTTCTGTTACCAAGCAGTATAATTTAGTACAATTTCTGTTTGGTGCTTAAAGTCAAGAACTTGGTGAACTGCGACAAGGGATACTACCAACTTTGTGACATTTATGACAAGTTGTTTGTCACAGTGGCAGTTTGGACTAGTTAAAGGTCAAAGGCCAAAAGGTGGTAATATAGCTTTTAATAGAGCTTTGGAGCGTCACCTGCCGTATGGGATTACACAGTGTTACCTGCCACCCAACACAGGTGATCGTGCCCCACTTTAACCCCAGCCAGATAGGCTGGTACTCGATTTACCTACCCCGGAGGGATGGAAGGCTGAGTTGACCTAGGTGGCTGGTTACATACCAGAGTGTTTTATCTGCCTGCAGGCAGTCACCCATCGCAGTACTAACCTGGCTCGGCGTAGAGTAACTTTGTTGATGAATCAAACACGTTACTGCTAAGTCACATCACCAACATTGTTTGTTGCATCAAAGAAGTTAATCAATGTTGGGCCTGGTTGGTTGGTACTTGGGTGACTGTCAGCAGGCAGGTAAACCATCTTGGTATGTAACCAGCCACCCAGGTCAACTCAGCTTGGCCATCCCTCTCTGAGTAGGTGGAATGAGTACAGGTACATAACAGCATGATGCACTAGCTCCCTGTCCATGGTCTGGTGTTTGGCAGCACAGCATATGGCCCTTATGGCTCCAGAATGACTGAGTTTTTACGTACAACATCTTAGCCATCGCAATTCTGTCTGTCTGTCTGTCTTTCTGTCTGTCTGTCCGTCCGTCACAGTCAAAAACTGTGCAAGCTAGGATATTCACGGTTGGCTGCCTGGAAGACGTTTGTTTAAGGATCAGTACAGCTTTTCCATAAATTCGAAAGGGGTCACCCCAAGCAAGGATGCTAAATGAGAGGGGGTAGGGAAAATTTGTGATTTTTAGTCAATAAGTCATTGTATCTCAGAAACAGTGCGAGGTAGGGCTTAGGTTACTGTTAATCACTAATAGGAAGTCGTACACTGGCTTTCAGTTGTCACCAAAAGCAATGACCTTGGATGGCCTTGAATGCTAAAATAGGGGTTTTATCAATTTTTCGGTGATTTTGGGCTGCAAGACACATTTCAAGAGCTAATTGTGCCAAAATCACTAGAGAGACCAGGACAACCTGCGTATGAAATTTTCAGCATTAAACGTTGATTTGAACGGTCTAATTCTTGACCCCCTACATTCAAGGAAGTGTGTGCACGAAGGCATCAAAGAAGGCTGCCCCTTTAAAATGCATGCTTTCGGCCGCTCGAAGAACAGCAGCCGCAAGAGACCGGTAGCACCATCTGTCGTACGTTAACGAATGAATGAAAATTATCATGTCCAATGTCAATTGCTGGGATGGGTCAGCTTAGATTTTGTTCGCAGTGGGCCTGTAAACATACATTGCTGTCGCGCGTTTTTCTTTTCGTTAGCTGGGCTTTCTTGTTTTGTTAATTGCAGTGATATCTTCCAGCCAGCAGAAATAATTGTTCCGAAAAACAGCAGTGGTTGCCCAAACCTCAACAAAACTAGTAAATGAAGGTCGTGTAACTCTGGTGGATTTTTATAGTTTCACCTACGAGTACATTTAGAGACTCTGAATGTCTGATGTTTTAATGTGTTTGTCGTGTCATTCAGCCTGCTGTTTGGTAATCTCATCGTGTACTATCTGTTTGCTGATGAGACCATTATTACTGCTGAGTCGCGGACTATGCTTTTTGGCATCCTCACGGTTGCTGGTGTTACTGGCGTCTTGTTGATGGTCTTTTTTTGCCAGAGACCAGCAGCCGAAGCAGATACTGTGTAAGTGGAGCTGGTAATGATTATTTTTACTTCCGCCAAGGAGGTAATGTTTTTGCCGGTTTTTGTTTGTCTGTGTGTGTGTGTGTGTGTGTGAGCAAGATAACTCAAAAAGTTATGGACGGATCTTTCTGAAATTTTGAGGAAATATCGCACGTGGCATAAGCTACAGGTGATCCAATTTTGGGGGTGATCCGGCAGGAATCCTGGATTCTGGATCACTTTGAAGTTTTCGTTACCATTGCGTTAAAGGCGGCATAAGCGAAACCGCTGGCAAAGCGAATATGGTGACACCACCTAGCAAATAGCATTGCCTTGGCGGAGGTACCTGCGAGCTATGATTGCTTTCTAGTTTAATAGTTAATGTCAATTTCGATTAAACAATGGTAATTGCCGAGGAAAATGAATTTACTTTTTTTAGCAAATGCTTCAGTTATTGAGAGCTCACAGATGCACTGAGGCACAGTTTTATTGAGTGTGTATTTAAACCAGTCTTGTAGATGGAATAAAAATGTTGACCTTTCTGGATAAACAGATGATTTCAGATGCTTGTAGTCACATCATTGTACCTGCTTTATAGTGTTTCATTGACATCACATTAATTAGAATTTTAACGGTGTTATTTTTTATTAATATTTAAATTTTTCCGAATGATTGTGTAATTACTTGTTAATTTTTGCAACTTTGCTTATAAATGTTCCTTAGCAACAAAGCACTTACATAAAGCCGTGATTCTTTTTATGAAATGTGCGTCACGTCAGCTGAAGAAAGAAAGTAAGGTTTTTCACATATTTTGTTTGTCTGTTTGCAAGATCATTTAAACAGTTGTCATCGGATTTTGACAAAATTTTTTTTTAGAAGTGGAAAATGGCCTAGGTACAGTTGGTTGGAATTTGGTTGCGATCCTAATCATGATCCAGATTCTAGCTGAGCGATTTTTAAAGGATTCTTTGCCATTTTGTATAATGCGGTATCCTGAACAGGCTAGCAATATTTTGCTAGTATTTATTAGATTTTCGTGTATGTTCGTTAATCTGCTTCTGTGTGGTCTGGTGTATATGTTAGCACTGAACGGCAAGGACCACTTGAAGCCTTTGGTGAGTGATGCTGTTGCCCTTTTTCAGTGTGTGCATATATAAAAGAGGCCAGTATTGTTATTGCTTCATTCTTGCTACTACATGTACAGAGTAGGCCATAAAAAACCGTCCCCTACATGTCAGCTAATTATGTCTTCCAAGAGTAATGTACATTTAAAGTGAATAACGCAAGGGAAAATGGTGTTATGTCATTTAGCGTATGAGGATAAAGCATTGATCAAACTCATTCACCAACAAAAGAGATGGGGCACTAAATGCATTTGTAAAGAGTTTCCTAACAAGAATTGGGTGGTCAGTTCCGTTAAAGATCTTCTGCTCAAAATTGACAAGACAAACTTGATTTCTCGAAAGGTCGGCAGTGGACGGAAGCGGACTGTTCGAACAACACAGAATATCGAGTGTGTAGCGGAGCTGATATGCAGCCAGGAAGGCAACCCTGGGTCCAGCAAAATTCCAAGAGCAATTCAGAATGGCACATTGAACAGTTGTTTACTTGACTGTTTTGTTGTTGTGTGGAGTTTTCGCTGTTTTACTTAGACATATACGCAAGCACGTATTTCCATTTGTTTTCACCACTGTGATATAATACAGTTGGGGTGCTTTGATTCTATCGTATTATTTTAAATAACATTTTGACACACTCATTAGGTTTTGATATTAATATGTGCAGAACAAGCTAGCAATTTATATAGTGTGTCATTTTGTCCATATAAACAAATGCAGCAGCATTTTAAGCAGAATAATATAGGGTTCGGTTTTTATGGCCCACTCTGTCAGCGAGGACTGAATTAAGTTTTTTGGGGGTCCTTTGGCTAGATAGAGTTATGTGACCCTCTGTTTCACCTTCCTTTTCTGTCTTTTTTTCCTTGATTCCTCCTCCTCTTTTCTTTCCCGGGGGCCTACCCCCTTATTACAGCTGGGGAGTCTAGGGGAGCATTGTATGTGGATCGCAGTCATCAAACAGTTTGTGGTGCATTTTGAGCTTAATAAAGAGCATTTTAGCGACGGTTATTGGGAATTTTTTTGGTGAAACAATTTGCTATTTTGTAGCTTGGGCAGTAGTTACAGAAGTTCAATCTCAGTCAGTGATTTAGTTTTCAGTGAAATGACTACATGAATTTGGGGTCCTAGGCTGCTGCAACCTCGATAATAACTAATGCTTAATTCAACACTCTGTGCAGCTGTTACAATATGCTGTGTTAACACGTTAATGCATGCGTTTAAAAAATTAACGCAGTCCGTTAACGTGTTAAAAAATTAACACTTCGACAGCTTTAATTATGGGTTTTGACTGTCCATCTATCTGTCCATTTATCCCGTATGCTCAAAAAAATGAACATAGAGAAACCAAAATTGGTGCAAAGTTTCCCAGGGAAGGTGTGAAAATCACTAGAAGGTCAAAGATCAGGATTAGGTTAGGGTTGAGATTGTGCAGCACTGGGGGTGTGGGTGTGATTAGACGGGACATGAATGTCGTGTGGCTTGAAAAGTTTTGCTCATGTAAGTGTGAAACATTTACTTTTAGTGACTAGTTCTAACTTAACGTATCTCTGGATGAACTGGCAGTTTAAATCAAGTGAAAAATAGTAATACTTAAGTTGATGACACATTGACCATTTTCTGGCTCCTGTTTCCGCCAGTTGTCTGGTGCCAGAAACCATGACACACTTAGCCGGCAAATGATACTGGCAGCTTGTCAATTATGCTTTTGTTTAAGATTCTATCATAATAGGTTTTTAATGATGCATTGTACTGAAATTCGTTTTTTTTCATACCGGTTTATGAGTTGAAAAATACTTTTGTCACTCCACTTCATCTTTTATTTTTGCTTACAAACAAACGAGCAGTGCTATCTTCTGCTCAGACTGACCAATCACAGTTCAGTTTTTCAGCTGGTTTCCGGCATGAAATTGAACATGCTCTAACCGGCGCCGATTTCTGGCACCAGAAAAGTATAACAGACTGACCAGTTTCTGCTACAGGCGCCTGAAACTGGCCAGTGTGTCATCACTATTAGTCTAGTCATCTCGTGAACATGTTTTTGAAAATTATTTTGTGTAATTTAACAGATGCAATCAGTAGTATTTTAAAATGCATTATTTTATTCAGTTTGAAATGTAAATGTGACAAGGTGCGTAATTAATTAGCCTTTGTAACTGTTCAATATTGTGTTAATGTTGCAGTAAATTCCTGGCGCCTGGTAGCTACAAAGGAAATGGCGTTGCTGATCGTCTGTTTTGCTTACACAGGTCTGATTTGTTGTGCTGTATGAAAGAGCATCAGTCACATGGGTGGAGAGGGGGTTCTGATGTTCCCAGTATTATAACATGTCTTGTTAAAGGTAGTGGTAAAGGTCGTCAATTTGTATAGCGCATCGTTGCAAACACGCCTCTAATGCGCTTTTGTCACTAACCAGAGCCGCCTGCCGCATGGCCACCGTGTGCAGCCTGCAGACACAGGCTGGCGCAGTGGCCGGCTAGGCGACCCCAGTCAGCTGTACCAAGGTCCCCACCTTCCGTAACCCATGTAAGTGAGTTATTACTCATTTTAGCGTCCCACGGGGGGTAGAAGGCTGAGTCGACCTAGCTTGTTGTATATAGATAAGGTATCCAGAATGTATGTCCCAATACTCTTTCTGAAAATAATATCGGGGAAAAAGCCGAAAAGCAACTAAAGCTTGTCGTGCTTGTCTGCCATGCTGCTGTTCAACGGAAGGGTTTTGTGGGAATGTTCGGCTGAAAACAGAATGCAGAGAATATATTTATGGCCAAGGCTGTTGCACACAAGGCCCCAATAGGGAAGCTTACAATACTTCTCACATCCGCAGTCAGCTGTTAGGAGGATACCCTCAGCATTCCCCACCCCAGTTGATGGCTGTGGCATTCACTGACAAAACCTGGAATTTTGCTTTTTTGGGTCTTGGAGAGTCTTGGAAAGCAGTGTTGGCAAATCTGCATGAATGCCGATTCATTAACATGTTAATCAATGAAATAATGAATTAATTAATTAATGTGTTGAGCGATAAATTAATGCGGCAGTATTAACTTGCTAAAACCTATCGTCGTTGTTGTGGATTGTTGTGTGCACCGTAGGTTTAGAATTGTCGTTCTGGAGTGCAGTTTTCATCACATCAGTTGGACACACAAAAGAATTTCTGTCAGCTAAACGGTTAACTGGTCTTTGTGGAATGTGTGTCGGCTGTGGCGAAATTGTCGGTTTGTGCTTTTGTTTTTCGCATTCTTGTTTTTGAAGTAACCGTGATGAAATAACTGTGATCATTTTGATGGACTACGTTACAGAATACCAGCTCTGGTAATAATTAAAAAATTTAATGCGGTAGTTGACTTTTTAAAGTTAACTATTAGCATTGAAATCTATCAGTCAGTCAATCGGTTTATTTAATGACGTCATATGTCATCAACATCATGACTGGAACAAAATAAGCAATACAGCATGAAAGTCTAAAGGACACCAATGAATCTGCAATAACAAGTGCCTGTCTGCAAAAAAAAGCAAAGAAACGCAAATACAAGACTAATGCATTGATAATTGATGGTTGATACATACAATACTATTCGTACTAATACACCCGAATGAAAATGTCTTTTGCATTCACTTAAACTAGACTAAGATAATGTCAATTTGTCTTAGATTAGCTGTCATTGTATCTACTTTGTAATGCATTTTTAGTGAGCTGACTTTCGTTGAAAATATAGCAGTTAAAATGTTATTAATTGGTAAAATTTTCTTAGCGATTAATTACATGATCAGTTGTGCTGCTGTGGGTGATGTCTTAGCGGGTTTACTGTTTGGAATTCTCGGCAACTTTGCAAGCAGAAGACGCCCGGGGCGTGACACTGTCTTGCTCATTGGCTACGTTGCTCACATGGTTGCATTCTATCTCATATTTGTGACTTTTCCCGCCGATTCTCCACTCAAAGAGTCACATATGATGCCATATTTCACACCAAGGTTGTCGTCTAGTCACAATATACATAGAATTCGAATACTGCTTCTTGTGGTGTCTTTTTCTAGTTAACTGTAACCATCAGTTTACTTAATATTACATCTGTTCATTGCTTATTGGACAGCACCGATCACTAGGGCTCACAGTTTTCCGCGGGCCACGGAATTTCGAGCCGCGCCATGGAATTTTCCCCTTGCAGCGGAATTTTGATATTTTCACTGAATTTTGCAGATGTTGAAAATTTACTGACGATTAGTACGATTTTTGACTTGACGACGTATTTTTTCATCACAGGAAAATCAAACTAAACTGTCTAAAGCTGTGGACCCAACTAATAGCTATCACAGTATGGCACAATTGTAAATAAACGCAACGCAACTTGACAGATTGCACTACTAAAACGAAAAAAAGATAGGTACGTTTTTGTACATTGCTAGCGTAACTCAGCAAAATGTCACTATGCCTATTGGCCCTTCAGAAACTAAAGTTTCTGAACAGGACAGAGCTCAGGATGGAAGGCCACGTGAGCCGCGGAATTTGGACGATTTTGCCGTGGTAAGCCACGGCATTTTGCAAAATGGGTCGCGGAATTTGGCAAAGTTTTCCGCGGAAAACTGTGGGCCTTACCGATCACACACAATAAACAGACAAATCACTCGGTGCAGGCAGTGGCCCAGTGGCACAGACATCGTGAATATCAATGAGCTAGGTTAACCGGCTGCCAGAAACTGGCCATTATTATGATTTTGCAATTTTCTGTTTTGTTTTTTTTCACTACAGGAATGGGATACTGGTACTCAGCTTTTTAACTACTAATACATGCATGTGTTTTATCCCATTTTTAGGTGCAAAAGAAGAACTTCTATAGCGCGTCTTAGCCATCGCAATTCTGTCCATCTGTCTGTCTATCACATGGGTGGGTCAGTCAAAAATGGTTAAAGGTTAAAGGTCCGAATATAGCTCTTAATGAGCGAACCCATCTCAGAGCTACGGAGCGTCACTTGTCATATGGGATCACACAGTGTTACCTGCCACCCTACAGAGGTGAACGCGCCCCGCCTTAACCCCAGTCAGATAGGCTGGTACTCAATTTACCTACCTCGGAGGGATGGAAGGCTGAGTTGACCTAGGCGGTTGGTTACATCCCGAGATGGTTTAACTGCCCACAGGCAGTCACCCATTGCAGTATTAACCGGGCCCGGCGTACAGTAACTTCGCTGATCGGATCAGACGCGTTACCACTACACCATGCCTACCGCCCAACTAGTGCAAACTAGGATCACCAAATTTTCACTGTCAGCCGCCTGGAAGACTCTAGTTTCAGGATTCGTAAAGCTTTTCCATAAATTCAAAAGGGTCACCCCGAGCAAGGGCGCTAAATGAGAGAGGGTAGGGAAAATTTGTGATTTTTGACCAATAAGTCACTACAGAGTGTGCCAGAAAAAGTGACCCAACATGTTTTGTTAGAACTTCGTCAAATCTCAACCGAATTTGATAATTTTTTGGCAAACAGATAACCAAGACAATAGAAATATGTAAGGTACACTCATTGTCCATCTCTCATAATTCATGTCAATGCACTACCGTGTAAAACGCAGATGCTCCAAATTGTTGCATCATGATCAGTTGTTGTCTCCGTAAAAGTTTTAACAACTTAATTAAGCACACAATAAACTAAGATGTGATTTATTTAGCAGAATTATAAGTTTGTGTAACATCTATACAGTGGCTTAGACGTGACCACACGGCTGACAGCAGCATTAACAATCAACTGATCAAAATCCCGTCGAGAGCCACAGCAGGGCCCGGGGAAACGTTCTCGCAGGGTCCCTCTGGGCAGAAAATTCTTGATTTTTTCTTTTTAGAATGGTGTACTAGTTTACTTTATATTTTTGAGTACGGCGGTGCCCCCCAAACGTTGCAGGGCCCGGGGTAGCTTACCTCTTCCCTACTTCATCCTCTCGACGGGCCTGATCAAAATGCACAGCACTCGTTCCTGGATAAAATGTGTTTTAAGCTCATCAATCAGTTATTTTGTTGTCTGCTATTTTCGGCATAAAATATTTAATACCACAAAATTATTACATTACATGGCACTTTCTGTCAAATTGATAATAAAAAAGTGAGCAATCTGATACTGATAATTACCGTGTAATGTAACAATTTGGAGCATCTGCATTTTACATGGTAGTGCATTGACATAAACTATGAGAGGTGGACAATGAGTCTACCTTACATTTCTCTATCGTCTTGGCTATTTGTTTGCCAAAAATTATCAAATTTGGTGGAGATTTGACGAAGTTCTGACAAAAACAAGTTGGGTCATTTTTTGGCACACCCTGTATATCTCAGAAACAGTGCGAGATAGGGCTTAGGTTACTATTAATCACTAATAGGAAGTCATACATGGGCTTTCGATTGGCACCAAGAGCAATGACCTTGGATGACCTTGAACATTAAAATAAGGGTTTTTATGGATTTTTTGGCGATTTTGGGCTGCGAGACACATTTCAAGTGCGCCAAAATTACTACAGATAGACCAGGACAAGCTGCACGTAAAATTTTCAGCATTGAATGTAGATTTCAACGGCCCAAGTCTAGACCTTCTACGTTCAAGGAAACCTGCACACGAGGGCATCAAAGAGCAGTACCCCCTAAAAGTCGTCATTTTACCATTGTTGGCCAGTCTAGCATGAAAGCGGTTGCAGATAGGCATGCCTATGACAACAAGCACTAGTGATGAGCTTTTTAGTCGTATCAACGTCGATGACTTTGAAAGACCTTGAACTCCCAAAATAAGGGGTTTTTATTGTTTTTTTGCAATCTTCGGCTGTGCCACGCACTTCAAGAGTGAATTGCGATGAAATGGCTGGAGATAGACTAAGGCAATTTGTGCTATAGGCTTTCACACATCTCATGAGCATTAGCTCAAATTTCTTGTTTATTGTCGTTGTTGTTGATGTTCCAAGAAATAATTGACGTTGATGCATTTGTGTGGAATTGGCAGGCAATACGTGATCTACATCTGTTCATTCCTTTTGGGTTTCGGTGACAGTTGTTTCAACACACAGGTCTGACTGTAATTTGCAGCTGCTTATCTACCTGCTCAATGTGCAATTGTTACCTCCGCCAAGGAGGTTATGTTTTTGCCAGAGTTTGTCTGTCTGTCTATTTGGGTGTTAGCAAGATAACTCAAAAAGTTATGGACGGATCTTTCTGAAATTCTGAGAGAATGTCGGGCATGGCATAAACTACAAGTGATTCAATTTTGGGGGTGATCCGGCAGGAATCCTGGATTCTGGATCACTTTGAAATTTTTGTTACCATCGCATTAAAGGGGGCATAAGGGAACCGCTGGCAAAGCGAATATGGTGACGCCACCTGGCAAATAACATTGCCTTGGCGGAGATACATGCGGGCTATGACTGCTTTCTAGTTCATCCTCTTTTCGAGATATTGTTATAGCACAAATAGTTCCCAGTTTCATCTCTTTGCTTTTGGCAGTCTACTGCTGGTGTTACACGGCTCACAATATTTGGACGTTTGCATTACACTTTGCTGGATTTGAGTGGATTGGCGATTGATAAACAAGAAATTTGAGATAATGCTCACGAGACCCGCGTAAGCCTATAGCAGTTCCGGTTCAGTAGTTTAGCTGAAAGTTGGGGTGTTCACGCTAAGTTAATATACAAATACCAAATTCTCTATCTGGATTGCATAATGATAGTTCCATGGCGCCACCTTGTGAATGATATAGACTTGTGTCGCAGCCCGAAATCGCCAAAAAAATCCATAAAACCTTCTATTTTGGCATTCAAGATCATTGAATTTGGCGCCAATCAAGAGCCAGTGTACGACTTCCTATTAGTGATTAATAGTAACCTAGGCCCTATCTTGCACTGTTACTGAGATACAGCTACAGCGACCTATTGGCCAAAAATTGCAAATTTTCCCTACACCTCTCTCATTTAGCGCCCTCGTTCAAATTTATGAAAAAGCTTTACGGTTCCTGAAACTAGAGTTCCAGGCAGCTGACGGTGTAGATTTGGTGATTCTAGCTTGCACCACTTTTGTCTGATCCACCCATGTGACAGACAGACGGACGTACAGACAGAATTGCAATGGCTAAGATGCGCTGAAAGGAGTAGGAGTAAAACAGTATGATGTTAAGTGCTTTCCTGGTTTTCTTGTAGACGATATATAGCACATATGAACTTAGGCACTATTATGGAGATGATATAATATGAAAGGCTAATATAGAAAAAGTGTGTGTATGCATTTTCATCTGCAAGTATTTTGAGTGCAGTCAGTACCCCCATTTGGGGAATGGCATATTGTAGGGGGTCCAAATTGGTACCACATGGACAGGATAGTGTTGAGACAACCCGATTTGCTTTGTCAGACAGTTTTTCTGGTAAAACCTACCATTTGGCCAGAATATATGCATTACAACAGACACAACATTGTGCCACGATGAGCACAACCATTTTTATGGTTAGCTAAAAACCATGGTTTGTGTGGGTTTGTGTAATCTTACTGTTACGACATGCATGCAGTAGACTTTAACGAGAGTTATTAATTTGTACAGATCTATCCAATTGTCGCTGCACTCTTTACTGCCAATAGTGCGCCAGCGTTTGCTTTCTTCAAATTTATGCAGGTCGGTTATTTGTAAACTGCTCAAAAATACTTGTGTGCAATCCACTCGTTCTATTGATTTGTTTAGTTATTCAGTGATTTAATTCAGTCCAGAAAGATTTGTTGGCGGCTTCGTGGCATAATGCTAGGGCACGGGACTTGAGATCAAATGGTTGGGTCACTATAAAGTAACAGCTCTGGGTAGTTGTTCACACCCATATGTTTCTGTCACCATTCACCAAGCAGTATAATTTGGTACCAGCCAAGAGGCAGTGACGCTCTGCAGCTGGAAAGGTAACCGTAGGTCTGGCGTCGCACTGGCCATGCGTCGCGGACTCAGTTGTTTATCAACCTGTGGGCTCAGTGGCCTCGAATTGGAGACGAGCACCCCATCTATACAGCTCGCTTTGCTTTTCAAAATAAGACTTGCTCTGCGAGACAAGATGTGGTGCATTAAACAGCACCTGAACATCTACGGCTAACTGAGTTTTGATGTGCTCGGTGTTTTTAGTCGATGGCAAGTGCGGCTTCGTTCATCTACAGTATGCATCTACTGATGCACTGGCAGCTGGCCATTATGGTTGCTTTTGCAACAGTCGGTATCATCATGTTCTTTGAAGCCGAGCGTTTGGCCACTGTACGCACAAGACGGGCCATTGCAGAAGCAAAGCTGGCAATCCAGTCAAGCTCTTAGGACAGTTTTCCGATCTTGTTAATAATGTTTTAGCATGGTGTACAACTGCAACATTACTATCGTACTACTGTTTTGTTTTATAGATGTTGTGTTGTACTGTTAAGTACGAATAATAATCACGTTGATTCTTGTGATAATGTGCATTTATATTTTGTATAGACATTTATAGTAGTAACAAACAGACTGTTTTTATTCATACAGAAGGATTGCAGAATTGTGGTACGGTGTATTTGTGCTTTCACTGCTTCAGTGTTTTGCTGTTGTTGACCGTTGTGAAGAAATTGTTACAACGATCTCCAATAGCTAACTTGGAACCCGAGGGACCAAGAAAGTTGTGTCACATTTTAACTATGTTGAGTATTTTTTTCAGTTTTATTTTTACTGCCTGTGGAGGCAACAATTCTGAAAACATTACTTTTTCAGCATCATTGCTAAGTTTTTGCTGTTTCTATGTCAACATGACAGCTCATATAGGGGGCCTGCCACTGCACTTAGCTTGATGAACTTTTGCGAGAACATGTATCTCAACAACCTCGAACCCTATTGGATTTCAGGGTCATGCTACGAGGACAAGGTCACATGGGATTTTGTGCATTTTTGTATGCATGATACTGATGGGCAGTACTTAGCCTCGAGCAAGGGTTTTACTTGTTTTAAAAGAAATTTCTATTCCATTTACCATGACCACACTGTTTATATATATGCGTACACTTTGTCGTGCAAAAATGTGCAGTCTCAATGAAAGCCAAGACATTAAGTTGTTCTAAATGTTCCGTCTTCTGCGGTTCTATGAACAGCAGAAGCTACTCAAGTGAGTAGCTTAAATGAACCGTGGTGCATCGAAGATAAAGTTGTATTTTAATCATGTTAGTACTTGGTGATGATAGTTTTCACCTACTATAGTTACGTCAGCGATGTAGCGGTAATATTTTGTGTGGGACTATGCCTCCCCTGCTTAGAAGTAGGCCCTCTTTAATCCAGTGAGCAGATGTGGGGAAACACTGTCAGCCCCCCAGCGGGGTCCATGTCGGAGTCCCAGCTGCAACCTAATTTGAAAGAATTTTTGCACCACAGAAACCACATCTGGTCATTTTGGTGTGGTGTATTGCTTTTTATTTTTGGATAACTAAGGGAACAGTAATTTTCCATCTTACCTCAGAATATTGTTAGTGCAGTAAACCTAAAATATTTGGGGAAACAGCATTCCCCTGCTTATCGATGTGATCTTCTGCCTCAATAAAGAAAGTGTTTGCCAATTTTTATGCCTCCGCCAATGTAGTGGCCGGAGGCATTATGTTTTCGGAGTGTTCGTGCGTGCATCCATGGACTGAGCACGAATATCTCTGGAATGGATGGAGATGTCGACACACAGTAAATGGTGCTGCCAACTACGATCCCTCCCACATTGAACAAAAAAAATTCAGGTTAACTTTGGTCCACTAACAACGACGGTTAGTTGGCTAATGTTTTCCTTCTCTCTGCGATAGGAGCTTCTTTTCAGAGTGTTAGTCAACAGAGTCGTAACAACCATCGAGTTTTCTAAATTGCAAGTGACTAGATGCTAAAGAAAGCCAGTGTAAGCCACGTATTTGACTTATGCAGATGGCATCACCTGCTGTTTTTATTTCGTTACTATTATTTGTGTATTCAGCAATGTGTTATTGCTATGACATGCTGCACCCAGCAAGAAATACCAAATTCTGCACTGACCAGCCTCAAGCCTCAATCTTTTTAACGAACGTCAAAAAGCTGACGTCTTTCGGCGTACAGAACCTGCAAGTTAATATTGCCAGACACTTTCAGGAAGATGGTCTTTATTGTTACTTCTGCCAAGAAGGCTATGCGATGTCTGGCGTTTTATTTATCTGTTTGTCGGTTTGTTTGTCAGCGGGTTACACAAAAAGTTACAGGTGGATTTGGCTGAAATTTTCACGGAAAGTTAGTGTCTTGGCCAACTTAGAGGTGATTAGATTTTGATTTTAGACTTCCTTGCCACTGCCGAATATCCGGATCCGCCGAAATTTTTGCCGCTGCCGTAATCACCACCAAATTTCTTAAATTCATCATAGCCTCTGTCTTCCATTAGACAGCATTCTGAGATTGATGACTGTCTGGATGATAAGAGGGAAGGTTTCTAGAACTGCCATTACCGTTAATATATGTAATAAAAACCTTACCAGTTTACAACTGTGTGTAAGGACGATGTGATGATATCAGTCCTCTAAAAACAGCAAAAATCATTTGGGTAACCTTAGATGGGGCTATGCATATGGCGTCCTTACAAGCTGACTTTAGTTGCTACCGGTAATCACTAACATAATCTAAAGCCTTCTTCATTTGATGTTATTTGTCGTGCCTCCTCCCCCCAATTTTTTTTTGACTTTTTCTTGCAAAATGGTGCATTTTGGCGCACTCTGAAGGGCTTCACGAACAATGCGCAGCTTATTTTACAAACGCTGTGTTGCTGCAGCTTTTTAGACTTAAGTGTAGTAGAAAAGACACTGAAGACCGTAAGGTAGAACGCAGCAGATTGCCTACAGTGGTCAACTGTCTTCTGTGCAGTCGGTACTGTTTGGGGTTCTGCAAGAATCTGTACTGGGCCAGCTGTTGTTGACCGTGATCCATGGACTCAGCCTGCAGCATGCCGATGACACACAGGTTTACATCAACACACCCGCCGGTGACGCTGAGGCTGCTGTCCGACGTCTCACTGCATGTCTCGTCGACATCGAGGCATGGTTGAAAGCCAGCCAACTTTGACTGAACCCCACCAAGACCCAGGTGATGTGGTTGGGTTCTCGACAGCAGTTGGTGAAAGTCAACGTTTCAGAAGTTCCGGTGGTGTCAGCACGTATCGACGTCTCGGAGACAGTGTGCAACCTTGGCGTCATCGTTGACAGCCAGCTGCCATTGTCTGCACAGGTAGTTGCAGTGGCTGCTACCACCTATGGCACCTTCAACCGGTTATCAGATCGATATCATCTGACGCCATCAAAACGTTGGCCTATACGTTTATTTGTCGCCTGGTCTACTGCAAATCCATGTTTTATGGCATCATTGACAGTCTGATGAGCCGGCTGCAGTCTGTTCGGAATGTGGCTGCACGTTTGGTGTCTGGCGCTTGATGCGATGTCCACAATCCACATAACTCCGGTGTTAGAGGAGCTGCACTGACTTGCGGTTCGGTGTCGGGTGGATTTTAGGATAGTTACTCTGGTCTACTTGTCCGGCATGGCTCCAACTTACCTGGCCGCCGACTGTCAGCTGGTCTCCGATGAAGGTCGTCGTCAGCTGCGTTTTGCCAACTCAAGGACAATTGTGTCGTCTGACAGACCTACAGCAGCTATGGAGACAGATGCTTTGCTGCTGCAGCTCCTAGGCTGTGGAACAACCTTCCATTTCATCTGAAACAAACTCATTAACTTTGTACAGTTTAAACAACTGCTGAAGACATTTCTGTCTAGTTGTTGAGAATGCAGTGCATTGTGGCTAACGGTTAAATTGCACGTTCTAAGTCATCTTACTTACTTGCTACTACTAGAGAAAGATGGCAGCATGCTGCAGCAGCAGAATGAACAGACAGTCCTCCTGCATGTGTGTGGGTGGGCAACTGGGCCCTTGCATCCAGGGGTTGCAGGTCAATGTTGGGAATTATTGCATTGAAGCATCTGTGGCCCAGTTGCCCAAGCACTAATTTCTGACTTTTTGGCCCACAACCTGCATGTTGTGTGAATGCTGACTACTTGCCCTGAACCCCCTCCTGGCCTTCTCCCTTAGCTTTTGTTTTCATTTTGGCCTACCTCTCCCCGCACAGTGTGGTGTCCACATAATTTATGGATGACCTCCTACCAGTGAGACTGCTCAGTTGCTGCAGTCTTGTGTTTCATTTTGGTATCAAATGTATTACATGTTATCTATTAAATTAGTTCATTTTCATCAGTTGTGTTGCAGCGAGGGGGCAATTCCTTTCATAGCTTTTCTTTGGTGAGAAAATTTGCATCCAAATATGCAATATCGTGCGCTGAAAAGTCTTCACTCCCTACCCCAAACAAAGCTAAATAAAACACATTTTCCTACTCTGTATTTGCTGTGTCAACTCAGCACCATTTTGTCTAATGCCACATTGTGCCAAATGATTTATAAAGTGTGTTAGGTGGAAGGTAACAATGTTTGATCCCAGACGCTCTGTGCAGCTCTGTCAGGGACTCCCACAAAGTACTATACCCACCTTTAAGCTTTAATCTTTTAATTAGGGTTCGAACGATACTGGTATTGGGGTACCGGGTATTGGCCAATACTGGCCGGTATTGGGGTGGATCGGGTATTGGGCGATATTTTTTTGACTGTGAAACCCGATACCCGGTACGCGTACCGATATCTGCTCACGCTGCCCGCCGCTGGCTGCTGTCTAAGCCGCAATCAAACAGCAGTCGGCAGCGGGCAGCGGCCACTATGCAACATAATTGTCTCGATTTGCTAGCAAACAACAGTGGCAGGGAGAGTAGGGTGGGGCGGAGGAGGCAGGAAGTACACCTGTAGAACGGTGGGCATTTATGACAGATTGGAAGGACTACGGGTTCTCCACCGCACGCGCCGTCTCACAATATAGGCCTAATTTCAGTAACCGACGTGCCATCAGTAGCAGACGTGTGGCAATTAGCACGGTGGGTGACGTGGTTTCTCCTGTCACCAGTGCACTGCGGAAAGGTTACTGGCGCCAGGAAGCACGCGCGATTGTGTGACGGTTAATGTACCTCATTACACGGCCTTCAAAGCTCCTGGTTGACGGCTGTTGCGATTATATCACCGCTGCTGCATAGAGAAGACATTAGAGTAAATCGCTATTAGACCAATGACGTGTGGTAACGAATAAGCGTCTTGGTAGAGTTAACTATAGTACAAAAACTGCTGGTTTTAGTTGTTGTATTAGAGCACATGAGAGGTCAATTTTGAACATAATGCGCTATATAAATTCACGTTTTATTTACTTACTTACGTTTATATCAATCAGTCATTGATTTGAGTACAATCCATGGTATTGTAGGCCTAATAGCCTATGTATATAAAATTTAGCACAAGAGACATAAAAGAAGTATATGAATCATTGTAATACCACACACAATGGATCACCCGTGTCTGTTCAGGCACACTGTCCACTGAGTGTGGGATGGAGGGGGAAGGGAGGGAAAGGCATGCTGCCACATCGTGGGTGGTCATATGGAGCCTTCAGTCAGTGTTAACACTTTCCCACGGTATTAATGTTTGTTCACACTTGACAGGGAACTGCATGGAAATTTTAAAAGGCAGAATATAATGTAGTCTAGTACTGTATATCACGGTGAGGATCAAATGTGGCTGTCCTACTCCTGGCACAGCATACACCACAGCACCCATAGGCTGAGAGGCAATGGACAGAGAGAGCAAAACAACGCAAACAGATTACATTACTCATTAGATTAACACAGTGTCTAGCC
>Ga0209671_1001549_pt1 | contig 19473 bp, 13 predicted proteins | sample WorMetHERISLAND2_2_FD_187401 | JGI IMG/M metagenome (GOLD analysis project Ga0209671, IMG submission 187401) | Marine gutless worms symbiont microbial communities from Max Planck institute for Marine Microbiology, Germany - Olavius geniculatus... | ecosystem: Host-associated > Annelida >...
ATGTTGTTTAGAGCCGATACGATGAACATTTTTCGTCAGTGAACAAGATAAAGTTCACCATCAAAGCAGGGTAGCAACTGATAGCACCAGTTGAGACAAGCCAGTTTGTACTCACGACACATTATTACGACACATTATGACGTCAGCGTTAGGTCACGACTAACAAAGAATATTTAACTAACAGTATTGTTAAAATGTTTCAAATTAATATTTCTTCAGCTACATCTGGTAAAAAATTTGATGTAAATTGATTGTCATTTGAGTTAATTATGAAAAAGGACACCTTTTTATCAAACACCGTGTAGTGTCTGCCTGCCTGTAGCTAGTAATTATATGCTCACTATTTTTTGTTCAAACCATAAACACTGCTGCTGTAAAATGAACTCAACTCAGTTGCATCGACAGTTGTAAAGTTTAGTTCAGTCCAGTTTATTTGCTTTGCACAGTTCAGTTTAGTTTTGTCATTATGTACGCTCTAGATGCAACTGAACTGGCATTTCATTTTATTCCTGTCGCTGTGTGCACTCGTGTTGAGCAGATTAGTCCATAGTTGTTAGCATGCTTGCCACCTGTGACTTTTTCATTATTGAGACGTTTACTGATGACTAGAGGAACTGTACATCCACTTACACACTGACAATTAGCCAGCTTAGTCAACAAGTGCTTTGTGTAATTGGGCTTAAAATTAAGGACAAAAAGAACTGAAAAGAATAGTGATGAGCTTGAAAATTTGATAAGTAATATGCGGGCATGGTTGTTCTTGATCAGTCTTGGCACCTGATATTTAGGCCGGGGTCCCTAATTTGAGGCAAAGCCAGTTTATCTTGTAGTGTTTATTATGCAGGATTTTCCATCTAATGTTTGAGAGGTATTAGATTTGCATTCCATATCCAAACACATTGTCATTGGTCTAAAAGTCTTGTCCAATGTGAAACTTTTAGATTTATGCCAGTCGTACTTGGGACTAGGTCTGCCGATGAAGTCCCATCTGCTGTTACATAAGCCTTCTGGCTTCCTTTCACTGTGTATTGCTTGTGTGAAGTAATGCTGATGGCTTGTTATATTAGTTCAATGTGGCTTATGGCAGCTCAAGCAGTGATCACTGAAAGCATAAATAAGTAAATGATTTATTTATCTAAGATCACAAAGTGTATTGTTATATGAGCTGTACTGGGCACTGAGTTAGAAGTTGCATTTGGTCATTAGCTTGTATGTTGAGACACTATTACAGAGATGAGAATAAACTGGCCTGTGAGGTTATACAGAGTGGTCCAGAAGTTTATGTCCCCAAAAACAGTCTTGAATTATTTAGTTATGATAGAAATTCTTGAGATGCTTTGGCAACAGTTGGAACATGTAGTAATGTTGCATTAAATGTTAAGCGCAATGCTATATATAACATGAAAACTTTGGACCACTTTGGTGAATATGTGACCTATCTTTATACGATCATATTTCGTGTCATCTCTGGTTGCGACTAACTGTTACCGTTTCTGTTCTGTTAATATTTTTGCATTATATTATCATTTGTGTTAGCTTGTTATTTGTTCTTGTGTAAGAAAACGTTGATTGATGTCAACTGAGCCTTGTTAATAGTATTTCATGACACTTGATCCGAGGATGTATTATATATTATTTAGCTATACACACTCACTGTGTTGTTATTTGATGCATTATATTTAATTTTTTTATGTTGTGCTTTATTCAGTTCACCCGGTGTTCGAGGTGTAATTGTCGGGCCAGAAATGATGAGATTGAATCGATTTATTACTGGAAAGTGATCACATCGGATCGTCATTCTGTTGTGCAACTAGTATTGCCCGTGGTTCAGATTTTGACCAGACCTTACGGATTGCACAAAACAAAAACTCTGATTAACATTACTCCAGCAAGAAATTCCAATTTATATATTGTGTTGAAACAGCGAGATACACGTTAAACTGACATCAGAAAGTGAGTTCGATTTTCTGTCCTTATCCTTCTGGCACTACTATATAAACCATATCAAGAATGGGTCTCTGAGATATGGGTCACACCAGTTAGTAATTCCAGTGTGATAGACCTAGAAGCAGGTAATTGTATTTCACTGTTGGGTCAGGTCGTAAAGTAGATGTAAAAAACGTTTTTGACATTTTTTGTTCTTACCACATTTTTTCATTTTATTAACGTTTTTTAAACATAATTTTTATTTAAAATACGTGCATTAAAAATCCCATGAAGAACTTTGAGAAGCACGTTTGAAACCACAGAAATGAACTAATAAGTCGCAGTAATTTAGTTAGTCCAAATATGCTAAGTTCTTTTTATTTAGCATATATTTGCTTAGTCTAGTGCTATGGCTTTATGACCACGCGGTTAAACCGAAATTGAATGAAGTTTTCTCCAGCTAGACTATAGTTCCAGGTATACTGAACCTACACCATTAAGCACTAGGCAAGAGATTAAACAAATTATGGACAACATTTTTTATTCAACATTTAACGTGTAGAGGACGGCAAGAAAAAAGGCAAGGAAATGGAAGGAAAAGCACAAAAAGTCACGCAAGCGTTATATTTCACCTATTTGTTGGAAAGCCTCCTGCAAACGGATTTTCACCAAATTTTGTACATCGTGAGATATGCAGACGTTATCATCTGTGCAAATTTTGTTGTGGAAAAATTAATGGGTTTGGGATATACCGGGGGGGGGCAAATTTTGGAGTCTCCCATTGAAATGGCTGGTCACCCTTACAACAGTGCTGCCTGTGATCGCAAGTTAACTGCAACTTAATGTCATTGAAGATCTGAGATGCCTATGGCTACTTATTCATACAATTAAATTCGAGGTAGTCCAACTTATGTGATAACAATACATTAACGTCACGCCAGTCGAACAGAGGGACGAAGAGACAGACGACATGCGTTGGCTTAACCTGCGTTGACGTGCGCTACAGCGTGTTTTCGGTAACTTATGGTGATTATTTTTACCACTCACGTTATGTTTTATATTCTATGCTGAAAAAGTAAACAAATGAATGTAAATAATTTTGTGAAAATGACTGATAAAGGAAAGCGTATTGAAGTGAATGCCAGTTCGGTATGGTTGCATTATTTATTTCATTGATGTTATTTTCCGTCCGCGGTGGACGGAAAAGTAAGCAAATGTGAGGCTATTTTCCGTCCGCCACGGACATAAAAGAAGACCGTGCTGACGCTGTTTTCCGTTCGCCACTAACTAAAAAAAAGACTATATGACGTTATTTTCCATCTACCATGGACGTCTGAAGATTTTGACTGATGGAAAATGACACATAATTGCTTGGTATAATACACAGCCTTATTGTATTGTTGTAACTGTGTAAATGTTTTTGTCCCATTCTTTGTCATTGACTATCGGTGCTTAGTCGCGTTTATTATTTGCGATTTTTGTTATTTTTTGCTTTATTCATGCGCCCCTTTGCTGCCATTAACGCTGACAGCGTCAAACGTCTTACAGACGCTACAGCAATGCTAACTTCACAGACATGGTTTATTTACATCCAGCAATGCAATGCAATGCAGTACACAAAGAAATACAACACAACAAAAATTGCTTAATATAATCAAAATGCCATTCGGTACAGACTTTTTTGATATAGTCTCATACATAACGTCACATTACTTAAATGCATGCGTACGGCTGTGTATTATACCAAAAAATTAAGTGTTCATTCTCCATCAGTCACAATCTTCATACGTCCATGGTGGAAGGTAAATAACGTCATATAGTCTACGTTTTAGTTAGTGGCGGACGGTAAAATAGTCTCAGGCTTGCTTATTTTTCCGTCCATATGGACGGAAAATAGTGTTAGCATGGTTTTTTCCGTCTGTGGCGGACGGAAAATAGCCTCAGGTTTGCTCACTTTTCCATCCCTAGGGACAGAAAATAGTGCTTTGAGCACATAGATTTCTGTCCGCACGGACAGAAAATAGTGTTTGCATGCTCTTTTTTTCCGTCCGTGGCGGATGGAAAATAGCCTCACGTTTGCTTACTTTTCCGTCCGCCACGGACAGAAAATAACATCAAGCTATTTATTTTGTGAATGCCGATGTACAGATGTGATCTGTGTTTGGAATTATAATGTTAGTTCTCATTTTAGTGCATTTGCCTCGATGCTACATGTTTTCCCTTATGAATCACTGTGGAATCATTGATGCAGTTTTATATTTGTTTTGCAGCTTGTTGACCTAAAGGCTGAGTTGCTGAGAAAACAGGAAGAGTTTCGTCAACAGAAGTTACAAAATGCGACAAATCGTTCATTTGCTGTTCCAAAGGTTAGTCTCTGTTTTGAGTGAAGAAAAAGCAATGGTAATTGTATTAACTTTGTGAAAAGTTGTTGCGTGTATTTTTCATTTCCTTTTTTGTGAATTGTCATATATTTTGTTGTAGTGATGTATCAATGTTTTATATTCTGTCTGCACTTTATTTACTGCAGCCCAGTTTTTTTCAACTAGCTGTATACTACATTGATTCTTGTTGTTTATTGTGCATCATTTTTTGTTTTTTTGTAACATTAATCATTATGATAAAAAAATTTGTGTCATTAGATTAAATATATAGATTAGAGTTTTTTTATTTGTGCATGGTCTGCGATGAATTGCAGAAGGCAAACATATGGAGCAAGAAGAATGCCGGTGTTCTTGAGCGAGCACAAAATGACCTGGAAGAGAAGACAGAAGAATCAGATGTGATGGACAGAGCAAGGCATGCTGTGCTGCTTACCATCTTAAACTCAATTTCTATGATTACATCTTGAGTCCTGGTGGAGTGGATATGATAGTAAAGGACTCCATGAGATTTGTTAGCATCTGCACATGTGATTGTGCCTGTGACTTACAAATGGGTGGAAGTATATTTGTTACATGGCTGGGGTGTGAACTTTGACTCACTTGTGATGCTTAGAAATATTGGTCATGAGATTACTATTATGTATATATATATATGTATATACTGCCATATTATGATAGTGTAATCGTTTTTTGTCAAAAAACCATGATGCTTTTGACCATTAGATGTGAGTCAAAATATGTCAGTTATGCAGCCATTACAGAGGTTTAACAAATGCACATATTTTAAATATTACAAAAGTTTCTACTAATGTTTGTACTGTGCACAGGTTGGCATTAGAAGCTAAAGCCAGACTGTATGAACAGATGAGTCACAGTGATACAGTTTCAGGTATTTCGTAAAAATTTCATGTTTTATGTTTTAACTTTGTTTATTTTTTTGCTATGTTGATCCAGTTGACCTTGTCCCAGTGAACCGCTTGCAGTGTATTTGTCTATCAGCAAGTTGATGTGAAAAAAAGAGATATTTGTTTCAAACTGTTTTATGATCAATTCGTGCAGTGCAACTGTTTGGAATCATTGTCATAAGAATGTCAAATGTATGTTGTTGTCTTTGAATTATTAGCCTGGAGATTTCTTTGGATTTTGAAATGACTAGATCAGTTTGATCATGAGTTGATGATTGGTTGATTTGTAGAAAAACTAACAAAATATCTGAATATGTATTTGATGTTTGAAGTCAGCTATAATGCGTTGAGTGAGATGTAAAACTCTGCTCACTCATTCATTCACTCGCCTGTGTTCCATACACCGACATTCAGTGATGTTGCATTGAGTTCAGAGGAGGATGGTAGCAAGCATTTCCTGGTGGACTTTGAACAGAAGACTCTGATAGCGCAGGCGGAGAGACGGCGAGCTCAGCAGCAGAGTGCAGACCAAAATCGAACTGATCAGCGGGAACACAATGAACAGGATCAACACAAAGATGATGAAATGCCCAATAATCCTGATGACCAGTGGTCAGTTAGCACTGCTATTTCTGCCTGTTTCCAGCAGAACTATTAGTTTACAGTATTGTGTAGAATATGTTCAGTGCTTTGATGCCATCAGGAAGGGCATCCTGCATCTCACATTTTTTGTTTTGTTTTGGGAGAGTAATTCTGGAAAAATTGAAATGACTAAACAAAAAATCTGAAAAGTAGCAGTACCACTAGTACTAATAACAGTATCAGCAGTGGCAAAACAAAAAATTTGATGAGATGATGACATTTCTCTTTTTTTACTCTAGATAATTTGCATGTGTGTGTCACTCATCCCATTCCAGATCTTATGTTTTCCAGACAGTATTTTAGTCATTTAATTATCTGCTGGATACTTTGCACAAAATCTAGGATGTTATCAGTTGATACAGACATACAGTGTACGATATTAAATGGCATCTGTCTGGTGACATAATGACAGGGTTGATTATGTCGACTCATTTGGACGTTCTCGTCGATGTCTGAGGAAAGATCTTCCAGACATGCTCGGCTCCAGTCAGAAATCACCTGATACCAAAAAGTCAGCTTAATTTAATTGTTTTACTGTTTGCTTGTAGCTTGAAGTCTGCATCTGGCTTCATATTGTGACTATTGTCCAGTGTGCAGCATACTTGTAGGTTATTAAGTCGTTAAATTGAACTATGGATTTTTAACTCCTCAAGTTGCATTTTGGTCATGAAAATACTTTCGGAATCACAGCATTTAGGAGATTTTATTTGTGACATGTATCCATCTTCACACTTTGAATTTATTGTCAAGAGTGGGCATTTGAGTTGTACGAATAATATTGGTTAGAATTTTGGCCAAAAACCTGATTGAGGGTGTTGTAATTGTGCTATCATTGATACCTACACCGGCTTGAAATATGGACCAGGAATTTACCATGTTTATGTTTAATAGTTTTAAAACTGTTTTATATCGTGAAATTTGCCTCTTTTATTTTAGTATGAATGATAGTTTAACTAAATTATAGCTGATGCCGTGGCATTGAGTAGTGAATAAATGTTGTTGGTCTTAATGGTTGCTGTGGCAGGGACTTAGATCTGATGTCTGCGGACATGAAGAGAGAGTTGCAGAGACAGGAGTGGGAACGTGAAGCTGAGGAGGCTTTGTCCAAACCTGTTGGTCCAGTCCATTACTCCAACGTTCGATTTGATGGTCAGTAATCTTCTTTGGTTTCTGGCAAATAATTTGACAGCTGCTAAAATTTGTTTAACGAAAGTCAATGGGAAAAAGCTGAGAGTCCAGAGAACGTATGGAGTCTAAGCCAAGATTGTTCTTTAAAAACTAATATAGGATAGAAATTTGTAATTAGGGAAATCCTATTTCAGTTAATCTTTCTGCTTGAATGTTTGACTCCCAGCTAGTTCCTTGCCTAGGGCAGGTTTAACACACTTACATGTCTTTGTCACCAAACAGTATTCTGTTCAAAGGATGATGATGGTCTGCAGCTGGAAAGGTAAATGTCAGCAAGCCAGCAGTAGTGGGTTGACTGCTTAGAGACTCGGATCAGCTCTGGACCCCATGCTTCTAACTGAGTATGGGACTACCTTTATCTTTGCAAGAAAACAGCTTCTAATTCTCTGCCAACCAAGTACACATGGTGTCTGTATGTATGTGTGGGGTGAATTAGAAATCCGAGATCACGGTGTTGGATTTTTTGAGTTTTCAAAGGACGAGGAAACTCGCCGACAGCAACTTGAAGCTCTAAAGAAACTTCGGCAGCAGGTTATTTGAACTGTCTTATCGTGATGATGATTAAATGTTTATAGTGGTTCGTAAGCAAAGTGGAGGAAGAAAGAGGAGGTTATGTAGTTAAGGTTAAGCAATATTGGTGTTGTGGTAAAATGTGCTGTCAGTCTCTGAAAACCTGTAGAAGGAACAAAGGATAGAATGATTAAAGTGGCACCAAAATGCACAGAAATTACAGGCAAAAACGACAGTCAGAAAAACAAGGGGCAATGTGTCATCATTATATTAAGTCACAGATATATTTGGTTATTCGTGGGATGTATTAATGACATTTTTAGCACTTGTACAATTCCCACGATACACCATATTTTGAGGCACTTTGTACCCGGATGCAGAGAACATGTAATCAGCAATGCTAAGAGTTGACTTAGAAATGGTAAGTGGTGACAGTTTATTGGTGTATTTTCAATTGGTGAAAGTGCCCTTAAATTGAACTGCAAATCCACTGATGTGATGTGTTTTTAGACCGATGAGCAGAGGGCAAGGTCAGAGGCAGTAAAGGGGAAAAGAAAAGCATTGATGGAGGCCCGGCTTGCCAAAGTTCGACAGCGAAAGACTGTACACATTGTTCCGGACTTGGATTTTGATCCAGCTACAGTCGCTGATGGTATTATATCATTCTATCTGATCTGTGTGTTTTTACGTACTTTTGTCTCTTCTCTCTTCAGTGCTTTAATACCCTTGATTCAGTTGCAGTTTGCAAAAAGTTGTGTTTTGTCAGTTTTTAGAATTTGCTTTTCTGGGACCTGGCCAAAACTGGAGTAAGGCTGCATTCACATAGACATGAGTGTGGGTACATGTCTGGGTTTCGGTTTTTGAGTGAATACTTTGCGAGTAAAACAACAACGATTCACAATGTTATTAATAATTTTACTCTCTGTGCATTTCTAGCTTTGAACAATTGAACAATGATGTAAGTTTTGACGTCATTGTGCACCATAGCTTGTAAAATTAAATTAATGGTATTTACGTGTAGTTTACTTTGCAGGTAACCCATACTCGTAACTGTGTGAATGGCCATCATTGAAATACATACAAACTCGTGTTTACCAGAGCCTGTACGGGTACTGGACTTGCACTTGTGGCTATGTGACCGCATTCTAACTGCAGAAATACCTACCAGCATATTGGAAGTGCTAGTAGCAGTAGTTTTTTCACGGGATCAGATGATGCAGCTTATCTGCTGTAGTCTTTTGGTCAGCAGTATTTGCTGATATTGGATATATACAGTATGTAATGCTGTGCAGTTGCAGCTAATGGTTCGGAGACTGGAGCCAAGCAGTCGGAATCAACTGAGCCGGTGGAGCAGCCTGAGTCACTCGTACAAGACGAACGCCCGAGGAAGACTAGCAGCATTCGTGAATGGGATCGCGGCAAGAAGCCTGTTTATGGTAATTCACTTTTGCTACAGTAGCAGATCCAGAATTCGCCAAAGGGGGGTGGTGGTGCAAGCTTCTAATGAGGATCCAAGGGCAGAGCCGAACTTGAAAGCTTTTTGTCTGTTTTTGAAGAAGCATTGGCTACATGTTTGATATTCAAATGAAAAAACTGGGTAAGCGTACATGATCAAGTGGTTGGTTTCAGCTTGTAACTTTCGGGTTACGGTTCAGTTCTCACCGCCGGTTATTTGCAAGCAACCTTGAGCAAGCTGCTTATCCACTGTGTGCTCAGGCCAACTCAGCCTTCTACCCTTAGCTGGTCTTTTGGTGCTATAATAAATTGTGTTATTATTGTTGGGGCAGTGATATGTCTGCTGGCTGCAGATTGTGGGTCCAGTTGTTTGTTGGCAGTGGCTGACTGCATAGTATTCTGTGGTGTCATTAGCTCATGCCAATCTGCTGCCACTTCTGAAACCGTAAAGCACTCAAGTGATGAGTTTGACTTATGTAGCAGTGCTAAAGCAAGCACCTGACTTTCACATTCACCTAACGTTGTGTGTAGATGATGAGACGTGGCTGAGTGCAAGAAGAGATGAACGACTGACTGAGTTTGCTCCACCACAGATTTATACCACGACTGACTCTGCGCCACCACCACATCGGCACCACATGCTAGCACCTCGATCGCAGAAACGTCTGTATGCTTCTAAACCTCACCAGCAGCAGTACATCAATAGTGCTACGTCAACAACTTCATGCAGTACTGTAGCTGATGGTGTTACAGCAATGCTGCAGTCCATTCAATCTAGCATCGAACAGTCTGACAGAACGGTACCAGTTAGTACCGCTGCTAACATAATCTTTGCTGAAGTCTACAGCCCATCTGTCGACGTTACGCTACCACCATCAGCTGATGGTTTTGTTGAGCACTTTGCTGGAGGGTCATTTTCTGTTAATTTTGACAGTCAAATTATGCCATCTTCATCGACCTATTCACAGTTATTCTTAGATCAAAGTTTGTCTGCGGGCATTGTATCAGAAACTTTGCCATCACCATCTTCAACTGCCTTTGATGCATCCTCTGCAGCATCGGTTGCTTTTTCCGAAGATGGGATAATGACGGAGTCATTCGGTGTGAGTTCAAACAGTTTGGCTCCGCAGCCGGCCCATTACTCTGCAGCGCCGTCCAGACCACAGCCGAAAATGCCAAAGTACGAGCGAGTGTTTCTCCACGACCTACCACCGACACTGCCTCTCCCTCCCATGGTCGGTTCTTCGAGCGCACAGTATCCATCGCAGGAAGAAATTATCGGCCCAAAGCGTCGGAAAGAGTCGCACGAGTCGAACGAGAAAGATTCTATTCTTAGCTGGTACCGACAGTTTGACCAGAAACAAACGAAGCTTCCGGTTGTGCTGCAGACGTCCGAAGTTAGCTCGGAGGATGCCGAGACTAAGAACCAATTGCTGAAACCGAAGAACATACCATTTGCTTCACCGTACATACAGACAAATGACGCATCGTCGAAGGTTGTAGATGATCCCGCAGCGAAGGAATTTGATCCTACAATCCCTCCGCCATCCACTGCAGCTAACAGTACATGATGTAGACTATTTGCTGTATCTTATTCGCGCCAAATGTTGAATATTATCAAGAAAAATTTATGTAACTTTTCGCAGAACTTTACTTTTACCCACTGGATTTGCCGCATTCAGGGCCTGTTTCTCATTCTTAAGCAGTCCCCCAATATCAGGCCAAATAAACTTTGCGGAGTAACCATGATGTTGATGGTTATCGAACTCATGTTGTACCTCCCAAAAATTTTGTGCCTCCCTAAAACAAATTTTTGGCTATTCTCTGCTATGCTTATTAAAATTCATGAACAAGACGTAAACATTGGGCAAGGCAGCATGCTTTACATATGCACTGAAAATGTGCTAGTGAACCTAATTAATTAATTATTTAATTAATTAAAGACTGTCGTAAAGCAACGCTCGAAAAACGTAGGTTTTTAAAGAAAATGTTTGAGGTTTTTGTTTTTTTTAGATTTTTAAAGTTTTTTAAAGGTTTATACATGCAAAAGCAGCTACTGCTTTAGCGCGTCTTAGCCATCACAATTCTGTTCATTTGTCCGTCACATGCGTGGATCAGTCAAAAACAGTGCAAGCTAGGATCGCCAAATCTTTGCCATCGGCTGCCCGGATGACTTTAGTTACAGGAACCGTAAAACTTCCATAAATTCATAGGGGGTCACCCCAAACGAGGGCACTAAATGAGAGGGGGTAGGAAAAATGTGATTTTTATCCAGTAAGTCGCTGTATCTCAGTAACGGTGCAAAATAGGGTCTAGGTTACTATTAATCACTAGTAGGAAGTCGTACACTGGCTCTTGATTGCCACTGAATTCAATGACCTTGGATGACCTTGAATGCCAAAAATAGGTTTTTTGGATTTTTTGACGATTTCAAGCTGCAAGACACATTTCATGAGCGAATTGCATCGAAACCAATTGAGATAGACATGGAGAAGCTGCATATGAAATTTTTAGCATAGAACGTAGATTTCGACAGTCCAGGTCTTGATTTTCTGTGTTCAAGCAAATCTGTGCACGAAGGCATTAAAGAGCGGTACCTCCGTAAAAGTCATTATTTTACCATTGTTGGCCAGTCTTTCATGAAAATGGTTGCAGATAGGCATGAGCAATTGAGCATGCTGTCTGTCACAACAAACACTAGTGACGAGCTTTTTAGTCGTATTAACATCGATGACTTTGAAAGTCCCTGAACTTCCAAAATAAGTGGTTTATGTTAGAGCTGCGGATTTTAACGATTAATTTAATCGTTAACTAACAAAGAAAATTAACGATTAACTTTATTTTTAACGATTAACAGTTCTGCCGGATACATCGTCAACAAGAGACGCTCGTCGCTGGATCCATCAACCATGAACATGCTTGTTTGTCTCCGGGACTGGTGTCATTAACATTAAAAACCTAAAAGGTTCTTAATTTATTAACACTTTCAGTGCATCTGACTCTACAGTGACTTTTTTATTGATATTATGGTTTAAACAACGCATTTTCAATGACTGAATTTTAACTAAAATTAACAATTAATTAATCGTTAAATTTCAAAAAGTTAACTATTAAAAAATTTTAATCGTTACCAGCCCTAGTTTATGTTGATTTTTGCAATCTTTGGCTGCAGCACACACTCCAAAAATGAACTGCGACGAAATGGCTGGGGATAGACTGACAGTTTGCGAACAGGAATTGCTATAGGCTTTTGCATGTCTCGTGAGCTTTAGCTCAAATTTCTTTTTACTTTAGTGTCTAGTGAACACCGTACACAAAATTACGACCCAGGCAAACATCTAATACACCCTCTTATGAGTGAACGACATAATGATGTGATTGACGTAATAGCTCAATAATTACGATTAAAGTGTGAATCAAAATATGATATTTAATAAATTTCACAACAAATAGAAAATCTAAAAACCTAAAGTTGGACTTGTAACTTTTTTTAAACTTAAAAACATATGTTTTTTGAACCAATTTTCCAGCCCTGATTGTGTCGTTAAATTACTACGCTATGTCGTTAGTCTGCTTTGGTTAGTTTGTTGTTTTCTCTGTTCATTAACGTAATTGTTTTAGTTCTTTACTACTAAATTACCGACATTATGAATTTGCACAAAAATATAAATGCTTGTTGTGAAATATTGTGATATATTAGAAATATCGCGATATATAAAAGATATCGTGATATATCGAAAATATCTATATTTTTTTGACGATATGATACAGTACGATATATCGATATCGAAAACAATATATCGATATTTTCGATATATCGAGTCATCACTACTTCAGTGATGTACCATGTGATCAGCATTGTCCAGTAGTGAATGAATGTTAACTGTTTGTTAGCTAACAAAATAGTTAACTAGATCATTGAGAAATCGGGTATTTTTGTTTAGTTTGTGGTTAAATTTGTTTGGTTGCATGTCTTGAGTGACGCTTGCCCCGAATGGCTTATTGATTGATTTGCTTATAAGAATGAAATAATACGTTGTCATTTACGTACCGACTCTCGGATTGCATGTCTGTAGATTGTACATCGTGGGCCATAAAAACGTGGCACTATACTTTTCTCCATATCTTCATCAATTGTCGACCGATTTTATAATTTTTTTTCACTGGCACACTCTGCAGACAATTTGCAATGATGTGATTATTATATATCCCATCACACCATAAATGTGTTTTTACACTACCTTGTGAAACATAAATGTAAGAAAACCTAACCATAATAACAAACATTTAAGTAAATGAAAAAAAACACTTCAGACCAACATTACGGTGAATGATCGTTATGAAACTAGACTCTGTTAGACCTATGCAGTCCAGTGTTATATGGATCATTCACTGCAATGTTGATCTGAAGTGTTTTTTTTCAATTTTACCAAAATCTTTGTTTGCTATTATCGTTATACATGCATATTACATTCATGTTTCACAAAGTGAGTGATGTGATGCCTAGAGGCAGATTTTTACTCCCTTGGTCCTGGTCTTGGTCTTGGACTTTGGTGTCTTGGCCTTGGCTTTGGTCTTGAGGGTTGATGTCTTGGCCTTGGCCTCGGTCTTGTCACAAGACCAAGACACTAACCTCCAATGCAAGATTCAACACAATAGGCACTGGATAAATTATTGTGATATTGATATAAAATCTAAAGTTTACCTGTAGTTTTTTTACACACTTTTGGGCAAATATTTTACGTAGGTCTACTTGAGCCTTGACGTATGAATGTCTACGCTTTAGTCTAAATTAAGACTTTTCGCAGACACTGAATGCAGTTGCCTTAGGCCGCTATTTTCTCACCTTTTCGGTGTTCCTGCTACATCAGTGTTTGTAGAATGAGTTTCTCATACAGGACAGCATTATAATGCACCCACACCGTTCAAATTAAAACTCTGTGCTTGATAATCTGATCTTCCTGATGCAACATGCAACGTTAATTTGTAACTGCAGTTGATAAGTTGATATGGACTACTGAACTTTGATGCCATAATGTAAATATTAGATTGATGTTCACTGTCACCGGATCAATGAGATTATTGATATTTTTGGACCTAATAATAGGTTTTACATTTAAACTGCATGTTTTGTAGTGTGCATATTCGGACCTATTTAGTATTTATTGCATTAAAATTTAAAGGCCTTGGGAGTTGGTGCCTTGGTCCCATCACTGCACAAGGTAGTGTAGAGATATATTTACGGTGTGGTGGGATATATAATAATCGTCCGCAAATTGTGCAGAGTGTGTCAGTGAAAGAATTTTGAAAATCAGTCATTAATTGGGGAAGATATGAACAAAAGTAAAGTTCCACATTTTTATTACCCACCCTATATACGAGAGAGAGAGAGAGTATTTATTTGCCAAAAACATAAAATACAATATTGTCATACAATACTAGACAATGTAGGCGGGCTACCAAAAAAGCAAACGCTCATCAACGCTGGCCGCCCATAGTAACTATAAGTAATCAGTGATACAATATCCAAAGATAAAAAAAAGAAAAGTGCAATAGTCAGTTTTTGAAATTAATGTACCGTGGTATTGTCAATTGTGTGACTGGGCATCGTTTAAGTACTCAGTTAGTTAAGCAAGGGTTTGAATTTTTTGGCATTTAACGCCATAGCTATCTGAGTGATGAGAGTAATGAAACATTTCCTTATCTGGCTCAAGCTGCAAAGACATTATTGCATAAATGAACTGTATAGGCCTATAGATAAGTTTTTTGTTCACTTATTGTGCAAAAGGACTTTTATGCACTGAACAGTTTTAAACAATTATAGTATGCTGCAAAATCCAAATTTAAGTTTAAATTTCAAAAGGTCCAGACTTGTTAAAAAGTACTGTTATTACAAGCAATATTTGTTTAAATATATTTTTTATTTTGCCATTTTATAATTATGTTTATATGCGTAAATGCATCTTTAACATAAAGCTGGAACAGGGAAAACAATCAAAATATTAGCTGCAGTTTTGGCTGAAATATTGAGATGTTGGAACTTGCCTGCCCCTGGCTCTAATCAGTGACTGTATACTGGCGCTTGACTGGTTACTTATTTATGGAACAAAAGCTGGTACTCGATGTTATAAAACAACGTGCCTGCAAAGCCCCGGGCAAGACCGCGCGATGCCGAATCGCCCGAATGCGTTAACGAGTACCAGCTTGAATGTCAGCCGATTTCTTGGCAGTCAGTGAAATCGATTGATTGATAGTTGTTTGCAATTTTATTAATTGTTACGCAATGTGAAATAATTTGACAATGGTTTTTCATCCTTCTTAGAATGTTGTGACGTTTTTTCACGGAATTTACTGAGCACGCATTGTGTCAATCACATCTGCTGCCTTTGTCTAGACTGGATGTCAGCTGATGTGAGTCTGCACTGAGCACTTTGCTTTGTTTACAGTTGCAGAATGAGTGTACGCATTTCGAACAGTGTACTGTTCACTGGCAATTAACTAATAATCCACTGTATGCGCATGCAAACTCAACTTTTTCCCTCAACTTTCCTTAGCGTAAGGAAAATGAAGACAACAGACTGAGCTCAAGACGAAGGCCATAGAACCGGTATGACTAATTACCACAACGAAGCACAATGGGGCCACAACGGACCACATCGGGCCACAAACTGATCACAATAGTACAGTATTATAATACAGTCATTACTACTCATTTAACCGACTCAGGAGGGATGGCAGAGATCGGAACTGCCTTTCTGGCTACGTCAAACCCAGAATGCTTCTGGGTTAGATCTAATCAAGGTGAGCAGATGAATGCGCAAGCTCGTAATGTAGCCAGTTAAAATGTATTTAACATTGACTGGAATTATTACGATGCTGTGTATAACATTGTAGATATTGGTTGACTGAGTGGCAGGCAGTGGACTACTGGCCAGCAGCATTGCAGGCTGTGATGCTGTTGGCAAGCAGTAATAACTGACAGCTTGAGACCAGTTGATGCCAGAGTCATGTCTGAGAAGAGACAGCTTGCAGCACCGACTTCTGCCACCAGCACTGGCGATTGTTCTGCCATGGTTGGACCCAACTTCCGCGTAGGCAAGAAGATCGGTTGTGGCAACTTTGGCGAGCTTCGACTGGGTGAATGCGGTTTTCTTTGTCTTGACTCTAAATAGTGCCAATCCTGAACAAGAAATTTGAGCTAATGCTCACGAGACGCTCGAAAGCCTATAGCAGTTCCGGTTCAGTAGTTTAGCTAAAAAATTGGGTGTTCACCCCTATCTCGCACCGTTACTGAGATACAGCAACTTATTGGCCAATAATTGCAAATTTTGCCCACTCCCATCTCATTTAATGCCCTCGTTTGGTGTGACCCGTTTCGAATTTATGGAAAAGCTTTACAGTTCATGAAACTAGAGTCTTCCAGGCAGCCGACGGTGAAGATTTGGTGATTTTATCTTGCACTGTTTTTGACTGATCCACCCGTGCAACATACGGACAGACAGAATTGCGATGGCTAAGACGCGCTGAAAGGTTTCGCGCGTAAAGAGGTTAAAGGGTTGTATAGCTGTTCATTGACATCCATCTCAGAGCTATTCAGCATCACCTGCCAGTCATCACATTCAAATGTGCCACATCTTAAACCTAGCCAAACAAGCAAACTTGTGCTTGATCATGGTTGCTACGGTCAAGGAAAGTCAGGGAATGTAAAAGTACCAGGGTGCAAAAGTTAACAAAGATGCAGAAAAAATTTTAAACTGTTGTATGCAGACTGTGTATGGTACAACAGTTCATTTTTTTTTGCTCGCTTTGCTCGTGGATTTTTTTACCTCCACTTTTAAATTTGTTTCGCCACACTTGTTTCTAGTGGCAAGCGATTGAAAACAGACATTGGTATTTCACGTGAACAAATTAGGACAGAATTGCGGTGGCTAAGATGCGCTGTAAGGTTTCGCGTGTGAAAAGGTTAAAGGGTTGTATAGCTGTTCAACTCAGCCTGCCATCCCTCCTGGGTCGGTTAAATGAGTAGTAACCCATTATATGGCTTACGAAGGTGGGGACCTTTGTACAGCTGACTGGGCTGCCTGGCCGGCCTGTGCGCCAGCCTGTGTTTGCAGGCTGCACGCAACGGCTGTGCGATCGACGGCTCTGGTTAGTGATGAAAGCGCATTAGAGGTGTACATAGTACACGACGATGTGCTATACAAATTGACAACCTTTACCTTTTCTTTACCTTTAGTCAGGGAAATTGATCCATTTTGTCCTGGACAGTCGGAGAAAATAATTCCGCAGAGTAGTAGGAACCACGTTAATTTAAGTACCCTGGAGGGATGGAAAACGGAGTTGATTTTGTGGTCGGTTTATAGACAGTCATCCATGCAAGTAATAACCATGTGACCTGAGCGGGAGTCAGACCCATGACCTCTTGATCGTAAGGCCAACATGCTAACTGTTACGCGATAGGTCATTGATGACATATACTGGTGATAACTAGACAATGAAGTTTCAGCTTCAGATGTTGCACTCATTAGCTTTTATTTTTATTTACTATTTCATTATTTTTGTTGTTTTGGTTGTGTGATAGACCGTGTTCTCTGCATTAGGAATAGTTTTATATTGTTGCATATGCCTGTTTGCACATAATATGCATGGGGAAGACGTCCGAGTATTATTATTATGTCTTTGAATTTATCTCCAAGAAGCTGCTGATTATTGGGTGGTATTTGCCGCTAGCTGCAGTAATTTTTTTTTCTGCTAATGCTAATGTGTTCAAAATGTGAAATTTCACACTAATATATAACTTGCCAAGACCAAGAGTATGAGACCGAAATTTCTCCGAACCAGACTGCGCTTTTGCAGGTGTGGGTTTACTTTTCTCAATTTTCTGTATTACTTGCAATAATTGAAATACTGTACATATGGAACTTGAATAAAGTATCTTATAGAGCACATACTCTGCCACATAGTGTGACTTAGTACCAGTTACTTTTAGTAAGTCAGTGTGCTTAATAAGCAGTTAATCTGGCAGTTGCTTACATGTTTCTTCACATCTTCACAGCATATTTATTGTTTTTCTTTTCGTAATTACATGGCAAATACATTCTGAGCTTCGGAGGACAATATGGTTAACTTTGTTATTTAACAAGCATTTTGACTAGAGCAATTATGACAGTTTGAGTGCTGCAATTTGTTATTTTTTTTCGGGTGACAGATTATAACACTTAATACATGATTAATAGTGATATATACATGATTTAGAGTATATAGTACAGCTTTCGTAGAGCTGAGTTAGACTGTCTTTTATCTGTCTAAACAGCATGTTTAGGATATGATACGATACACTATGGAATATGGATTAGCACTTGAAAACTGACAAAAACAAGCTGGCCATCTTGACTGATCTTTATGCATGCAAACACTGCGCCTAATGTCTGTCACTGTCTGCATCTGATTTTTATGGCAACATATGGCAGTGCTATGAAAATATTGATTGAATTGGTTGGTTGGTTGATCGATCAGTCTTAAAGTCTGAGTAGCATGAAAAAACAATATTGGCTAAATATGTGTAGATCAAACACTAACTAATAATACGCTGATACAATGAAATGAAAACATCACTTTGAAGTAATTTTCAGAGGAATAATTATGTTGTGCCAGCCGACTTGCACCCGAACATGTGACAATAACTGATGACGTCACATTCAGAATGCTTTGTTGACAAACTGACATTCACATTGAAAACATAGTAAATCCGTTGGTTTTACTCAGAATAATGTCGATTTATAGTTCGAGTAATGACGCATAGGTGACATCATAAATTACGTCATTGTTTATCTGTTCACTACTAGAGATGTGCTGTTAGTAAAATTAACGATGTGCTCGAATATTGTGGTTTTTTAGTGGGGTAACTATTGATGAAAACTTTGGCATTTTTAGGACATTTGGCCGTAAATTCAGCTGCATTTGATCTCGAGGCAATAATACTAGTTACCAACCCTGCTGTATGTGATTCACATTTCTGAAAATGGCCGAAGCCATGAAAAGGGAAAAGTGAGTACTTTAAACCTTATTTTTAGGGTATTAAGGTGCATTAGCAAGAAGAAGATAAATGAATATTGACACATTAGCATCTAATAAAGCTAATTAGCGCTTTATAACAGTTACATAAATTGATGCGACTTTGCCTTTAATTGTTAGCTTGATTCTGGAGCATAGTGGGAGTATCTGTGCTCTGTAGCTGCTCTGATTATGATGTTAATTCTTGATAGGGCTATACCGAATAGTAGATTTTACTATTCGGTTGAATAAGAATAATTTATTATATTATTCGGTCAAATACGAATAGTTGATGCAAGTTCAAACACGATGCCCAGTGACCTGGTTTCATTGTGGAGTGGTGAAAAATTCCCAAATCGGACATTGTTGAACAACTAAGATTACTGACATTAACGATTAACGAAACTTGACCG
>Ga0209671_1001551_pt1 | contig 19463 bp, 10 predicted proteins | sample WorMetHERISLAND2_2_FD_187401 | JGI IMG/M metagenome (GOLD analysis project Ga0209671, IMG submission 187401) | Marine gutless worms symbiont microbial communities from Max Planck institute for Marine Microbiology, Germany - Olavius geniculatus... | ecosystem: Host-associated > Annelida >...
GAAAAGGGAGGAGGGAAAAAGAAGAGGGAGGAGGAAAAGAAGGGGGAGAGAGTGGATCCCCCAAGGATTTAGTGAAATGACGCCACTGGTGGTCGGTATAAGATCATGTTGATCGCGACGACAACGAATATGCAATTATATCAAGTCAGCGATAAAATTACAGCAGTAAGTAACTGTAACCAAACGCAGACTGTTAACAGAACACGGCCACACAAGCTAGTAATACACAAGGCACTTGTCACTAGTTGGGACCGTAATCAACTCAACCAGTCACTGACAGCACACAGCATAGTACAGGTTGTGCCAAAAAATGACCCAACTTGTTTTTGACAGAATTTCGTCAAATCTCCGCCAAATTTGATAATTTTTTGGCACACAGATAGCCAAGATGATAAAATTATGTGAGGTATACTCAATGTCCACCTCACCTAATTTATGTCAACGCACTACCGTGTAAAACGCAGATGCTTCAAATTGTTACATTACATGGTGATTATCAGTATCAGATTGCTCACCTTTTCACTATCAATTCAACAGAGTGTCACGCGATTTAATAATTTTGTGACATTAAATATTTTATGCTAAAAATAACAGACAACAAAATAGCTGACTTATGAAATCAAAACAAATCTAATTCATGAATGAGTGCTGTGATATTGATCAGCTGATCGTTAATGCCGCTATCAGCCACAGCATCACATCTTAAGCTATTGTGTAGCCTACATTTTGGGCATAAATTTTAAAAAAATTTGGAAGCAGGTTGTTACAGAAACTTATAATTCTGCTAAATAAATCACACTTTAATATATCGTGTGTTTAATTAAGTTGTTAGAACGTTTACGGTGACAACAACTAAGCATTATGCAACAATTAGGAACATCTGACTTCAACACGGTAGTGCGTTGACACAAATTAGGTGAGGTGGACAATGAGTGTACCTCACATAATTTTGTCGTCTTGGCTATCTGTGCCAAAAATTATCAAATTTGGTGGAGATTTGACGAAGTTCTGACAAAAACAAGTTGGGTCATTTTTCTGTCTTAACCTGTACTTGCATGCAAACTCTGACACAGCTCACAACAGGGTGGGTGTAAAAAAATTCCCGTGCTTTCAGTTACCATCTGTCCATAAAATTTCCATTCATCCCTCAAAAAATACCACCAGTAGTGCAGATTTTTGTTTGCTTTGAATGTTTAGGCTTACTGAGACAAGACCATTCGCATCTGGTCAGTTATGCTGCAGTATTTTAGTACTTCGGTTCTCGTAGGTACTATATTAACCATGTCATTGTTTTTCTACAAGCTGTTGTATAATAGGCCTATAACAATATTACATGGAAAAATCACAAAATAAAAATTTAAACGCATTATCACAAATATTTTCTTCCATCCCTGCTTTCGCCAGATTGCAACTTCAAGCACAGGAAATTTTTGGGCCCAACGGCATGTGTGCATGAAAAGCTCTAGCAACAGTAAAATCAAAGTGACACGTCGACTAGTAGTAAGTTACAGGAGATGGTAGCAGTGATGTAGCAAGTCCTTTTAGTTTAAGTCCGAGTCCGAGTCACAAACACAAGGTCTATTGTCTGCTGCCAGACAGCAAACACAAACACAAACACACAAAACACAGATAAAGTATGCAATATTTTCAACAATAAATTAAAACAAAAAAAAATCTGATTCATGAGGGTCCGTGTCCAAGTCACAAAAATAAGGAGTTCATTGCCGAACAAAAGTACCTGTCTAAATGACTGGAAAGTAGATAGAAGACGATTAGACATTAACAGCAAGCATCATTGGGCCTAAACCAATTTTGGCGCTTCCAGTTCCATCCACCACCAAAGAAATCTGTGTCTCTAAAATATTTATTGGACCTTCAAATGACCGGTGCAGTTTTTAGTAAGCTTTCAAAGTTTTACTGGCGAAACTGTTTGCATTCAACTGGTTTTATGCAGGAGTATCTTTACAGCAGTTTTTACACTGTACTATTCAGCGTGCCAATTTGTTGTGTAATATTAAACAACATGGCATGAAAAAATAACTGATTTCCGTCCCGCCATACCTAATTGTTTGCCAGGCCGCAACGTGAAGCATAAAAATGTTTCTAGACTTTAGCATGCAATGCACAACACGACCAGGCCGTATTAAGATATTGTGGGACTGAGGCTAAGAATTTCAAATGGGCGGCCTATCAACAATTAAAAAGTGTGTGGTAGGGCACGGGAGAGGTGTTTCCTTCTTATTCTGCCCCCTCGCCAAATTGTTTTGTAACTCTTGGGTCACAGAATCCATATTTCGGTGCCCTTCAAAGTACCAAATTGCTTGTGCGCTGTAAACATTAAATCAAATCAAATCAAATCAAATCAAATCAAATCATTTATTTGCAGATAACAACACAATCATCGTACAGTAACACAAAATGGAACTTATGCAGACACTTCTGTTTATGCGAAAAAACAAACTGCAAAACAAAGTAGCTCGTGACTGTCACACATTGTAATGGTCCGTGTAAGCCAATGCAACATTTGCATAACAATAAACAATCACAGTGCACTGTTTTCAACAGCACCAGTGGCATCGTCTGAGGGAGAGGAAAATGTCTCACCTCCCTTTAAATTTTAACCCTCAGCAAATGTTCTTGTTGTCAGAAAATTTTCTTCCAAAATTTTGGGCTGAAAATCCTCAATGTTATAATTTCGAGTATCCGCAATCCACTCTTTCGTAAATTTGCAGCTGCCTGTCCCAAAAATGCAACTTCCTGCCTTTCCATTCCCTCCCCACAACGCTGCTGAACAGCAAATAACCTAATAATAACCTCAGCCCTCGAATAATAACTAAAAATCTGGAGCAGAACCCACCCTGCACCCTATGCCCATCTGCGGAGATGACTTGTGGGCTTGAAATTCCACTCCTAGCAACAGCCTAATTAACTACAAAACTCAAGAGTCCGGTTTTTGTTGCCGGATGTCTTGGCGTAAAGCGCGAGGTGGCGGTAATGTTGACAAAAGCACCTTGTTGTCGTCCACAGCACGAGGCAATGCAACCAGGCGCTCATCTCGCTTCACCAGCTCAGACTGCGATAATAACTCTTCTGTATTTTTCTGCTTCTGCCTCTCTATCTGATCACCACCACCTACTAAATCGGCTTTGCCAGTTGCAAGCAGTGATGCTACGTTTGGTGGCATTTGTTCCTGCACCAAGTCCACTCCGTCTGCTGGCCTTTCGTTAATATCTGCACGATTCGATCGCTTCTCAATACTCTTAGCAGCGTCAGCATCAGCAGCAGCAACTGCCTGAGTAGCTGGATGATTGGCAGCCGGTGGCGGTCGAATGTCGTTGACAAGTCGTCGTGGTCGTGGTGGCGATTGCTGTTGTTGTTGTAGTTGTTCAACTTTCTGTTGTTGTCCTTGTCCGTTGACTTGGTTATTGATAACTCGCTCGTCACTGTCAGAATGAGGCTTCTGAAAGACACACATACGTACATACATTACACATCATCAATCATCATTTCTATCGTCAAATCAAACACTACAGACAGTGGCATCATGGCAGGAGCAAAAGAGCAATTGCTCTTTCCCCCCAAACTTTTAGCCTGCCGGAAAACTTTCACCAAGAAATTCAAATTTTGGAGCTGGAAATCGACGTTTTGATGACTCAGAGAGAATATTGAAATTCTGACAATCAGTAACTCCTGTGTCAGAAATATGGAACTGTCTGTCAGAAGACTGAAGCTTCTTGCCCCTTCTGACCAACTTTTTAGCCAACAACTCTGCTCCAAAAAAGACACAGACACAGACAAACAGACAGATCGACCTGGTACTTGTGGTCGTCATGTAGGTGGTGTGCTACGTTCTCGTGTCGTCGAAGTTCTTTGACAATTTTTTTCTGCTCGTCAATGAGTCGTTTCTGCTGTTCCTGCTGTCTGCGTAGTTCCGCCAAGATGTCAACAGCTGCTACCGCTGCCTTCCCGCCATTCACCGACTGCCCCTTTTCACTCACGTTAGACGTCTAGACAGACATCAACACATCAGCACATAATGTGACAATGTGTCCAGTTAAGCCCAAATTCCACAGACTTTGTCGTGGATACAAATCATGAAAGTCCGCGACACAAATCACGTCGCCGACTTTCATGATTTTTGTCTGCGACAAAGTCCGCAAATTTTCTCGCTACCTTTCCCTGTGCATTGCAACAAACTAAATTCTAATAGAGTGACACAAATGAGTTTATCGTAAACTTGTCACGGACTTTGTCGCAAACATCCGGACATGTCGAGAAGATTTGTGTCCACGACATTCCCCAGCGAAAGTCGGCATAATAGAATTTGGGCTTTACTACGCTCCTGCTGCTACTTCCCCACCATCCAATGACTGCTGTACTTTCTAGATACTCACGTTAGACATCAAAATTGACAAAAGACAGACAGATACACAGACAAACACATATGTCAACAGCACTTAGCACACTGTGTATAAGTGCCTCCAGCTACTTGGCTAAATAATCCACAGCTGGTAAACTGACAAAAACTAGAAATTTGAAGCACGACTCAACGTGAAGCCGCCTGGTACTAAAAGTCAAAAGGTTAAAGGTACCACATAGCTCTTTATAGGAAACCCATCACAGAGCTACGGAGCATCACCTGACATATGGGATCACACAGCGTTACATGACACCCGACACAGGTAAGCGGGCCCCACCTTAACCCCAACCAGATAGGCTAGTCCTCAATTTATCTACCCCAAAGGGATGGAAGGCTGAGTTGACCTAGATGGCTGGTTACATACCAAGATGGTTTAGCTGCCCACAGACAGTCACCCATCCAAGTACTAACTGGGCCCGGTGTAGAGCAACTTTGTTGATCGAACATAACGCATTACCGCTACGCCAAGCCACCAACCCAACTGTCATCATCCACAACTGCTTATTCGCCAAGCCGTTGATTATGAATGTGGTAAAATGGCTCTCCCTCCGAAACCCATTAATGGATCTTGCTAAAATTTGACCTCAATTTCTGCCAGGTAAAGCTCGTCTTTACCCCAATTTTGGTCTTGGTCAGCTGTCTGGTTTCAAAGGAAAAGCGAAAAAATAAAAAAAAAACAAACAAAGTGAAGACTGAGAAATCATGTTACTGTGTACAGGTGACCTAATGATTTCTACCCTATTATGATGCACGTCTAGCTATTCTGTGTTTTTACACCATACACAGAAGTAAAGAGAGAGTCTGTTACCAATCTGTGACTAGCATCTTGTGGTGCAGCAACGTCACGAAGTGGCAGTTGTTGTTGTTGTTGTTTCACTGGTAGAGCGCTGTCATTGCGGGCGTGCTGCTTTTCACCAGCCGCAACCTTCACACAGCATCAACAACAAATATATTCCACCAAGCCACTCAGAGACGCATGCAGTAATAAGACGGCACTAGCAATAACGCAATCTGATGATAACAGCAAGTATGTCTCTGAGGTCCCGTTGGCATAAAGTAGGCTCAGTTGACGGTGAATCAACAAATGGTACATCACGTAATTGGAGATCAAAAATGTATGGAAAAACACAGTTGATTGACAATCGATTCTGAACATCAAGTTGATCGGAGATCAGTAAGTCGAAAATCAAATTTGATTTGACTGGTGATGAAAAACCAGACCCAAAAGCATCAATCACCCCCACCTGTTATGTCACTTGTCACATAAAATCATTCACAGGCCATAAGACCCATAGGGGCGGTGCTGATCTCAATCTTCTTAGCCCTGCAAAACAAACTACTACAATGACAAGCACACAGACTACAACTACAACAGTACAATACCGTACTCATCAATAGCCTTCAAGATCAACTCCAACCTTCCCTCCTTCTGGGGTATGTCAACAAAATACCAGCCTGTCTGGCTAGGGTTAAGGCGGGGTGCATTCATCTGTATTAGGTGATCACATATGGCAGGTGATGCTTCGTGGCTGAGCAAAGGGTTTTCCACAAACATCTATACACCCCGTTAACCTTTTAGCAGTACTGTGAATGGTACTAGTAGCAGGCACCGGTGCTGTTGGTTGACGAGTGATGGCAGCAACAGCTTGTCGTTGTTGTAGTAGTCGTTGTTGTTGATCGGCCGCCATGTTGTTGTTGTTGTTATGTTGTTCCGACGCCGTGGCTTGCAGTAAGTTGTCACGTGGCGATGGTGGTACGTCATTGCTATTGCCTGCAGGCAGGTCAATTGGTTCGTGAGGGTTCGGCGGCTCCTTACGTCTGTCGTCATTCGTATCTGCACCACAATACATAAAACAGCATACCTGGTACTGCATTACATATGCACGTAAATGCTGCCCAAATCTGAGCCAAAAAGATCATTGAGACTATAAATTTAGGGGAGGGCCCAACACGAGGCTGCCCGGCACCGCAAGTCTGACTGTTTTGGCCCATGGCTGCTGATTCGTCCAGTCATCAATTTATTCGATTATAAATGTGGTATAATGCCCCTCTCTCAAAAACCGCTCAATGCATCTCGCTGAAGTTTGGCTTCAATTCATTCCAGCTAAAGATCGTCCTTCCCCCAATTTTGGTTTTGGTCTGAGGCGCGTCCGGTAACTTAGCGGCTATGAGCGGCTCGTAGCTCAGTAGTTTAGCTAAAAATTGGGGCGTTCACGCTAAGTTAATATACAAATACCAAATTCTCTATCTGGATTGCATAACGACAGTAGTGTGGTGCCACCTTGTGAATGATATAGACTTGTGTCGCAGCCTGAAATCGCCAAAAAATCCATAAAACCCCCTTTTTGGCGTGCAAAATCATTCAAAATGATTGAATTCGGTGCCAATCAAAAGCCAGTGTACAACTTCCTATTAGCGATTAATAGTAACCGAGGCCCTATCTATACTGAGATACAGCGACTTATTGGCCAAAAATCACAACTTTTGCCCACCCCCTCTCATTTAGCACCCTCGTTCAGGGTGACCCCCTTCGAATTTATGGAAAAGCTTTACGGTTCCTGAAACTAGAGTCTTCCAGCAGCTGACAGTGAAGATTTGGTGATCCTAGCTAGCACCGTTTTTGACCGATCCACCCATGTGACAGATGAACGGACAGACGAACAAACGGACAGACGGACAGGCAGACAGAATTGCAATGACTCACTAGCTGCTGTTGCGCATAAAAATCAGTCTCTAATTTAACACAACATTAATCGATTATTGGGGCAGATCTCAGACTTAACCCAGAATCATGCAGACAGTAACTTTTCATACCATAGGCGTTACCAGCAAATTAAAAGAACATATAGACACACAGTACATCTGAGACAATATTTAAAATACTAATCTATATTCATCCCCAGTGTATCAGCAAAATGTACACACTCTTCACTGGCAAGTTAACTTTGTTTATCACATCCACAACTTTGTGTTGTTTGTCGGCATTAATCACATTGTCTTCCACTTGCTTTACTACATTGCTGCTGTTCATCTTCTCTGTAAAAAACAGACATTAGTCACGTGACACACTGCAGTGCTTTACTAGCTGAGAAAAATGTAATTAGTAAATATCACCAACTAATGACTAGCAATCTCTAGCAATTGAATTAGTGACTGAATTATGCTCATAAAAAAGCACATGCTTCAGCCTTTCTGTGGACACATGCAGTGAACACACGATTATGTCATTGTGACATATTTGACATTTACATTTCGTAATATGTGTTCTCACATATTAACGTCACACATTAAAAGCATAGCATGTAAGAATTAAAAAATTTTCAGTAGCTAACAACTGGCACAGATTGAGACAACAGTAGACCACACTATCATTAGTAAAGCCTAAATGCATATTCTATCCAATCAAATTCTCCAAATTATGTGATTATCACTTATCAAATGCTTGACATTTTCTCAACTATACTGTGTCTCAAAAAAGTTCACCCTTTTTATTTCTGTGACATCTTTGTCAAATTTTATCCAATCTTGCAAATTTTTGGCAAAACATAGCTCAGAAAACTTGAAACAAACTTGATACATGTACACAAACTATTCACATCTTGTTCTGTATGTATGTACTTTACCTTGCAAAAACTAGTCACGCATAACAACACATGCTGCGATGTTGATCGCTCACCGTTCATCATCAGCTAACCGAAATCTCGCAATTTTAAGTTTTTTAAATTCCAACCTATCGCAGAACTTTACGAATTAACTGTTCTCTGGAAAACCATTAAATTAACATAAATTTTCGATCAAAATGTGAAATTAGTGGTGCCTGATCAGTCTGACTGCTGCACGATCAGTGTGTCAGTGTGTCATCAACGAGGCAATCGACGACCATGTGGTATGGACGGCTACATGCCCGTGTGAGAACTTGTGGACGAAACTTCAAACACTTGCCTTGATAATATGAATGCTACCTGATGTTATAAAATCGTTGCTAAGTTTTACAAGGTATGGTACAAACATACGAAACGTGACGTGGCGGTCAGTCCATTTGTGTTTGTTGCAAATTTCCTGAGGTATGTTCCTGCCAAAAATTAGCAAAATCGAACAAAATTATTAAAAAGTATCTCAAAAATAAAAAGGGTAAACTTTTTTGAGACACAGTGTATAATATGTTGTTACTGATGTGACTAATAGAAAATTCAATGGGGGCTTACAATTTTATTAATCACTAAATTTTCTCAAAAATAATTAATTCTGTGATTAACTGTTAATTTCTGCAGATCTTGTTTTATCTTTATTCAACTGTGAGTGAAAACGGACGTCATCATCGACAAGCCAAGAAAGGCTAACCGCTCGACAGGTGCTTTTGTTGTAGTTGCTGTTGTTGTTGTTTGGCTGGTTGTTCAAAGTTGCCATTGTTGCTACGATGCTGATTAATCGGCTGAGCAAATTTGACCATCGACTCTTGTTGAACAAGCTTTTCTTGGGTTGTGACAGTCACATAGGTGCTTGCCAGCAGGATGGTTACACCGACGAACAACACAAACTAAACAGGCAGATAGACAAACACAAACATATATTGACAGTTGCTGCAACAACTCTCAGATAGAATATTTCAACTGAGGTATAAAAAAGCGTGGTTTGGCAAAGCTGTACCACAAGTTGAAACATTTGCACTTCAGTAGAATATGACTGTCATGTAATATCATCACTTTATCTGAGAACACAGTCAAAAGATATCAGTCACACAGATGGACAGATAGACGAACAAACAGTCAAGGGGCCTAATTTACAAAACATGGTAAAACAATCGTGAAATTGTCGTAAAATCTTCGCAAGTTCATCGTGTCTTTGTGGTAAATCAGCAAGTTAAAATGTCGTAAAACTGTCGCAAAAACGTAGTATCCAAATTTTGGAAGCTGATTTTACAACTTCGTAACTGTCCCGCAATTTTGTCATAACTCCGTAGTCGCTAAAATTAGCCAGCCAATCAACCGCTGTTACGCTGACCTCAACCAAGACCTCAAACAATCGGGACACAGTGTCACTGAGTTGGCGGCGCACGGCGCTGCACGATGATCGTCTGCTTCCGCTTTTGCCAACATAGTGACGCACCCAAGCGAACACACAAAGACAGACAGACTCACAGAGACAGACACACACAGACAAACAAACAAAAAACATACAGACCTGTGCCTGGTATTTCTGTCTGGTCTGTGTGATCATAGTAACGGTGATCGTCATGAGTGCCGGCAGCACAAAACAGATGAGTGAGCCCATCGTAGCTCCCGTTATTGACAACATGAACTCAACTACAACAACAAGTACTACCACTACAACAAAAAATACTACAACAACTACAACTGCAGTGATGATGATAGACATAAGTGCCAGCAGCATAAAACAGATGAGTGAGCCCATCGTAGTGCCCATTATTGACAACATGAACTCAACTACAACAAGTACTACAACAACTACTTGCTACAACCACTACCACACAGTTGCCAGACAAGACACCAAACACACTAGATTAATCACATGATTATAACTTCTTTAACGACTAATGAAGTTTAAAAAATTCTGATTAGAGTTATATGGCAGCAAAAAATATTTGCCTACAAAACTGGATAAAAAACTCTGAATATCTGTGCCTCAGCACATTTGTGACAGCTTATAGCTCAATAACTGAAAAATTTACCAAAGAAGAGAAAGCACTTTCACGTCCAATTACCACTGTAAGCTTTTAACTTTAATTTTTGTAAAGTTAACTATTGAAAAAATTAACTACAACCAGCTGTGGATCATGACCTTGACTTTTCACATATGACCTTAAAATTCAACAGGTTTCTTGCAATTGTTGAGGTACACGTTTGTGCAAAATTTCATCGAAATAAATGCAGTGGTTCACGAGTTACCGTGGTGAAAGAAAAACAAACAAAACAAACCAAAAAACTTAGCGACAATGCTGAAAACAATGCTGTCATCACTACTGGGTGGGCCAAAAAAACGTGCCACTACTTTTGTCCATATTTTCGCCAATTATTCACCGATTTTCAAAATTCTTTCACTGGCACACTCTGCAGACAATTTGCGATAATGTGATTATCATACATCCCACCACACTGTAAATGCGTCTCTACACTACCTTGTAAAATATCAACGAAATATGCATACACAACGATAATAACAAACAAACATTTTGGTAAAATTAAAAAAAAAACACTTCAGACCAACATTGCAGAGAATGGTCTGTATGACACTAAACTGTGTGAGTATAACACAGTCTAGTGTCATACGAATCATTCATCGCAATGTTGGTCTGCAGCGTTTTTTTCATTTACCTGAATTTTGGTTATTATCGTTAGTTTTTGCTTACATTTTATAATATTTCACAAGGTAGTGTTGAAACGCATTTACCGTGTGGTGGAATATATAATAATCACATTATTGCAAACTGTCTGCAGAGTGTGCCAGTGAAAAAATTTTGAAAACTGGGCAATAATTGGCGACAATATGGACAAAAGTAAAGTGGCACGTTTTTATGCCCACGGTGTACTGTGGATAGTAAACGTCAAACACAAAGCTACAAATGCAGCAGAATCAACAGCAGCAACTGACCGCTGGGCACAGCAATGCCAATGCTGAGAGTGAATGAGATGATAGCAATCGTAATAAGCTTGAAGTACAATGAAGGAATGTAAGATGCACTCGGCATGTTCTTGTACATGTTGTGCCTCTGTATCAAACAAACCGGATAAAAAACACATTCATCATCATGTGTAAACATCGCTAAAAAATACAATTTATTCTGCACACATCAATCAGCAGCAGATTACGAGGTCAACACAGCCTGGTGCATTTTTCTACTGTTTATCATCAGCAGTATTATGGGTTTTAAAAAGTACATATGGCAGGATGCTCATATTTTCATACAGTTTATGCAACGTTTCCCAATTCTGGCAAATAGATGGGGATGCTTTGATCAAGATCGCTGAAACCCTCTTGGCTCTTGACTCAGCTACTGCTAGCAAATAACCAACATTGTAGCATTGAAACCAGCAATTCCATACCACATCAACTGACTACAACATCTAGCACTGTACTCCAATGACCACCCACCACCACGACACCGGCATTAATGTCAACTGCCATCAGCGCTCATTATTCTGCTCATTAAATCTGAATCAGTCTACAATACCACTGGCTGTAAGCACTGAGTAGCAATTCAACTGCTCAACTGTACTGCCACCCAGGTGCACTACAATAAACATACACTAGCAAATACTGCGATAAAAGCAGTAAGCAAAAGGAGGTAAACACCATCCAATTCATCACAATGCTGTACTAACGCTGCTATTTATACCCATACCCGACGTTACCCATACTACAGTACCTGTACCGACACCAGAGGGTACAAATATTGACATCTGCGGTTACAGATATACTGGCACAGCCATAGTATGAACAGCAATTTGTGCATTAATTTTACAGCATTACGGTCTCACACCAGTACATCAGTAAACTGTCATGTAATTCATAACTTGCAGCAGATAGTATAGCAAGTCACTAACGTGAGCAAAGCAACGTCCTGTGCCCCACTGCTGACACAACAAAAAAGCCCCACTACTGTCAGTAAAAAAAGCACCTGGTCAAAGATTTCCACAGAAACAGCTATGTACAGCTGTAAAATGCCAATAAAAACAGACTTCACTGAAAATCAAGAAAAATAGAAGATAGATGTGAGCCAACTAACACGAAAATAGCAGCTACAGTGGCAGGTGCACCAACAACAAAAACCAAAGTATTTTTGCAAAAAGTGGAATCACTCTGGCAAGTTCACTCAACCACTCGGGTTAGCATAGAACTGACAGTTTGGTTGTAGGTTCAACCCCCAAATTTCCCATTCCCCTGGGAAACTCCCACCTAACACCAGGAGACCCCATAAGCATGCGTGCCAAATAGCATCTAGACCCATCAAACAGTTTAAGCAGGATGCACGAATGTGACAGACAGCAGACAGACAAAATCTGCTACAGAGAAAGGGTAGCTATAGAAAGACTTGCTTGTGCTATAGCAATTCAACCTAATAATCACAAGATTAATAACAGATTCAGATGCAAAGTAACAAGCCTAAACAGTGATGCAGAGAACACGTGCAATAGAGCCCGCAGTAAGCACTGTGACCACAACAAAGTCTGCCACTACCAGCAACAGACCATATCTAACAATTTCAGGTGGCACCCAACATGCCATTGTCAAAGGCTCAGCTTACCGGCGGGCTGAGTTTACCAGAGGATACTGAATAAGCTGAAACTTCGAGTTGTTTGACAGCCTAAAAAACCGTGTTGCAGCTTATTCAGGCTTATTCAGTACAAACTTTGTTAATTTTCTTGGCTGATTAAGCCACAACACAGTCTTTTAGGCTGTCAAAAAGCGTAAACAACTCGAAGTTTCAGCTTATTCAGTACCCTTTGGTAAACTCAGCCCGTGGGTAAGCTGAGCCCATGACACCGGAATTCTTGGTCCACAGCTGCTTATTTGCCAAGCCATCGATTACAAATACCCCTCCCTCCAAAATCCCTCAATGGATCTCAATATTTTGGCCTCAATTTCTCCAGGGAAAGGTCGTCCTTCCCCGAGTTTTGGTCTTGACCCAACGTCCAGTTTCGAAGAAATGGAAATAAAGAATTATATTTTTTTTAAATTAAAAAGTAGAAAAAAACAAAGTGAAAACATAAGGCCCATTACTACATATGTGCAGCTGATCAGCAGCAACTGAATGAAAAGTAACAGAATAACGCAGAAATGAAACTGATTATTAGTCACTAATAACGGCCGGTGTTAGAACGACGTAAAAGCAAGTTTTCTATCAGAACAGTTCAGTTATTTTTACCTCCTCACTCTCCTCATCCATCTGTCCAGATCATCCAACATCAAAATAGTAAAACTAGGGCTGCAGAAAATACTGACCAATTAGTCAATTAAACTTTAAATCAAAGTTATTTTTCTAGACATTAATCCATTGAGATTTTTAATCAGCACTAAAAATGAAAACATCTGCTTGCAAGACATAACCACTGCATGGTTAAGCATCACCATACGCACTTCATAACGATAAGAATCAGAAGATTGTATTCTGTATTTAGCTACGACCTCAGCTGTAGCAGGCCAAGGTTATATAGTGAGGTCTATCCATCTGTCTGTCTGACTGTTGGCCGAATAATTCAAAATGTTACAAACCGACTTTGATAAAATACTGTGCAGCGGTTGACCAGGGGGCGAATTTACAAAACATTGTAAGACAATCTTAAAATTGTCCTAGAATCCTCGCAACTTTGCCATATCTTCGTTGCAAATCAACAAGTTACGACGTCACAACATTGATGTAAAAATGTCGTATCCGAATTTTGGAAGCTACATCGTAACTCTCTCATAATTTTGTCGTAACTCTGTTGTCGCTAAAAATAGCCAGCCAATCAACCGCCATTATGTTGACCTCAACCACGACCTCGTCAACCTCAACAAATCGTGACGCAGTGTCACTAAGCTGGCGGTGCAGGGCGCTGCATGCCAATCGTCTGCTTCCACCGTTGCCAACGGTTACCAATATAAACAATAACGAGTGAATTGATTTTGCGACGATTTCACTGCCAGAAGTTACCGCAAACAAATATACGTATTATGGCACTATGTGAGAATTTTATACTAATGAAAAATCGAAATAATTACTGCATGCGTACTTGATGTCGTCGTACGACAGCTAATGAGGTGTCGTACATTTTGTCGTAACTTCTGTTGTAACTTTCTCGTATTATTTTTTGTAAATCACGTTTTATCGTAAATCTGTTGTAAACCTTCCTTACGTCGTAACATTGTCGTACATTTGTCTCACGATGTTTTGTAAATTACGCCCCAGGGCACACTGAAAAACTGAACACATTTTAGTGGTAATCAGAAGTCTTCTGTGAATTCTGTATCGCAATCCATGGTTCCACAACATTAGCAAAAAGGCATGAAGTACCAATCTGCAGTGCACCTCAGCTAATTATTAAGAGCAGATTGCAATGAAATTTTACGTCGAGATGAAGAGTGTCCCAGGAACCAACCAGTCAAATTTTACTGGTGGTCTGAATCAGAATTCATATCAAGAATTCTTGAATCCATATCCAAATCATGTACACACAGCTGCTGCTGTATTGAGTCTGTTGCACTTGCCACGCAGCAGCACAATTGTTGGCAAAGATTTGCACTGTCCTAGTCCTCTGACTTTCTGGCGAACAACACTTTGCTCACATTGTGACTTACCATAAAAGCACTCAAAAAGAATAAAGTTCAGCTCAGTTATAGACCGGCAGATCTAGAATCTAGCTCAGCAGAGCTGTACCATAGCTGTCCGGCCGCTATAGCGAGGGGCTGCCATAGCAAAATTCATGTTGAAAGACGCATCATTACGCTTTACATTCACATTCACCACGGGGCGACAATTTTATGTGTAATGTCGTACGATTTTCTGCTTAATATTAAAATTACGGTTTTCGCTTACAGTTAAGGCTGAAATTAGGGTTAGGGTTTGGGTTAGGGATCGAGTTAGCATTTGTCAAAGATTTATGTGACAATAATGCACACCATAAATTAGTGTACAATATAAGTAGCAAGTTTAACGGCGATGCATGTTACTACAAAAATTGCCAACAGCTGCCCGTGATGGTATACTTAGTACACCTGAGGAGCTAGTTGGTTGACTGGTGGCGACGGCTTTTGCTATGGCGGCCCCTTGCTATGGCGGCCCTTTGCTATAGCGGACCCAAACCGTACCATAGACCCAGACAATTAGACTTCAGCAGAACATGACTAACCATCTTATAATATCATCAGTTTTCAATTAACCTCATGAAATAAAAAACTGGTGGCAAGAACTTGCAAATTCCCAACACAGCTAATGTGGATGCTCAAAATTACAATTTTGCCCTCATATTTGCAACCCAAATTTCCTTCAAAATGGGAGATTTCCAGCCGCAAATTTTGCATTTCAGAAGACACTGTTCTCACATAAAAATTTTCTGATACTCTAGAATGCACATAGACAAATCCGCAGATAGACAGACAAGCAGAGACACAAACAGAGACACAGACAAACAGACAGACAGACAAACAGACAGACGTGAGTAGGCACAGTAGAAAATCACGGCAAAAAATAGCAAAAAAACACGGCAAACTTTTCGGAAAATCACAAAAATCAAACAGCAAAATCCCGGCATCCCAAGATGCCATTTAAATCCCAAGAACCATTCAAAGTATGTAGAACTCAACATCTAGCATTGTTGACCATCACTACAATGTCACGTAGTGCAAAGTTTTCGTCTGTAAAATTTTGCAGTAGCAAAAGTGAATATTTTTGTGTTCAAATCACACAATAAACTTCAATTTATGCTGATTAGAAACAAAAAATTCTTGTAAAAAACGGTAAAATCACGGCATTTTGGCTAAAAACATGGCAAAACACAGCATTTTGGCAAAATTGCGGAATTTGACAAAAAAAATCACCGTTTCCGTGATTTCCGTGTTTTCATGATTTTCTACTGTCCCTAGACGTGAGTACACAAGAGTGTATAGATGCTGGCACGACATGGGAAGATAACAAGTGACAAGCTAATGATTATGAAACTTAACCATGTACACAGACAGACAGCCAGTCATACAGACAGACACAGAAAGATACAAAGAGACAGACCTGAGTACATAGAAGTGTATAGATGCTGGCACGGCACGGGAAGATGACAAGCGGAAAGCTAATGATAGTGCTGACGACAAAGCCGAGCTTCATCATTTCACTGAACAGCGTCGGCCGAAAGTTCATGAGCACGTCACCGGAAATTTCATGATCATAGAACGCAACGTAGCCGAAGAAACCCACCTACCAGAAAGACAGACAAACAGACAAACATACACAATTACACATAAAAACTCACACACATACACACACGGAGACACATGGAAACATACAGGTAGCACGGTGGCATAACAGTAAGACGCTAGACTTACGATCAAAAGGTCAAGAGTTCAACTCCAGATCGGATTGCTATCTACACCGTGGGCCATGAAAAAAGTGCCACTTTACTTTTGTCCATATCTTCGCCAATTATTGACAGATTCTGAAAAATTCTTTCTCTGGCACACCCTGCAGACAATTTTCGATAATGTGATGTCCACCACACCGCAAATGCATCTCTACACTACCTTATAAAATATCAATGAAATATGCATATATAACGATAATAACAAACAAACATTTTGGAAAAATTTCCAAGAAACACTTCAGACCAACAATACAGTGAATTGTCTGTATGACACTAAACTGTGTGGGTCTAACACAGTCTAGTGTCGTATAGATAATTCACTGCAATGTTGGTCTAAAGTGTACATTTCATTTACTTAAATTTTTGTTATTATTGTTAGTTTTGCTTACAGTTATACTTCACAAGGTAGTGTAATAATGTATTGTAATAATCACGTTATTGCAAATTGTCTGCAAAGTGTGCCAGCAAAAGAATTTCAAACACTGGTCAATAACTGGCAAAGATATGCACAAAAAGTGAAGTGCCACGTTTTTTGGCCCACCCTGTAGTGGCTAGTGGCTACTGCTCAAACGATAAACCATCTTGGTATATAACTATCTACTAAGGTCAACTCAGCCTTCCAACCAGCACCTATTTTCAGTCATGGAAAGGTTGGCCACCCAGTAAACCCTTACCTGGATCTGCCACTGACAGAAATACAGAGGTACAGAGAAAGAGAGAGACAGAAATATCGGTCTTTTATCCACTTTGCCTTGGCTAAATACCAATAACTTAAAAATATAAACATATAACAGTGTGTGCTCTGTTTTGGTGTATCTAGAAATATATATGTGAATGTGAACCAGACTTAAAGGAGTGTTGAGTGTGGACTATTTCATATTTTGTATGCTCTATTAGCTATGTGTAGTTGCTACTTTTATGTTTGTATATTTTTTAGCCATTGGCTATCATTTTTATTAAACCCAAGTTGAGTTGAAGCTGAGGCAGAGACATACAGTGAAGTAGACAATGGCACAGAGCACGATGGCAGAGCGAATGACGGCGTTCATGCGTTTGAGTGATGGGTCCGGCAAAGCATCGTAGATGACAAACAGCTGCCTGTAGCAGACACATTACATCTTTACATTACATTGATGGATTTTTAATGTGCCCCAAATAAAAACCATAAATGATGCACTGTGATAAATGTACGGTACAACATGGTTTCTGGAGTGATAATTCTGCACTCAAAAACTGAACATCGATCAGGGTTGTGTTTTGACTGGCAAAAACACCTGTTCCTGCTACTCGAGTGGTTTAAACTCGTTTCAACTAGCAAAAAATTGCCAGATGGCAGATAATCGAAAATGCTCATTACATTACTTTTCATTGCACAACTAGATTCAACATGCAACAGTTGTACAAAATTGTAACATTTCCGAAGCAGAATTCACCACTTACGATCTAAACAGATATCATACAAAAACGATTAAATGACCACTTATTCAATAAAAATGTGCCTCTTAAGAGAACTGATAACTTAAACAATTTTCACGTAAAAGTGCAGCTTTTTATCAATCAATTAATCAGTTAATTAATGGACTAATGCTATCATAACACATGACAAAAATGTGTCAACTTAGAGGTGACATCAAATCAGTTACGTTTGGCAGGCAAACGAGAGTGCAAAGATCGGGAGACATTTGAAGAGACCATCAACATTCCAGTAGACAACCTTACTGACCCAGACACCCGACCAGAAGTTTGTGAATGCCGATGATATCACCTGTCAATACATCAATGGCAGATGTTTCAGCAACAGCATGAAACAATGATGCCCAGCTTCTGAAACCATGGGTAAACCAAAGGTAACCTGATAATCTACAGTTACCCCTGGGCTAAAACATAACACAGTTTTAGCAACCTTTAACTGCAAGGTAAACTAGAGATAACTCACCAAACGTTAACCCACCACCATCAGCAGGGTGAACTAGGGGTAAACTGAGATGAGCAAAAAATGGATAATGGGCTGGTGTAAACTATAACACATATAATTCATAACTATTGAATTCATTCCAGCTTCCCGGAAAATGATAAACTGATGTTTTAAAGCAATAAGTAATGCACTAAGATTTACTCAATAAATAAAATGTTGGAAAATTAGGAGAATTTGCTGCAAACAGCCGTGGAATTTGGCAAACTGGCTGACGAAATTTGCAAAAATTAACCACAGAGAGTGAGTGAGTGAGTAGGGTTTAACATCCCACCAATACAGTATATGTCATTGCGGGGATGGCCTTTGCAGGCAAAATTGCACATACACATAACAACAGAACAAAAAGTTTAACCTTTGCAGAAAGTTTAAACTTTATGAAACACAAAACACAAATAAATGATGAAAACCTAAAATTGTAAGAACTGCAGATTATAATTGTGCATAAGTATCAAAAATAACCATAGAGAACTGAGGTCGCTAGTGAGAATGAAGTAAAATATTGCGTCTTACATGCAGCGCGAAAATGCCATAAAACGTGAGCGATACGGCACTGAAATGACTCAAACTCTCAATACTTCGCAGCAGCCCAAGTGGTAGCACGCCGAATATTGTTGCAAGCACCAGTAGCGTTGTGCGCAAATTTGATGTATTCTGTTTCATAAAACAAACCCAACAACTCAGCTGACTTGGTGCAAAACTGTTTATCTGTACTGTACTGTTGTTGAATAATGTCATCTGTCAAATGCATCACTAAAAGAGTTGTGTACATACACTGTGTCTCAAAAAAACCGGACCCCTATTACGTTTTGAAATAACTCCAACAAACTGCGCCTAATAATAATAATGATTAGCTGAGAAAATCGTCAAAAGGTACTCAGTACTGTAGTGTGTTACGGGCTTACGATATTTCATAAAACGGGGTACCAGCTTAGGTTAGATGTGGATGAACTGAAGCAGCGCTTGGTGGAGGTCTGGTCTGGCCTACGGCAGACCGTTGTCG
>Ga0209671_1001553_pt1 | contig 19456 bp, 10 predicted proteins | sample WorMetHERISLAND2_2_FD_187401 | JGI IMG/M metagenome (GOLD analysis project Ga0209671, IMG submission 187401) | Marine gutless worms symbiont microbial communities from Max Planck institute for Marine Microbiology, Germany - Olavius geniculatus... | ecosystem: Host-associated > Annelida >...
CCACATCAAACAGTCCATTTTTAACACACTTCAGTCTGGCACAAAATGACACTTTGGCATTATGCAATACAGTATCAAAGCTTGGCAGACGTAATTGCATTAACATCGCAGTGACACTGCTGTATTTGAGAAATCCAAAAAAAGTTTAAGGCTTTTAACATAACCAGAAGCAAGCTTTTTAAGGCTGGCCTGCCGAAAGTTATTCCACAGTGCAATGTCATAAAAACACAAGACAAACGACCGAAACAGTTTCACTTTAACATCTGATGTACACCGTGCAAATCTTCTAATAAGTAAGTTTGTTCTAGTAAACAGTGACTTCAACTCTCTGGAAATATCAGCATCGTCACTGAAAGAGTGCTCAATGATATGACCTAGATACTTGAACTGGGATACAAACGTCAAGTTACACTTAGCCAACACAAACTGTGGAAAATCTGAACAAACCATTTTACGTTTGTCACAAGGGTTAAAAATCATGCACACAGTCTTCTTAGTATTAAATGTCATTCCAATAGCTGTGGATGCTTCTTCAAGAATACCAAGCAATTTCTGAAGGCCACGCCACGAGGGGGCCATCAGGACAATGTCATCAGCATATGCTAATATATTAATAAAAGTCCCAGCAACACAACAGCCAATACCCGAACTCACAACATATAACGAAACAGATACCACTATACAGAGTGCGCCAAAAAGTGATCCCCCTAAGGTTGTTTGTCATTTTCTGCGCAATCACGTAGAATTTTAACGAGAAATTTTGCACACGTGTTACCTATTCAAAGTCATGTAAAAGCGCCACAGAGTATCTTAGTATCGTTAACTGCAACAAAGTTATTGAATTTTTCCTGTAACGGCGTCGTCATACTTCACGTGCGGCAAAATGTGCGCAGAACGAAAGGCGCACATTGCCATTCGAACAACATAATAATCAGTTTGCCCATGACTGTGAAAATTTAAAATGTCCACCGCCAGCTTTTACAAGTACACGTGGGTGCAAGCGCCGCCTAAGCAAGTTTGCGACTGCGAAATAAAACAGAAAAACACCAAAAACAGCATTATTAGATGTCTAAAATGCTGATGATAATAACGATGGTGACACTAGCCTGATAAGTCGGTAGATGGACTCCGGTTGCAGCAAACAGTCGAGCAGCTCCACGTGCTTGTACGGGTAGAAAAACTGACTTAACATGTTTGACTGCATACAAACGACACGTCATCGAAAAACATTACGTTACATCAACAGTTTCTATGACTTTAATGCTATGTTTTTGTGTTTTATTATCTGTCCCATTGCTATAGCATAGAATTGGACAGATTATAAAATCACTTGCGTCTGTCTGTCATTCTGTCTGTCTGTCAGTCTGTCTGTAACACTCCTACGGCGGCAATTTTGATTCGATTTTGATGAAATTTTGCACAGTGATTCGGGATCCGAAGAGTAAGATCCAGTTTGTTTGGGGTGAAAATCAGATGACTCCTTCCCCTATTTTGCTTCATTTTTTGCCTCCGCAATGCATTTTCAATGGGAAGATTTTCGTATCACAGTAAACAAACCTGTGGGCTTATAGTGACGGCTGATAGCTCAAAAAACGTGTCTCAGGGGCCGCTATAAACAAAAAATAAAAATAATTTAATCCCCTAATTTGAGCCTTTAACTTTCAAAATAGTGATCACTGCATTTTTAATGGCCTGTCATTTACAACAGTTACTGTCCACAAGTTTTGCAGAAACGATAAACTTTTTGCGCAATACAGTCGCTTCTGTGCAGATTATTTTAACAAAACGGCTGAATTAGTATTCGTTGCAGTATTTAATTTACACAATGTGTATAAAAAATAACAAAATGCCAAAAAAATTTTTAAAAAATAAACGACCTGAAACAGATAAACAAAATGCCAATCTCAAACATAATATTTGTGTTTGCCAGAGAGTGCTACCTATATGTACGTATGCATTATTAATTTTATCTGTCCCACTGCTATAGCATAGCATGGGACAGATTATACACTGTGTCTCAAAAAAACATCCCCGACATTTTTAACTGTAACTTGAAAAACAATTATCAGATTTTGATAATTTTTGGTACGAATATTTCTGACACAACTTGTTATCAAACGACCGTTTAGTTTCCTACCTCACTCAATGTATGCTTTTGCACTACCTAGAAAAAACAGATCAGGCGAAATATGTGTTGAAATAAACAGAAGACCTAAAAAACATCCCCGACATTAGCGATCGTAACTTGAAGAAAAATTAGCAAATTTTAATAATTTTTGGTAAAAATATTTCTGACACAACTGGCTCTTAAGTAAGTGTTTTAGTTTTCACCTCACCCAACGTCTGTTTTTGCACTACCTGGGGAAAGCAGACCATACGTGTTAAAATAAATTAAAACAAAAAAATTGAGCTAATGCTCACGAGACGCTCGAAAGCCTATAGCATGCCTATGCTTTTCTGCAACCGTTTTCACGAACGACTGCGACTGGCCAACATCGAGAAATAGCGACTTTTAGGGGGTACCGTTTTTGATGCCCTCTTATACGCAGCTGCTATAGGGCTACATAGCGTGGCAATGGGACAGATACCTCGTTCCACAGAACGTATTTCTAGTTTATATTAAATTTGTTTAGCTACTGCATGTACTGTTATTTTATATTTGCATACGTAGACCTATATTTTAAGTTTATACCACAAATTTCATAGGATTTCTTTGCGTTTTTGAACTTTTGTGTAGTCAATCGTGACCTTACATATCGCTGACACCACAATTGTAAATATCTACGTTCAACTAGTTACACTGTATGCTGGCCTTGCGGACGTGCACCATGAAGTAAGAGCGTAAAACGCTGAAACGCGACAGCTATCGTGGAAATGGGACAGATACCTCGTTCCACAGAACGTATTTCTAGTTTTACATGTAACTCGTATATGGCCTGTTTCCAAGTTGCAATAGACCTATGATTATGACTGCATTACGGTTGAAAATGGTTTAGCCTAAACCTTTTCGCAAATAATCCGAACGTGGTTACATGTGAAATTAAACACATTTGCACAATATTTTGCCAATATTTTTGTTTAGCACTCGACCATGGCCTTACTCGCTAGCCTTATATGTGGAAGCAATTGCTGTCGCCTATAAAACGGTAAAGTAAACACATATGATAATAATGACTATATACTGCTTGAAAACTGACGATAAGATTTAATCAAGTAAATGCAACTACACCTGAAACTGAAAGTTTTGTATTCTGTATACAGACCAGCGTGGAGACGTTTTCGTATGTCATGAAGACATGCCAAATGTAAATACGCTCGGCGTAAACGTATCTTGTCATTCTCAGAGAGCGCACGAACGGCTCGCTAGAGACGACCGTTTGATCGTGTGACGACGACGTAGCACTAGACGCGCGTAGGAACAACTGTAAACACACTTGCATTCATTCAACGTTAAATGTATGCATAGCTTTTTATGGGAGACCCATCGCTGAGCTACAAAGCGTCACCTGCTATATGGAATCACACAGTGTTACCTGCTTGGCTGCCGCGACACAAGTAAACGCGCCCCGCCTTAACCCCAGCCAGACAAGCCGGTACTCGATTTACCTACCCCGGAGGGATGAAAGGCTGAGTTGACTTTAGTGTTGGTTATATAACGAGAAGGTTTACTTGTTTGCGGACAATCACCCATTCAAGTATAGCAACCATTTGACAGCGACCCGATAGGTGGTCGAATTCACGTCCTTTTGACCGTAAGTCCAGTGTCCTAATCGTCACGAAACCAAGCCACTACTCAATTGTTCACTCGACTGATTTTAACTGGCCGTGGATATTTGAGCACAAAATCCGCTTAGACCTGGACTACTTCGATTCGTTGCGGGTCATTTTTAAAAAATAATAGCAGCATCGCGTACACGATTGTTTCATTTTAGTCGAAATGTCTGGCGTGAGAATAGCGACGAGCTTTTACTATTCTGACATACATGTTATACGAGTATTAGACTACAAGTTGTCGTAATAGTTTTAAACTTTATCGTTTCTCATCTGACGTACGCTATATTTGCATCTTTTTCATGTTACTTTAACCAGTAGGCTATAATTAATTTTTTACGCAATACGACTAAACAGTTCGTCAAACCTTTACAATAAAAGAACATGACTAATGGTCGGTCGGTTGGTAAATTCGAGTGATGTGTGTGACCTTTGCGAGTGCTTGATCCTCAGCGATGCAGGTTGCCAGCAGCTGAAGAAAGTCTGGCGACGCGCGAGAGCCGTCCTTGAAGCAATTCGACCGATATCTGTTGATCACCCGTGTCAGATAGCTCTCCACCGTCTCACGCCAGTTTACCATGTTCTTCGGCTTCTTCTCCTTCCGTTCTTGACCCGTACGGTCTTTGCCCGCCTTTGGTGATTTCTTTGATTTCTTCATGTCACCGGGTTTTTAAACCTTTGCAATACAGACGTAGTCATTCATTCGTTCATTCAAAGTTTAATTAAAACAGACAAAACGCTGTTACACAGTAGTCTAGCCTATTTACACCATACAATATGATGCGATCAGAATATTTGCAATCGAAAACTAGTAAAGAATCGCCCAGTTTAATACACAAAAACTAAAATTAATCCGTGAAGTCAGCTCGAAAGCTAAGACATGTTAAAAAACGCACAAGAAAAAATGATTAAATTGAGTTAAGACAACGTATACAAACCAGTTCCGGGCGCTAAATGGCGTTGAAATTGCGTTGAAACGTGAGACTTCAGCAATACTTGAAATGCTGTTTAGTCGTACGTAGTTCTACAGTTGCAAGGCTCAGTTTGTTCGCATTTTTAGTTTGAAAGATAAACATAATGCAACAGTAACACTAACATTGTTACGACGTTACCATAGTAACGATAGACTCGGCTTGCTGCTGCTGCTGCTAAAGCTGGGTTTATTAAAAGGCCATCACAAGCCGAAAGGATTTGCACTATATTTAAACGATGAAGATAAAGCCTATGAATATTATACACAAACTCTTAAACACTACTAGTTTAACGATTATTGAGCATTTTGACTTTTAGACATAGATTTGTGCAACTTGTCGTACAGTGTCTATCAAGTAATGACGTATGAAAACATAAGTTCGGAAAGTGTTGGCCCAAGCAAACACTTTTGGAATTTAAGTTTTTCTACGTCATTGTTTGATATCGTGAAGAGTAGCCTATTATTAAATAATCTGCCGTAACGAAGTTGTTTAAGATAAGCTATTTTAGTTTTGTTTTGTATTTACTTCACTCCACTAAAGGTAAGACATGCAAGACCTGTGGCCTAGACATCACACACTGTCTTATAAATGTGTTACACAGATCTGTGAAGTGCTATTATACAGATGACAATAAGACTCAAAATTTTGTGATTTTTTTCGATAATAAAGCTAAAAGCACTAAGTCATGTTAAGCACTGACAAACAGTCTTTCGATAATTTTGTTTACAGCCTACTGTGCACTGTGACACAACAACTAACAGTAAAGGAATAGGTCGCGTGAACAAATGGTGATAATTAAGCCGAAGATACCACCTGTTGCGTTTCCGTGGCATTAAACACTTATCTGGAGCACAACCCTGTTATGCTGCAAGTTGCAACACACAATCGAGGCAGATACATAGTACACTGTTAGCTATAAACAGCTTTCAATAATAATTACTAATGTTTACTCTACATGTCGGTATTGATTTATATACTCGCATAAACGAATGTCCGTCGATGATTAGGAACAATTAGCTTCGAAATCGAAAGAAAACTATTTCCATCCGTTGATTTGCACAATTGCTGCAAAATATCATCTGTAGATGAAAATACTGTAGCCCCGCTAACGAACTACGGGTGAATAGTTCCAGCTGATTATATCAGACGCAAATGCATTATTGCGCTCTACATGGAATCAGTCGTGGCGTTATAAGCAGCTGCTGAGTCTCGAGACGATGTCGTCAGTTGCACCACTAACAAGAAGTACGTCACCAATAACCCGAGCAGCTACAAAACAATGTCAGTATCAATCAATGCGCCAGTGGCAGTAACTGCATACATGATTAGATACGCAAACACAAAACTAAAGTATAAACTAATTTATTGTAGTATTTAACTAACGGCAGCCTGCTGTATCGTTGAGCTTCTTTGTCTGAAGCAGAAAGCGGAGTCCCAGACTCAGGCGCTCGTGTATGGCTGTTAGCACTATGCTCCAAAACCTAAACCGAAAACAGTTTTTGGTTCGTTGTCATAATATCAAATAAGCCCTAATGCGAGATTTTAGGCGACAACTGAATGTGATATAAATCGAAGATTACTCTCAAAATTTAGTGCGCGACTTTGTCCATTAGCTTATGGTGTAGCCTAATTTAGCAACAAATCTGCAACTCTTTAGTTTCTACTTTCATGAACTAGAAGGAAAGTCAAGGGACCGTAACACTCCACTAACGCTACGCTATTCGTCAGGTGTCAGCAACATATTCGGTTCAGCCGCTTCAACGGCGGTTTCCCTTATTTGCCAATTTTAAGGAATCCGAAAATCCTGTCTTACATCCAGATGCCAACCCTAATCACCAATAAAATCTAATCACATTCAAATCGCTCTAAGTTTGACCTTTCCTGAAAATTTTAGTCAAATTCCAGATCCGAAGCCAACTTTTTTTGTAATTCTGCCGACAAACCAATAAATAAATAAACGCCAGGTATCACGTAACCTCGCAGTTGGCCGAGGTGAAAAATTTGTCATCGCTGAAAAACACAAGTTTTTGAGCCATAAAATGAAGTAATAAACTATTGATCACAGTAGTCTGTTAACTTGAGATTAGCTGATACGAATTCACTGATAATCGCTAACCGTAAGGATTGTGTTTTTGTCGATAATGAAAATTCCGACGACACTGAAACCGATTGGTTGTCCAGAAACGCGGCTTAGAAACATGTTTAGCTGCAAATGCATGAAGCGGATAACTTATTAAGCAATGCAATAAAATAAAACATAAGCGGACATACGGTTACAGCAGAGAAAATCAGATCAGATCTACGTGTATAATATCGTATGCAATCTCATCCATTTGGCATGGGGCTATAGGGCCAGCAGACAAGCACTGTTAAAATTTATAAATGTACAAAACATCAGTTTATGCACTTGTTATCGGCAACATTTAAGGACTTGCACATCGAAAACAGCAAAAATTACAAAAGGTAATATTGCCCGCATCACACTGACTATTGTGTCAATGTGCTGCTGAATAATATTACCTTTTGTGATTTTTTGCTGTTTTTGATGTGCGAGTTCTTCAATTTTGCCGTTAACAAGTGTATAAACTGATGTTTTGTACATTTATATTTGCTGTTTTATTACTAAAGTACTGTTTTTCTACTGGTGATCCGTTACGAAAATGTTGCGCTTCGGATATTTCTTACAGTAGCCAAGCCGCGATACGCAAGCCTCCTCCGGATTGGAGAAGGCCCGCAGGGAGACCCAGTCACACCTGGTTACGTTCAGTGGAGGCAGACCTGAGACTTCTGAACATTGGTCTTTCTTCTGCGTGGAGAAAAGCTTCTGGGCGGGCGGACTGGCGCCACGTCGTGGACACGGCTACGCTCTGGAAGAGTACGCCATAAGAAGAAGAAGCCAAGCCGCTTATAACTGTTACTTACTACCTAATATTGCACGCATCACCCGCTTAATATAGGCCCGACAAACACTCCAATAATGCTAATTTAACTAATCCTATTATTGCAGTATTTGGACCGTTGCGTAAAATGGCCGACCACAAACGTCTATAAAGTCAAGTCAAACTACAGTCCGAGCCCATTTCGTAGTTAACCGAGTTCTAGCCAATTTGTGGCAAAAATTCTACAAATTTCGTTGCTATGGCAACGAGAGTCAATGATAGTGGACTTATTAAAATTATTTATTTGCTCCACCCTCAAAACCCCTTGTTAGATGCAGGAATCTCGAAGATGTCTCGTACATTATGTTGAACTATAGCTCATTTTGTCCCAAATTTCGTTCCCGTTGCAACTAGGGTCAGTAAGGGTAAAATTCGATTGGCAGCATTCGCTGGCCCATCCCCGAACTCCCCCCTACATAAACGCAAAAATCTCGCAGATCTCTCTTACAGAAGCCGAGTTATAGCCAATTTTGTCCCAAATTTTGTCGCCATGGCAACGGGGATCGGTCGGGGGAAAATCAGATTGGCAGCATTTAGTGGCCCATCCACGAAAAACCTCCTACAGGCGCAAAAATCTCGCAGACATCTTTTACACAGACCGAGTTATGGTTAATTTTGTCCCAAATTTCGTTGCCATGGTAACGGAGGTCGGTCGGGGAAAATGTGATTGGTAGCATTCAATGGCCCATCCTCGAAAACCCCCTATAAACGCAAAAATCTCGCAGATATTTCTTATACAAGCCGAATTATAGCCCATTTTGTCCCAAATTTCGTTGCCATGGCAACCAGGGAGGGTCTGGAGTAAATTTAAATAACATCGTAAGATTGGCCATCCCTGAAAATCATACCACAAAACCAAAAATTACGACTCTATCTTATACACAGCCAAAGTTATGACCGTTTAAAGAATCGTTTAATTTTTCCCATAGGCGCCATTGTAATTTTTTCGAATTTTTCTAATAAATGCGTTAAATATTAACTTTTAACTTTCTAACCCCGAAAAGGCACACCCTTGCCTGGTACCGCATCGTTTGAGTCACTGCGTGCAAAAATCCGCTGAGGGGTCTGACCTGTAAGTGCGTGGAAAAAAATGTATATGGCTATAAAAAATTTTTGCGTATATTTCACCTATTTGCCGAGAAGCCCCCCTTGGGCAAATTTACATAAAGTTTTGCATGAGGGGTCATCTCGCCGACATGATCAACCGTGCCAAATTTTATCTTAATCGAGTCAGGAATTTTGATTCTGTGGGGGTCGAATTTTTGGCTTCCCAATATGAAAAAGAAGTCGCCGTTAACACATGGCTTCAACTACCGTTCAGCCTGTGATAATAAACACTGCGCAGCGCACCACGGGAAAATGCAATTGCAATAAAAAAGAAATACGGCAAAGTTATTTAAAATAATGACCAAAAAATAAGTGGCTATAAATACCTTGCCGATTGTTTTTCCACGCAAGTCGCTCAGATTCACGGCGTGCAGTTGGTTGCAGATGTCATGAGCCTGCAGCACAATAAATGCACGGCGAGAGCTCGACGTAAAATCATTATTACGATTCCAAAATTTCGTCAAAGCATAATGAAAATTGCAACCGTGAAGCGACCACAAACGGACAGATCGAGACGGACAGAACGTTGGGCAACTGCGAATTATAATCTCCCTAGTGTGTCAATGAAAGAATTCTGAACATCAGTCAATATCGGCAAAATTCTCAGAACAAAACCGGTGCGCTACTTTTTAAGTCACGATGTACATGTACACGTCAAAGTTCAAATACTTACGTAATGGTTAACCATGATTCCGCCGGCTGTGGTTACGCTGAGTCCAAACAGGATGCAGAACATCCAGAATACACGCATGACGATGACGACAAGGTCATTTGTGGCACCGCGGAAGAAAATAAGGTCGTACAGATTTCGAATGCAGATGGACAGTTGGCAGCAGAATGCCCCGGCATTGTGAAACTTCAGAAAGTCATCGGTGTCGTTGACTAGCGTCGAAAAATCGTGATGACGCTGTCTGATAATCTCAGCATCCGAATCCGACAATTGACGATTGTGTCATCTGTGGTTTGAATCGAATATCAAATACGTCTTCCATCTACTGCTATTGCAAAGTATCGACATCATTCTGTATCCGACAATCGACGTTGATCGTCGTCTGCCAGCATTCTCTCGAAGCTTCTGCCGAGCATCTTGTACCTACGAGTGAAGACGGTCGCCAGCATAAGACTCACGGCGTGCGGAAAGATTCACGCCGCAGTGTGGTGGAACGAGAAGAGATACATCACGACCCGGGGAATTAGCAGATCGAACAAGTTAACGTGTATTGTGATTGGCGCCATCGTAATGTCCATGTCGCCTTCAGCGAAAAAGACCGAATATGATGCAAACGCCGCGTTGACGAGAATCATGGCCCAGGCTACTGAGGCGTAGACAACGGCAACTCTCTGGCTGAATGTCGAACATGCGCCGCTGAGTTTTACGCTATCAAGCACGTGTTCAAGCCTTCCACTGCAGCAGGCTGCGAAGAACGTGGTTTGCGAGTTGGCGTTCAGAATATTCCACAGCAGAAAAGTGAACTTGAAGAAGAAAAGAGGTCCAAGCGTCTCATCTGCTGTGAACACCGAAAACATACGGGCAGCATTGATCCACATAATAATAGCAACGACCAGACCGTAAATCATGTTCCCGTTCCAGCGACGATGCGACCCTTCCTCCGTCACTGTGTCGCCGGCCTTCGTTTCACATTTGAAATACAGACCGAACAGTTTCATGCTGGTCAGCAGAGGTCTCACACTGTCTGACATTGTCGTCACTGTAGGCTCGGTCCTGCTATTTCCTCCATCTTCTACTGCGAACACTTGCGGCTCTACGGTGGATCCAGTACTTTGTCGTCTGATGAAAAATACACCTGAAATCTTCGCGTTCATTTTTGGTGTTCCCTTAAAAGTTCTGCAACGAACAAATAAAACGCTTAAATTACAATAAAACAGGAATACTGTTTTTTACTACAAGATTCATTTATTAAGCTTAATAGTTAAACTAGCATAGCCACAGCGACGAAAAATAGGCTACCCTGCGTGTAACATTAACGTATTAGGCCTATCTACTCTGTGTCCCAAAAACATCCCCGACATTTTCGACTGTAACGTAAAGAAAGATTGTCGGATTTTAATAATTTTTGGTATGAATATTTCTGAGACAACTTGTCGTCAAACGACAATTTAATTTCCCATCTCACTCAACATTTGTTTCTACACTACCTGGGGAAAATAGAACAAACAAAATATCACTTTTTTATTCAATGCGACACGATTGCTTAATTAACATAACGCGTAAAAACACATTTTGTTTACATTTCTGACACTGTGGCTGACACTTTATTCAGTTATCCATTTTTAACTGCTTACAGTAAAACTGCTTGAAGTGTTGGCCCATATGACACTTGTACACTGGCCCACTTGACAGCTGCAGTATCGATAATGTTCTGCTGCTGACCAATACAGATTCTACCAATCACTTCTTAACGTTACAAACATTCTTAAACTTCTTCTGGTAGACACACTGCTGCAAGACAGTCAAACCTTGTAATAGACCTGCTGTTGGGGCCCACAAATTAAGATAGATAGAATTTACTGACGTTTTCCATTCATTTTAACACGTATTATGTCTGGTCTGCTTTCCCCAGGTAGTGCAAACGCAGACGTTGGGTGAGGTGGAAACTAAAACACTTATTTCATAGGCAGTTGTGTCATAAATATTTTTGCCGATTATTATTAAAATCTACTAATCTTTATTCAAGGTACGATCGATAATGTTGGGGATGTTTTTTTCAGGTTTTCTGTTTATTTTAATGCACATTTTGCTTGATCTGCTTTCCCTAGGTAGTGCAGAAGCATACATTGGGTGAGGTGGAAAACTAAACGGTCATTTGATGGCAAGTTATGTCAGAAATATTTGTGCCAAAAATTATTAAAATTTGATAATTGGTTTTCAAGATACAGTTGAAAATGTCGGGAATGTTTTTTGGGACACAGTGTATAGCTGTGACGGACGCTAGTTTCGAAACTTCTGTCACGTGTCATATGAAACAGTAAGTAGGTATGTTGTATTAGATTTATTGCTGCGAAAGTAGATAGTTTTCGTTGAAAAGATTTTTTGATTTTGTAGGAAAACTTACGGTACCAAGCCAAACGTGTAAATCACTCACACCAATTTTATTTTAGATCTGTTCATCGGCTTAAAATAAATGAAGCCAATGAATATAGAATTCTCTTTCTTACCGTTAAAATTTTCTATACCACTGAAACTTCTTATCTGTAAGACCTGACTTGCTCCTTTCCATCTTCGTCTGTCGTTACTCCTGCTTGTCCACTAACCCGTTTCTCCTTTAAAAATTAAAAATCGTTCTTTTCACTATACGCGTCACCTCACCTCTAGACTCTAATCAACTCACTCATTCACGTCTCAGCCACGTCTTGATCTATCCCTTTATGATTCATCATTCCTTTAAGACCATCTCATCTCGCCAGTGATATCATCACTACTCTTACCATTTATCATCGATTCTTTCTTTACAACCTCAAAGCTTTTTTAAAATTTCAAATTTCGCAGGCAAATTTCGTAGGCAGCTGGCACACCTTTAAACTGATTTCACAAATAGGCTATCTGGACCTACTAACGGGTTTTGCGATTTTATGTTTTTTTATTTTTAAATGTTATTTCTTACTTTTTAGTTTTTATCTCTGGCCTCAATCTTTTCCATAACCATTTGTTTCTGGATTTTTAATGTTTTACATAACAATACTTTCCACTTCATTTTTTCTCGTTTTACTATTATTTTATAAACAGTCTTATGTACTAGATTAATTAAACAAGCAGTTTGTTTTCTAGCGCAAATCACTCATGATAAACTTATCTTACCAGTTACCAGAGTTCAGATGCGATCACTGTTTCCTGGCAAATGACGACTACTGTCAAAGCGTCGTATTATATTTATATGGTCGCACACAGGAACATTACATCTACGTGTACATCCATTAGTGCTGCACATTTCAAATTACATTAGGAAGGCTTTATAAGCCTATAGTCAGTGGCGTAGCCAGAAATATTATCGACATCAGATGCATCCCGGATGCAGAAATATTACAGTCAAAAAATGATGAATTCACAAACTGGGCTCGCAGAGAGTTAGTTAAACTTAGTACAAAGAAATGTAAATCGATGTCATTCCATCAACGTCAGTATGATAGGCCTACTGCAAACAACAGCTTCACATACAAAACAGATGGTGTTCCCATAGAACAGGTGGAGTCGTATATCGAACATTTCAAAAGTGAACTGCGCAGTTTCACCAGTTTAAGTTACGACACCCTAAGTTCAAAAAGTCATCCGTACGGTGGTCTTGAATTTGGATATCTCTTTAAAATGCGCTATTTCTGCTATTGTTCACTAATTTTGCGCTAAAACGGTCGCAGATAGATACAGGACTTGCTGCGCATTGTAACAAAACACTACTGATAAGCTTTCCATTGATGACCCTAAACGACATGGAAATTCAAAAAGTAGGCTTTAGGGTTTTTTAGACCAGAACAACCTGCATACAAAATTTACAGCATAAAACGTAGATTCAAAGAGTCTTGAGTTTCTATCGTCCTGTCCTAGATTTAAGGAGTCAAAATTTGGGCACTCTTTCAAGACGCATTATCATTTTATTGCATGCTGTACATCGATTCCACAGGTCGTACGTAGCACCGATGCTGTCGCGCGTCACGTGAGCTTTGCTCAGATTAGTTGTTTTAGTCATCATACTGGCTCTATAGCGCAACGCGATTTGTTTTCATGTTTTTACGAGTTTATATCTATAGAATTACAAATGTGTGGTGATTTAAACTTTGTCCTTGTATCAACATGGGCCCCATCGTTAATAGTTTTAGTAGGCCTAAGCAAAAAAATAACAAGCGCGGTGATATTATGAATAAATGTCCACTTTTTGTATAATTTGTAAATCACTGAAAACACACCAAAATGTTGCGTTTCTCTAGTCAAAAGTTAAGTTTGGCCATAGTCAGAAGAAAGAAAAAAAAGATGTTGCGTACAAGTGTGCGGCTTCGCCAATACCTGTGAATGACAAGAAATTTGAGCTAATGCTCACGAGACGCGCGAAAGTCTATATAGCAGTTCTAGTTCAGTAGTTTAGCTACAACTTGGGGTGTTCACACTAAGTTAATATACAAATACCAAATTCTCTATCTGGATCGCATAACGATAGTTGCGCGGCGCCACCTTGTGAATGATATAGACTTGTGTCGCAGCCCGAAATCGCCAAAAAATCCATTAAAACCTTTATTTTGGCGTTAAAAATCATGCAAGGTCATTAAATTAGGTAGCAATCAAAAGCCAGTGTACGACTTTCTATTAGTGATTAATAGTAACCTGGGCCCTATCTCGCACTGTTTCTGAGATACAGCGACTTATTGGCTCAAAATCAGAAATTTTTCCCACCCCGTTTTATTTAGCGCCTTAGTTCGAGGTGACACCCTTCGAATTTATGGAAAAGCTTTGCGGTTCCTAAAACTAGAGTCTTCCAGGCAACCGACGGTGAAGATTTGGTGATTCTAGCTTGCACCGTTTTTGACTGATCTACCCGTGTGACAGACAGACGGACAGAATTGCGATAGCTAAGGCGCGATGAAAGCATTAGCTGCTTTCGCGCGTAAAAATCATGTCATCGTTATCTGCATGCATTATTTTATTGCGCTTAATAGCTTCAGCAAAATTGTGCTCTATGTTCACAATCACAGTCGATTTGCAATGTACGACACATATCGCGCTGCACTAGGGGGCCTATAGGCCTAATGCGTTTTTGCTAACTGGATATGGCTGACATTATGCATTAGAGGTTAATTTTAACGTTATGCTCTGGGCCTATATAAATTTACGTTTCACTTTCGTACTTAGAGCCTACTATGGCAATGTTTTTTGGGGAAAAAATAACGGCAAAAAATGATGCAATTCAAGCTTTATAAATGAAATACTACCACATAACTTTTACATCCGATGATCAAAATATTCTACTATAGGCCTATTGTTATAGGCGTCCGTCCGTCTGCTTGTCTGTCGGGTAGGCTACGGGCCCCAGTCAAACACCTCTCAAGAGGGCATTCCATTTAGTGTACATCCCTATGTAGACTACAAGTGGCGAATCACGAACCAACCGGCTGGCTCAGGTATTGCGGACGGCTCCAGCGCCGACTGCAAACTGGAACCTAATCATTGTTAGGTTTAGTTTACTGTCGGCGCCTAAAGCCTTCGGCAACGATAGTTCACGCTTCAGTCGGGTGGTTTCGCTTCACTATCGACTGCAATTTCGTTGACAGGCGATGATTTATCACAAATTTTTCAGTCACGACGCTCGAGTAAAGCCGTATATACAGCCTAACGTCGACCATGCTCTTAGTGTAGGCCTACGCACGCGGCGATACGCACAGTCATAACCAGTGTGTGCAAATGAATAGGCTTTCATAATGACATTCATAATGCTTTAATGGGCTGATATAATGTACCTTGATCAAGGGTACTTAGGGGACGCTGAAAATGCGAGACTGGAATTTTCTGCACAAACGCGGTCAAAAATGCAGGGGGTTGAAAATGCGAGCAAAACAAACTAGGGACCTATGTGAGTGGTTAATGTAGTTGCGAAAATAAAATATGCGTCTAAGGGCGGTTTCTGGATCTTAACTGGCCGGTCAACTTAGTGTTAACTGACAGATTTGCATAACTCGCGTTTCCTGGTAGTAGATGAAAGAAGCCGAAGCTGCGCCCCTACTTTGGCCCCTATGTCTGTTATTTGGCCTTGTACTGTCACCCCTTGGTCCACATGGTGCATTCGTCCACTGTACTTTGGTCTGGAATGAGTCACTTCCACCTACAGAATGGTCTTTAATGTATGCGACCGCCCTTGACCTGCGTACCTGTCATGTCTCGTCTAGACCACAGTACAGTTACCGCCCACTTGTCTAGGAAGATTCCACACGGTACGACTTAGTTCAGGTAGCTCACGCATTCGCATAACCACGCCCTTTTGGTATCGCACGATATTCTATAATTTTCAGACGCAGCAGTAAACACTTAAGTGGCTTATACTTGGACGCTTTGAACATTGAGCCACGCAGCGTCTACGCCAGGTTATAGACATGACCTCACTACTGCTGACAGTTTTCATTCGATGCCATCAACTGACCACAAGGCCTACTAACCGACAAGACTAGTGTCGTTGGAATTCGGCTCATTGTTTGCATAGCGCTTATACACTGTGGCCGGAAAAATACGGTGTCCAGGGGGGTTACTTTTTTCGGACAGTGTAAAACTACGCATAGCAACCAGTAACATTTTTGTGCTCCATTTTCCAGTCTCGCATTTTCAGTCACCCCGGGACTTAGTTAGTCTGTACAGTTGCCTACATGATTTGCGTGTATGCACGTTGCGTAAAGGAGTGTAGGGCTTACAGAGGGACAGAACCGAACTGAATGGGTAGTTAAGTTCGATCAGTTTAGTTGAGTTCGTTCGCTATAAGTACGGCTTAAGTCTTACACTAGGCCCATTTGCGTTTGTGGCTTGTTTTTGGTTATTATGTTTTTTTATTTTATTTCCTGCTTACTGTGCTTACTTAATATAGGCCTACGGAGATGACTAGGCCTACAAATATCGTCATAGAATTATGGATTTCTCTCCGCTATTCCACCAAACGTTCGGTGACGATACAGTGCAGTAGCCCAAAACTGACCTCAAACATACCCGGCAAGCCCAAAGTCCACTAGTTTGATTTGTTGTGGACAAGTTGTACAAAAAGCTGTACATGCCAAGGAGATTTGTGAGATGCATTTCGATTTCGTGAATGTTTCACAACTTGCTGTAAATTTTGCTGTAGACTTTTCGATTTGTTGTGTTGGCGTACAGCAACAAATCCGCAAGTTGCAACAAATGGGGGTTCGGACATGAAAGGACAGCTAGGCAATAAAATGCAGTAATGACGATGTAGATTAAGCCTACAAGTGTCCTGCTAATTGCCGCGTTCACCTACGCTACAACACGACTGCTGTTATACCATGCCATAGACCATAAAACGTCTTGACGTGTCAAGATGTTTTTGATTTGCTGTAGACTTTTGACTTTTGTGAATGTGCTGCACAGTAAAGATGACCAGGAACGGCTTTTACATTCCCATTCCTTCCCATTCCCATTCCCAAACAATCGTTCAGTCGTTGTGGGCATGAACAACATTAAACCTTTCGAAGACTCAACCTAACGTTCAATCATCATGCTATGCACTACTACTGAACATCACAAACTACAGAAAATATACCTAATGGTACTCAACTTGGACAAAAACAACAGTCTGTCGTTCTCTAAGCAGAACATAAGCCTAGCACTGCATCTGCTGATGGAAATTTATTCCCATGGGAATAAGGGCCATTCCCATTCCCATACAGGTTGTTTCCCATTTCTTCCCAATCCCATTCACAATTTTGTCATCAATTCCCATTCCCCTGGAATTCCCATGGGATTCCCATTTCCATTGGGAATCCCATTCCCATGGTCATCTCTACTGCACAGCTTGTTGTAGGGCCTACGGCAAGTTGTAGGCTAGGCCTACAAAAATCCAGAACGAATCGACAGCAAATTGTACAAGTAATTTGAGCAAAGCTCACGTGACGCGCGATAGCAGCGGTCCTGCCACTTTGGCAATTAGTGTACAGCATGCAATAAAATAATAATAATTTTATACGCAATTCACTCCTAAAATCTCTGTCGCAACACGAATTCGCAAAAACATTATAAAACCCCTATTTTGGGGGTTCAAGGTCATTCAAGGTCATCGATGTTGACACTTTTAAAAAGCTCGTCACTAGTGCTTGTTATCATAAGCCGGATGTATGTGCCTATCTGCAACTGTTTTCATGCTAGACGAGGCAATATCAGTAAAATAACAACTTTTTAGAAGGGTACCCCTATTTTACGCTGGCGTGCGCAGGCCTCCTCGAACCTAAGGGGTCGGTACTTGGACTGCTAAAATCTGCGTTTGATGCTGAGAATTTTATACGCAGATTGTCTTGGTCTATCTTCAGGTAGCCTATTTCGTTGCAATTTACACTTAAAATGTGTGTTGCAGCCAAAATTGCGAAAAATTCACTAAAAACCGTTTCTCGGGGTTTAAAATCGTTCAAGGTCATCGATGTTGACAAAAATTAAAAAGCCCGTGACCAGTACTTGTTATAATAAGCAACATGTCTGTTACATATCTGCAACCGTTTTCACACTAGAAGAGCCAATGGCGGCAAAATAACGTTTTAAAGAGGGTACCCCTCTTTGACGCCCTCGTTCGAGGGGAACCCCTTCACCCAAGGGCACGAAATTTTGTGACGATAAACTGGAGTCCTTGGGGGCAGCCAACAGTGAAGATTTCGTTATCTTAGCTTGCATCGTTTTGATACAGATCACGAGTGTGACAGACGGACGGACGGAAGCCTAGACGATGGCTAAGACGCGCGATGCATTCTGCTATCGCGCGTAACAACAGTTAGCGGCAAAATCGAAGCAATGAAGTTCGCGTCCTCTGTCACGTTGCCGACCTATAGGCCTACTATAAAGCCTATGCTGTACTGTCACGCATGCCTGTTGGCGGATCAGAGTTAGCCTATTAAACGAATGAACGACAATATATTATAGGTCCACCCTAGATCTTTTCGTCGTGATCTACAGATCGGAGGAGTGTCGCACTTTCGTATATACTTCATCGTACAAAAAGCACGATTATAGTGATGATAAATAAATCACGCGTACAGACAGTGCATCTGTAGGCCTAGGCTACAAAAAATACATAGCGCGCATGAAATGTCGGACAAAATCGGCTGAATCAGAGGCACATGATTGTATCGACAGCAGAAGAACTGTTTGAGTGTCGGAGAAGATGAATTTGCGCATAAAACATTTGCCAGCAGTGGCGAAGCCCCCCTGAAGCTGAAACACTTTGCTTCTGAATGTTCAATGGAAACCGCAAATTCGCCCATTTTCTCTGAAATTTGGAAACGCAAAAGACCATCAAACATTGTTTAATTTTGCAATTCTTGCTGGGAAATGGCAAAAAACGCACCTTTTCATATAAAGTCGCCTGTAAAAAATTTTCATGGTCGGGCCAAAGGGGGGGGCATCGCACCGTGCCCCCCACCCCTAAATACAACACTGTTTGCCAGCATATCTAACACTTCTGGCTTGTTTTGTAAACGCCGCTCAGACTAACGGCGGGTCGATAATATTGCAGTCAATTTGATCTTTTCCGGAAAGTACCACCTTGTGTCAGAAAATACTCATCTGCTGCTGCTGCTGTAACAACAACAGCTGTAGCAGCCGCAGCAGCAGCTTGACGCCCAGCAATACCCATAGTCGGGGTTTTGGACTTTTGGCAACGTAATTTAACCTTTTAGCAGTGTCACGCGTTGCCACTGCGGTAGCTAGGACATCGGCTGGGATCTTAGATCTCAGTGCCGTAACCTCTTGTCCAATCTCTTCAGTTTCGTCGAAACTGAACTAAAGCAACATAAATACAAGCAACGTTTAGTGTGTCAAGATTGTCTCCTCTTCTGGGTGTTGAAACAGCAGTAACCGTTCGGGCAGCCGGTGCACGAGCCACCCAGAATCACGCGAAGGAATCACAGCATTCTCAGACCCAATAGCTGGCGGGATTGAGAGCTTGCTGCCTCTTTCAAGAACTT
>Ga0209671_1001554_pt1 | contig 19454 bp, 6 predicted proteins | sample WorMetHERISLAND2_2_FD_187401 | JGI IMG/M metagenome (GOLD analysis project Ga0209671, IMG submission 187401) | Marine gutless worms symbiont microbial communities from Max Planck institute for Marine Microbiology, Germany - Olavius geniculatus... | ecosystem: Host-associated > Annelida >...
GTCCATCGTGGTCCGGGGGGTGTGCGCTGGCGCTCCATCCTGCTGCAGTGTCCACCTGTACAGTGTTTGTTTTGCTAGGTAATGTGGTCACACAATAAAGGTGCGGTGGGCGGAAGCACTTCACGTTTACGCGCCATAAATTTCTGCTTGTAACAGTGAAAGAATGGTTAAAATCGGTGCTGAATTACCGAAGTTATCCCAAAAATAAAACTGGGTATCCGTTTTTTTGGACCACCCTGTATATCTCAGACGCTGGTTGAGGTAGGAACTTGAATGATGGCCAGTTGTGTTGGGAACATTCGTTCCAGAAATTATTAAAAATCTGGCTTTGGCCTCGAACAGGTCTGGCATTGTCCTTGGTCCCGACGTTTTTGTCTCTAATAGCCTAATGAATGTGCTCTGTGCAATGAATTTTTGGTAGGGGCCTATCTGTATGATACATCGACTGAACCACTGAAACTATGTTTGTCTGAGCATTTTTATGGTTTATTACAGTTTGAATAAGATTAAGCTAGCTTTTGGTGCTCAGCATAAAATTGTCATTGGCATACTTACTTGCTCAGTGGCCTTGGCTTTGGTTTTGAAAATGTTAGCGTCGAACACGTAACTGTTTTCCGCGTCTGAGATTCGTTTTTAATTGACACGTATCGCGTCGTCGACTGATAAGTTCTTGATCGAATGAATTTGATTTCGTAACGTTTCATCACTGCATGGTTGTCTGTGTCTAGATCGTGGAACACACTCCGGACTTGTCTCAACAGGCGGCCTTCAGCCAATCGAGTCGTTTCTACAGCAACAGTTGCCACGTGACGCTCGCCAAACTGAAACCAAAACCAACCGACCCGGTTGGGAAGTTACACGGGGGCGGAGCCAGACGATTGCTGCTCAGATGGGTTCAGAGCATTATTACACAGTGAGGATTTATTCATTTTGTTTTATTTTCGCACTATGGAAATAAACGATTAATAATTAAAAGGTTTAGCGATTAATAATATTTTAATATTTAGAATTTCGATCAAAGTCACACCGGTAAAAGTGTTATAAACTATACAGAGTGCGGCAAAAATGTAGCCCCCTAAAGTTTTTCGCTGTTTTCTCAGGAACCATTCGGAATTTTAATTTGAAATTTGAAAGCTTTATTTACTGAAACCTTTTACATCTAACTGCCAAGCAAAATGTGATTTTATTGAAAAACGACGAAGCTATAGATTTTTAAAACATGATTGACTTCGGATTTTTTAGCATTAAAATGTTCAAACTAAAATGCTATTTAATATTCAAAAACTGGTTACCACGTTACTGCCAATGATGTTACAGTGACATTTTGATAAACAGTAATTTATTTTGGTTATAAATTATCACTAAATTACTTTTAAAGCAATTGCCGGCTGCCCACCGGATTCATCTTCCGGGAGAACGGCGCGCCAGCATACACAGCGCACAGAACTGGCTGCAGGCCAACTGTCCATATTTCATCACAAAGGACCAGTGGTCTCCAAATTCGCCAAATATAAATCTAATGGACTGTCGTGTGTGGAATGCAATGTTGGAGGCTTGCCGAAAGCTTAAACCAAATCCGAAAACAATTGCCAAACTCAAGAAAGCGCTTTAGTTTATCTGGGGCAACTTGCCACATGGACCGACCGACAAGATGGTGAAAGACTTCTCAAATTAAGCGACTGAAAACTTGTGTTGTAATTTGTTGCTGGCGGTGGACACTTTGAACATTCACAGTGACAATGGAATTATGACATCTGATGATTAGTTAACTGTGTTGTTTGAACGATGTTATTTAATTGGCGTTGTAGCTTGAACATTTTTAATGCTGAAAAATCGGTAAGCGGTCATGTTAAAAAAATCTATAACTTCGTTTTGTAGAGTCACATTTTGTTTAACAGTTAGCTGTGAAATATTTCAAGCAATAATTGTGTAAAACTTCAAATTAACATGCCAAACGCGAAACAGCGAAAAACTTTTGGGGGCTACTTTGTTTTGCCGCACCCTGTAGATACAATGGCATCGTGATGAACATTATGAAATCATCTTAATCATCTCATTCATCTATCTTTTTTACGGAAAAAGTCACCGTTTTAGTCCGTTAAGAAAATTAGGTAAAAACTCATAATATCGAGTCTCAGTGCATCTGTGAAAGCTTAGGCTTATAGCTCAATGACAGAAAAAATTGCTTAAAAATGCAGTTTTTATGGCAATTACTGCTGCCAGATTTCAGTCGAAATCGACGATCAGTAATTATTAATCGCTAACTTTTCCAGGGCGGCAGAACGTTTAGAACTCTAGTTTATGGAGAGTGCGAAGCACTACAATACGTGAAACATAAAGTGTCAAAAATCACTAAAATCACCATAATGCGTATATACAAAGGATTTTCTTCTGAGAAAATTTACGACAATTTTTACTGGTATCTTTTAACACAAAAAAGCCCAGTTGTCGCTAGGGTGGGTCGACCGTAAGCAGGATTACCTGTGTGCTGCTGACGCAATGCAAGCAGTTGTTGTGCATTTCTAACACGTTCTAAATGACAACCGACTTTTCTTTTGCTGTGCTTTGTCTCACAAATTAATTTCAGTGCACGTCTAGTTTAGTGCTGACCGTCTTTTTTTCTATCGTCTATATTCAAATATTGTTTCATCTAGGGCCACCGGGAATTTTCCGGAAATTCTCGCGGGAATTCGCCGGAATTTTGTGGAAATACATTTTGTTTTGTATTTTTCGCATATTTCTATCAAGGAGAGGCCCAGACCTTCTAGCTTTGTTTAGGGGACCTACTTCAGACGCTAGGGGAAAATGAGGAGGGAAAGGATAGGAAAAGAGACAGAGGAAAGGGTAAGAACTGGAAGGAAGGGGAAAGGGAAAAAGAAGGCCTAGAGTTCCCCCACTTCTTCAGTCTGACTTTGACCATGGTCTTTGTCGTATGCAGGAGATACGGCATAGAAGTGCGTAACTTTGGCTCAAGCTGGCGTGACGGCGCTGCGTTCACTGCACTAGTGCACGGTCTCAGGCCTGACCTCGTAGACATGTCGTCAGTTCTAGCTGCTCAGAGCTGTGGTGGCTCGTCTCAACGCAGAATCAACTTGGAGCGAGCATTTACCCTCGCCGAAAAGCACCTTGGCATTCCGCGCCTACTCCACGTCGCAGGTAATAACAGTAGTAGATCGCGTAGCCTTCTGCCGTTGCGACTATCTGCCAGAGTCGTCTGTCTTTCTCCAACTGCAGAAGAAATGACAGCGAAGCCGACCGTACTTGAGTGACGTTCGAGCTATTGGCATGGTTGTCGTCTGTCTGTTCGTCTGTAACGAGGTACCCTGGCTAACGGGTAGGTCGTAGGGAAAAACTTTTCACACCAATAATTGGCTACGTGTGTTAATCTCGAGCGTGCAAAATTTCAGCCATCTATTGAAGGGGAACATTTTTAAACTGGGATTAAATAAAGCGGGTAGGAAATTGAATGGAAAACTGGCCATATCTCGGAATCGGAAACGGTGAGTGATAGGGCCAAGGTTACCACTAACCACCAATAGGAACTCCAAATCTGACCTGCTCTGTGTGTACACAGATGTGGACGTGGATGAGCCTGACGAGCGCTCCGTTATGACGTACGTCGCTAAATTTCTCGTCAAATATCCGAAAAGGGACTCTAGCTTCCCCGACAGCGCGGAGGTAAGCGATTTTCCAGTTAACATTGTGCGCTGTATAAACGTACTCACTCACTTACTTTCTTACTTACTTACTTAATTACTTGCCAACGTGTTTACCGTGTCCGTGTCAGACCGATCTGACTTTTGTAAACATTGTTTTCTCAGAACAAGCGTGTTTGTATAAAAAAGGATTTTGTTAATAATAACCAGCTGATGCTTTATTAGGCCAACGGAAGCGAAATGCTTAGGCCAAATAAGTTTACACTTTCGTCTTTGGTGAATATTTTGGTAAAATACAGCATCATTTTTAGTTAATAGAAAAAATACAAGACTTGTGGCATCTGAAATGTTTGAAGTAAGTCAGAAAAAACGTACAATTCGCGACACAATGGTAGGTTGTCGTAGACGTTTGCAAAAAAGAGCGGAAATTTTACTCAGTTTCGTTGGACATAGAGTTAATGGAATTCTTTTGAAGGGTTTAATTTTTTTTTGTTTTTTTTGTTGTCTCATTTTCTGCAGCTTTTAGTTTATTTTTTCGTTATCTGTGAGTTGTTTTTCTTCGATCTTTTTACTGTCGCCGATTTTTGATAATTACTTTGAGGTTGCTTATTATTATATTCTACGGTTCTTTGTTCTCTGTTTAGTACTCTGCTGTGCAATCCATCTTTTTGTATTTTTTGTTCTGTTTTTTTTCTAAAGTTTGCATATGTTTGTATGTCAGTGCTGTTGTCTGCTTTTGCTGTTTTGTGGGTTTTGTTGGCGTGGTTTGTCTGTCTTCTGTTACATTTGTGCGCCTGCTTGATCTGTTTGACAGATTTTGATGCCATTTTAACAGGTACTTTTGTGGAGTCCAGTGACACATTGTGTCGAGTGGGGATCTCTACACTTCAGGCGAAAGGGAGATTTGGGGTCGAACCCAGCAGCAAAACACTCAATGGCAAATTGCTGTCGTCTTATGGCGAACAGAAAGGAAGCGATTCCGTTTGTTGCCAAATTACCTTTGTTCTTATTATATATTTTGAAGCTGCATGTATTGTTTTACGTTAATTATTGTTGTCAGCAGCCGGGTGGTCGGTCGCATCTGTCTGCGTCGGCGACGGCGTTGTTCAATACGTCGGTGTTGATAGCACACCACATTCCTGCAGCCAGCAGCATCGGATACACCAGCCTGCAGCCAAGCACTCAGTCTCCAGCGTCTTCCGCAGTTTCTGATGATTTACTGTCGCCATCATCGTCGTCGTCCGCGTTTTCCGAGGACGGCTGCTGGTCGAGTGCTGGGAGTCAGTATCATCCGGATATCTCGGCGTCGTATCGTCGAAGTCCGGCCCGGAGTGAAGATTTGTCCCTGTCTGAGACCGAGTCCATCGTATCCCTCACCAGCGAGTGCCGCAGTCCACTGTTTACCGATAATGATGATGGCGGCATTAGCGGCGGTCATCATCGGGGGCTCGTAGGGGATTACGACGCTGATAGGCCAGGTAGTTTGCCGCGGCGGCCAAATCGTCGACGGTTGCCGCCGGTCACCGAGAACTTTGTGGCAGAGCTCAAACCACGCGGGTCTATTTCCCGTGGTCTGATCGCTGTTGACTCTGGCAAGAACTACTGGGATAATCCTAATCCTACAGATAATCGTCAGAGTTACAGTGCTCTATCTACGACGACGAGACCTTCGACAGTGTACAACAATGAAAACTGTCCGGAGTTGCGAAAACAGTCAAGTCTCGAGAGCTGTACGACAGGCCACAGGAGGGGTATGAAGGTTCTTCCCAATGCGAGGAGGAAACCAATGGTTCCGGAGGATACTCAGACCGCAGACCGCAGAGAAGGCGCGCTTCCCGAACTGAATCCATGTTCTCGTGACGAGTCATCACCGTCACTGGTAAAGCGAAGTGCCGAGGGTGTGGACCGCTGCCCTGGGGACATCGTATCCGTATCAGCTTCCAAACTTTTGCCGGAGAGACGGCGGAAGGAAGTCACTCTGTACGTATCAAGAGTAAAGTCTTGTGTCCAGAGCGTTGAGGAGACAACTGAAACCATTCAGAAGGTTGTCGTCGGCGGTGCAAGCAGATCGGATAAAACCGACGAAGACAGAGTTAGTTCGATGGATCTTCAGAGTACGACGTCGCTGACTTCAGAGCATATTCTGAATGAGAGGGGAGATCATGCTGCTGTCGTCATCGGTCATCGTGGAAAGCTCTCACGTACATGGAAAACCGAACCTGACTTGTCCTTCAAGACGTGGTCGTCAGAAAACAAAGATTTTTGGCAGTCTCTGCAATCAGAAGTCCGCCGACCAGAGGTTGGATATTTGGCAACATCCCAGCTTGAAATTAGTAGGGGTGGTAGCGTGAGTTATAAGATTTGTGACGATGACAGTCGGTTGTCAGTAAAATTAAAATACAGTGGCAGAAGCCACTCGGCTGCAGAGTTAAGTCAAAGTAAACATTCCTCTAATTTACTCGGTGAAAAAGCGCCATCACAGGTGGAGCATAAGACAAGATCGTTGTCCAGTCATTCAGTTGACGCATCCGCTTTCCTAGACAAAAATCAGCCAGCGAAAGACCAACCGAAAATAGGTGGTGGAAGGAATCCTTTCGATAGAAAATACTTAAGCGGTTACGAAATCCAGGAGAGCTGTACTAATATTGCAGCAGATTTGAATGCGAAGCCCATCTTGCAGCAATCAGAGGAGAATCATCAGAATAATGCTGACTGTAAAGTAGCGGAAGAAATTAATTACAGAGAACCGGAAATATACAGAAGTAATCTTGATGGGGGATATTCAGACGGTTATGAAATGTCGGCGAGTCATTATAATATAGCAGACTTGAATATGTCGTCCAATCATCAACGGTCGGAGAGTCAGGACTGTGCTGATCGTATAATAAGCCGCCGGCACAGCTTGTGTCGGCCTGAGCATGATGTTGCCTGTCTAGATTCAAAACACAGCGACGACGAAGGGGTAGTGAAAGACATCTTTACATCTGATGGGAGTTTTTCGACTCAGAAAAAGCTAGCAGCTATCCGAGATAGAGAGTCCGGTTTGACTGGAGACCGATCTTGTGATCGATTGTTTACCAGTGCACCAGACAGTCTGAGCTTCCTGGATCTTTATGTGAGAGATGCATATCGTCACACATGCCAGCGAAAGCTGCCACTAAATCCTGTATCCAGTAAGACTGGGAGGACGATAAGTCCGCCGAAAGCTGAGAAGAAGTTGGTGGAAATTTTGCCGCCGACTTTGCAGACACCACAGACAAGCAACACTTCTGCTGTCAGTCAACATACTGCTAAGGCTGGCCAGCCGTCGTCCATTTCAAGAACTCGTTGCGTTCGAAGGGCAGCTTCTGAACCTAGCAGGTTGAGTCGAATCGATGCTTCCTGCGTGGAGACAACACGACGCATCATTGAGCATAGAGTGGCATCAGCAGATGATGTACACCTAATCAGAGACACTTCTAAACCTACTGCATCAATGGTCGAAGATATTGCTTACCTGGATAAAAAACCAGAGACTTCTGAATTGGTTGTGACAACGTCAGTTGCAGCAACTGAATTGAGAGGTGATGATGTCCACCCGGATGTTTCTGATTTTACGGTTTTAGTGGTGAATAAAGATACTGCAAACTTGGGTGAAACGCAAGGGACATTTAAACCAGTTGTGACGACGTTTAACGACGATACGCAATATGTAAAAGTTGCAAATGATGCACAAATAATCATTCTGGAAATTCATGAATCCTCAGCGTCAGTGATTGAAGATAGACCCATTGCATACTCAGATATAACATCAAATACTTCTGAACCAGTTATGACGAGGTCAGATGATTCTGCACACCCTGTAGCTACACTGGAAGCTCGTAATGAATCTATAGTATCTGATATGAACGAATCTAGACACCGAATGCAGTCTCTGAGCTTTTCCACAGTTGCAGCAACCAGAACTTCGGAATCTACAGAGTCAGTGGTTAAAGATGCTGCAGAGTCGGGTATTACATCGCCAGAGGTTTCTGAGCCGGCTGTGACGAAGTTAAACGATGCTACAAAATTTGTAACAGTAGCAAACGATTTGAGCACAATAGTTCCAGAAATTACAGATTCCACAGCATCGATGAATAAAAATAGTGCACACTTAAATAAAACATTGCCAGAGGTTTCTGAACCGGTTATGATGAAATTAAGCGACGCTACACAACCCATACCTGCTCTTAAAACTCGTCGTGAATTTACGGTAACTGGTGTGAGCGACTCTCAGCAGAAGAAGTCAAAATCTCTTGGGAGCTTTTCAACGATGACAGTAACCAAATTTGGTGCTGCTGACAATGTCTACCTGGATCTTTCAGACAGTAAAGTGACTATGATGAAAGCTGACGAGCATTCGGTGAAAACTGTTTTTGATTTTTGCGAGGTGGCTGTCACCTCACCGAGTGGTTTACACGTTGGAATGACCGCAGACAGTTATAGAATGATGAAACTAAATGGTGATACTTTGCAGTCGATGTTCGAGCCAGCGGCAATTTTACCGAACGACGATGCTGTACTCTTGACAACTACGCCAGTTGAAGATAACACAGCAAATGTCACTTTTTTGTTGCAGAAGACACTGGATACTTATGAGGCCACATTGAACAAGAAACTTGCACAGAGTGATACAGCTCTCTGTGGAGTGACAGCGTCGTTAGCTGAAGACTCCAAAACAAATGTCAAGGTATCATCTGAGAAAACACTGGATATTTCTGGGACAACCGAGGCCACGCTGAATGCACAGAATGATGATGTTCCCTCTGGGAGGACAGTATCAGCTTCTGAAGTAAAATCCACAGAAACTACAGACGCAAGAAAAACTTTGATAAGGGACCAAGTTAGCAGAGATGTAGGCTTGAGAGCCACACCAGTCGAAGATGACGTAACAAGTGTCACTGCACTGTCAGAGAAAACGCTGGATAGTCTTGAAACGACTGAGCCCACATTGAACACAGGAAACTATTCTACTTACTCTCGGAGGACATTACTGACTTCAGATACTAGTTCCACATACTCAGATGACACTGAAGGCGCGAGAAATACAGCAGATCAATTTAGCATTATAACAAATGTCACCGCCTTATTAGAGAAAACATCGATGGATACTTCTAAGACCTCTGAGACCATATTGAATGATCTTTCCCTCTCTGAGCTGACAGCGTTGACTTCAGACGATGAAACGGTATCGTTAAGGACGACTGAGACCGCATTGAATACAGTAACTGCTGGAAAAATACCGTTGACTCTAGATACAAGAACCACAGATCTGAGTGATACTGAACGGACTAGAAAGACAACAAATCAAGTTGGCAGTGCAGCTGCAGATGTCAATACATTGTTAGGGAAAGCAGCAGTGTCTATTTCTGAGGTCACATTAAATGATGCGGCTCTCTCTGGGAAGACAGTATCAACTCTTGATGCAAGAATCACAGAAGTTAAACATGCAACGGACACAGTTAGGCCTTGCAGAGGGAAGTCTATAGGCTTGGAAACAGCACCAGCCGAAGACGGTACAACTGATATCACCGGTGAAAGACTGGATACTACTAAGGGTTTGTCAAGTGATGCTGCTTCTTGTCGGCTGACAGCGTTGACTTCTGATGATGAAGTTGTATTGCTAAGGACAGCATTAGCTGAAGATGACATGACAAATGTTATTGCACCATCAGAGAAAAGATTCGATACTTCTGAGGCCGTGTTGAATACTGCTGCTGAGTCTAGGCTGCCGGTATCAACTCTCGATGCAAGAACCACGGAAAATACAGATGCAACAACAACTTTGATAAGGGACCAAGTTGGCAAAGATATAGGCCTGAATACCGAACTGGCTGAAGACGGTACAATTAGTATCATCGAGAAAACAATGTATAGTCCTGAGACGACTGAGGTTACACTAAATGCATTGACTGCTGAAAAAACACCATTGACTCTAGATACAAGAACCACAGGTCTGAGTGATGCTGAACGGACTAGAAAGATAACAAATGATACTGCAGTTGTCATTGCAGTATCAGAGAAAACAGTGGCGTATACTTCTGAGGTCACACTGAACGATTCTGCTCTTTCTGGTGGGAAGATAGCATCAACCCCTGATGCAAGAACCACAAGAACGAGTTTAATTGTGGACCAAAATACCAAAGATGAGAGCGAAATTAGAGGCTTGAGAACCGAACCAACTAATGATGTTACAACTAATGTTGCTCAAAAAACACTGATGAATTTTTTTGAGACTGTATTTGAAGATGTTGTTCCGTGTGGGAAGACAATATTGACTTCTGATGATGAAGCTGTATTGTTAAGGACAGCTTCAGCTGAAGCTGAAGCAGAAAATGTCACCACACTATTAGAGAAAACGCTAGATACTTCTGAGGTCGTATTGAATACTGCTTTTGAGTCTGGGGTGATAGTATCCATTTCTGATACAAAAGCCACAGAAACCACAGACGCAAGAGAGACTTCGATAGGAAACCAAGTAAGGCCTAGCAGATGCAAGTCTGTACGCTTGAGAACAAAACCAGCTGCAGCAAATATTACTGCGCTATCAGAGCGCCACCGAGAGCATAGTCAATCATGTCAAGGTCAAGGTCAGTCTCAAGGTCAAAGTTTAGTTCCAGGTCCGGTTATTGCTTCTGACGACGATGTAGTTCATGAACCAGTCAGAAGCGTTGATCAGCCGAAGTACCGCAGACTAGTAGGAGGCGATACGTTTCATGTATCTTCGAGGCAAAGTTTAGATCTCCTTACAGCAGGGATGTTGGAAAAACGTGACATCGTGTGTGAGCGGCCGGTGACTACAGACAAGTATGCGACGGATCACGTCAAGACAGATCAGCGATCAACAGACTCTGAGGTGAACTGAACAGGCAGCAGTGCCCCATGCATGTTTGCAACCGTTGCGCTTGCTTACTAAACCACATGCTCCATTTGAGGCGTGTACAGAGCGACAGAAGTGAACTGTATCGAACTGAACGGAAAGCCAATTTAGTTATGTCGCATAGACTCTGTACTAAGCGAACGAACTGGCAGTCTGTTTCATTTAATTTCAGTCCATTTCGCGAAGTGCACAAAGCCAGTTCGGTTCAGTTTATTTCTTTTGCTTTCTACGCGCTTTTAGGTGCGACCATGCGAAATGCGATCTTTATTATTTTGGCATGCTGTGCACCTGTTGTATAGCAAGTTATGTTGTGTGGCTTTGTTTACAATACGCTGCTTGTTGCACAGCTTGACGTACAGTATGTTTTATAAAAATGGGACCCCTGTTTTAATTTTGCCATAACTTATGCAAATATGCACCGATTTTAACCAATTTTCACTGTTACAACAAGCAATCCATAATGCATAAAGGTAAAATCACGCTGTACACCTCACCCTTATTATGTAATCACCCTACCTAGCAAAACACACCACTCCCAAAATTGACGCTACATTTCCAGTGTACAGTGTGCAGCGTTATAAAGTTAACTTACAACAATTCAACACTTGCTTACTTATTCACATCAACGCTTTGAGATAACACTATTACCTCATATTGTGTTTATGCGTAAAGTTGTCTGTTTTAAACCTTTAATGGTGCACGGATACGTAGGCCATGAGTAGAATAACGAAAGACGATTGCTGTTAATAGTGGGGTTACGTCAGCTCAACTCAAATTTGATGATGTTTCCCTTGATCTAGATTGCTAAAATTTTGCACGCGAAGATCTGAGACATTGCGCTAATTGATTAATACATAGGGTTTAGTGTTGTTTACTTTCTAGTTTTTAGGTTGCCGATGAGCCATTAACGTCGATAAAGCAAACATGTAGCATCAATTTTGGGAGTGATGTGTGTTTTGCTAGGTAGGGTAATTACATAATAAAAGTGAGGTGTACAGCGTAATTTTTGTTTTTATGTGCTGTACATTTCTTGTTGTAACAGTGAAAAAAAATGGTTTAAATCGGTGTACATTTGCGGACGTTATTGCAAACAGGGGTCCCGTTTTTTGGAACACCCGGTATGTTTGCTATAGACTTTCGATTTGTTATGGGTTTGTGGTACAGCACGTTCTACAGCATCGTATTTAGGCCTACAACAAATCCCTTACAGATCGAAAGTCGATAATACAGCAAATTCTACGACACGTTGTACAGCACAAGTCCATGTCAAATCAAAGTCTTTATACAATCCACACATCTTGACAAATCGACATGTTGCACGCAGCATGTTGTTCAACAAGCACAGCGACGTACTTGGAGTTTGGGCATAACTAGTTTCTAACAACTTGGGCCGTCCAGACTGATCTTATTTTGCACACTGCTTAATATTGCAGTGACGTTCCCTTTGAGCATGGAAGGTAACGTTTTTTGCTTGTCATTTTGTAGCCTACTTATTGCATGTTTTGCTCGCGTTGAATATTGTCTAACAGTTGGAGTGATACGTTTGAAGCTTATGTACAAGTGATACTGGTTTATTTATAGTTTTGTTTTCAACGGTTTTTTTTGTCAAAAGGTTTATATCTAGCGAAAATGTTAAAGCTGCAATTTAAGCCAAACTACGAATATTTATATTCTTTAAAAAGACATCTTATTCTACTTAATTATTAGCAAATAAACACGCTGCGACTTTTGATAAGACTTTTGCAATTGCAACTTTTGTTTCAGTTGCAACTGCAGTAAAATGAACCTGTCTCGGTCTTATCTTTTTGATTAGGCTTACAGTGTATTTATCTTCCGTCCAGATTTTGTATGTGTTATAGTTATAATAAATACAGCTAATAAAGTGTAGCACATCGATAAAGATGGCACTCAAGCGTGTACAGATGTACATGCTGTTGCTATGAGTAAAAAAATTGACAGTCTTTGCTTTAAATTTTGCGGCATATTTGAGACTTTTGACCCAGGTTGATGATGACCTAAATTTTGTAGGCCCGTTTGTATTTTGCTGCTCACAACCTTAAGAGTCCACTCGAATTAACATCATCTGTCTGGTTGCATCATAGATATATTTTGTCTTGCCAACTAAATATTCGTTAAACGACTAATGGCATGTGTTATGTTAAGATAAAATGCATGTCAGATGTCAAGTGCTTTTGAGGCTGATAAGTTCAACTCATAGTTTTATTACTATTTGTATGTTTTTGTTTGTTGTTTGTAATTCCAAATGAATGATGGATACAGTAGTAGATTATATTATCTACCAAACATTTCGCCATATAATAGCTTGATTTTCTAGCCACATAGTTTGTGTCGTAAGCCGTATTATAATTAAATTAAAGCTAGTTTAAAATTGCTGTCTAAAATGTGTACAATTACGTGCAATGTCTTCAGTACAAAACAACACATTTTTAAAAAAAAACTGCAGTTTAAAATAGAAAAGAGCCAGTAATGCAACTAACCTTATTGTTGAATTCGTTGCAGGTGCTGCGGCAAATTGACAACGAGAAGACCGGTGAAGAAGATCACTTTGACCTTGGCAACTTTGACCTTGAACACAACAACGTCACATCTGTACACGTCTTGAGCAACGAGCAAGTGGTTAGTTGCTTATGTCACTCGAAGAATGCTGCATGATCAGCCGTGATGGTTTGGAGGTGTAACGGTAGCGTGTCGGACTTACGATCGAGAGGTCATGAGTTCAACTCTCGGAATGATGGTTAGGCCCTTCTGTGATGTTACCGCTTTTAGCTTTCAGATGTAATTTATAACCATAATGTAAATTGAAATTACAAACTATAAGTCCACGAAATTGAAATACAGATTCGAAATTACATCAAAACCAGCTGTACTTAATTACAAATTACAACACCTGACCAGGGACTGTATCTTTGCACCCTGCTTGGGGCTCCGCCCCCAGACCTCCGTTATAGGCTTGCGCTCCGCGCGCTTGATCGCCATTATAAACCCTCCCCTTTGACAAATTATTTACCTGACTACGCCACTGCGTAGACGGACGGACGAACGGACAGACAGACAGACGGGCGTCTCCGCCATGGCTAAGACAGAGAATCTGTCTGTAACGGCCGTCAAAATATGCCTTTCAGTGAATTATAGTAACCTTGGCTTTATCTAACATTGTTTCTGAGATATGGCCAGTTATTAGTTGATAATCGCCTATTTTCTTTATTTGCATTTTATTTAGCGCTCCCAACCGAGGAGACTTCCTTTAGATTTTTGAAAAAGCTTTACGAATCCTAAAACTAAAGTCGTTCAGGGGGCTGACCGTAAATATTTCGTGACCCCAGCTGGCACCGTTTTGATAGGGCAACAAGGTGTGACAGACGGACGGACGAACGGACGGACAGACAGACGGGCGCCTCCGCCATGGCTAAGACAGGGCATATGCTGCTATGCAGATGCCCTGTAAAAATTCTTTAACGTTTGTTGAAAATATAAGCACGAGTTTGTGGATAACTTAGTTCGTTGGTTCACCTGCTTAATGAACACACAACTGTCGTCTGCCATCGGCGTCATGGGTCAAAAAGTAGGCCAGGCAGGAAGTTGCAACTTTTGCGACAGAATTCCGACATACAGCTGCAAATTTCGGAGAGAGTTGATTATGGGTGTTCAGAATTTCAATTTTGTCTTTGAATTTCTTTCAAAATAGGGGGTTTTAGTCTTAAATTTTGTAATTCTGAACAAAAATTATTCAACAGGAAGATTTTAACAAATTTCCAACAGCCAAAAATTTAGAGGAAACCGTCCATTTTTATCTCCTGGCCACGACGACGCCACTAAACACGAGTTTGGCGCCAGCTTACTTTGTTGGCCGAGCAAATGCAGTGATATCGTCTGTTGCTGTTTGCAAACGCCAGGCGGCAGCAGCGGCAAGGTTTGAGTTCCAGAAGTGCGCGGACGACGTTCAGACTTGGTTGAGCAGTGTCGAGAGCCAGATGAGGGACCTGCTGCTACCAAGCATCAGCAGTAGTGGGGCTAAACGGTGCGTCGTCGGCGGCCATGATGACCCGACGGGCTTTCATCAACTTGTGGAAGGACTGCATGCTCTGTTGGTAGCAGTGGAAGGCGGTGCTGGGCAGGTGGAAAGGTTACGTGAGCTATTCGCCAGGTGTCGTGACACGTCATTTGATGGTGCTGCTGCTCACACACTGTGCGATGGGCTTTGTCAGAGATACAACAGTCTGACGTGCGACTTGAAGGTGCGTTAATGATACAAACGTGTCCACTATCTACCATGGAAAGTAAAAAGGTAAATAAAGGTCTGGTACTTGCTGTTTGCTATATTTGCTTCTTACGAGAGTGACGACCAGAAGCGCTTTACAATCTCTGGGAAGTGGCAGCTGATTGGCATGAGCTGATGATACCGCAGCACACTATGCAGTCATCTATCGCCCACACCAGCGAACAATTGGACCCGTGACCAATGGGACTTGGGATCCAGCCAGTGGATGTACTGGGCCGCCGTCCCAATTAGTTACATTTGGTCTTTACGTTTGCCCCATAATCCATAAACTACTACTCATTTTCGTCCGGCTAAGGGTAGGAGGCTGAGTTGACCTGAGCAAACAGTATGTTAGCATCTTGCAAACTGACGGCTGTCTGCAAACGATCACGCTGTTATACAGCTATGAGATCGCACATGTGTCAAGTTCTAGTCATTTCACTTGTAAGCTAAGTAAGTAGTGAGTAAAGTGTACATTTACATGTATAGCACATAAGCCTTACTTTAAAAATCTCCAATGCGCTTAAGTACAATCTGTCGCCAATATCTGGAACAAGTAATTTGAGCAAAGCTCACGAGACGCGCGAAAGCCTATAGCAGTTCCTGTTCGCAGGTAATCTTAGTCTATCTCCAAACATTTCGTCGTAATACACTCTTTTGCAGCCAAAAGTCGCCAAAAAATTCACGTTAAATCAATATTTTTAGAGTTCAAGGTCATTCAAGGTCATCGATGTTGATAAATTTTAAAAGCCTGTCACCAGTGCTTGTTATGATAAGCAGCATGTCTGTGCCTATCTGCAACCAGTTTCACGCTACACGCGATAATAGCGGTAAAATAACCACTTTTTAGGGGGGTAGCTGTCTTTGACGACCGCCTGACGTCTTTTTAGGGGGTGGGTACCCCTCTTCGACGCCCTCGTTCGAGGGGAACCCCTGCACCCAGTGGCCCGAAATTTTGTCACGATAAACTAGAGACCTTGGGGTAGCCCACAGTGAAGATTTCGTGATCCTAGCTTGCACCGTTTTGATACAGAGTGTGACAGACGGATGGACAGACGGACAGACAGACGCCCAGAAGATGGCAAAGACGCGCAAAGCATTCTGCTTTGGCGCGTAAAAAAGTATGTTTTCAGTTGATGCTTGAAAATGTTGAGGCTCGGTTCTAGGTCACCAAGATTATAGTCCCGGGGTTAGGGTAAGGGGATAAGAGTAAGAGGTTTATGCTCAAGCGTTGTGCGATCGTCTCTATTCCGCGCTCCCTATTAAAACAACTACATAATAAAGAATAATTAGGTAGGCCTAAGTGGTGTTTACGCGCGATGGCAGAATGCATCGCGCGTCTTAGCCATCGTTTAGGCGTCCGTCTGTCTGTCCGTCCGTCCGTCCATCTGTCTGTCACACTCGTGATCTGTATCAAAACGGTACGAAATCTTCACCGTGGGCTGCCCCAAGGACTCTGGTTTTAGTGACAAAATTTCGTGCTCGTGGGTGAGGGGGTTCCCCTCGAACAAGGGCGTCAAAGAGGGGTACCCCCTTAAAAAGACGTTATTTTGCTACTATTGGCTCTTATAGTGTGAAAACGGTTGCTGATAGGTACAGACATGCTGTTTATCATAACAAGCACTGGTGACAGACGTTTTAGATTTATTGACATCGATGATTTTGACCCCTAAAAAGGAGTTTTTAGTAAATTTTTTTGCAATTTTTGGATGCAACGCACATTTCAACACTGAATTACGACGAAATGGCTGGAGATAGACCAAGACAACCTGCATGTGAAATTTTCAGCATTAAACGTAGATTTTAGCTGTCCAAGTCCCGACCCTCTAGGTTCAAGGAAGCCGGCGCAGGCTGGCATTAAAGACAGCTACCTCTTCTGAAAAGTGGTTATTTTACCGCACTTATCTGGTGTAGCGTGAAAACGGTTGCAGATAGGCACAGACATTCTGCACGTGACAAGCATTGGTGACAGGCTTTTTAGATCTGTCAACATCGATGACCTTGAACGACCGTGAACCCCCCAAAAAGGGGTTTTGTTGAATTTTTTTCGCAATTTTTGGCTACAGCGCACATTTCAACAGTAAATTGCGACGAAATGGTTGTAGATAGACTAAGACAACCTACATATGTAATTTTCAGCATTGATCGTAGATTTTAGCAGTCCAAGTCCTGGCCCCTTAGGTTAAGGAGGCCTGCGCAAGCAAGCGTAAAAGAGGTGTACCGCTCAAAAAATGGTTATTTCACTGATATTGTTTCGTCTAGCATGGAAGCTGTTGCAGATAGGCACAGACGTCCTGCTTATAATAAAAAGCAACAGTGATGTTAGTATTATCAACATCGATGACCTTGAATGACCTTGAACTCCCAAAATAAGGGTTTTTAGTAATTTTGTTAGCGATTTCGGGCAACGACACACATTTTAAGAGTGAATTTCGTATAAAATTGTAGTTATTTTATTACATGTTGTACTCGGATCGTCGAATTGCCAAAGTGGCAGGACCGCTGCTATCGCGCGTCACGTGAGCTTTGCTCAAACTACTTGTCATTGTCAGTTGTTGTTCGGTATCTGTATGCTCGTTGGGTGTGTTTGCTATTGTTAGGAACACAGTGAATGGCTGGGGCAGTGCTGTAGTACGTGGAAGAGCTACCAGATGTCGCTACGTCATTGTGAGGGGTGGATAGCTCAAACTTCATTGCGTCTGACAGACTACTGCATGACCACAACCGCTACGTTCGAGGCAGCTCAACAGCAGATTGCACAACATCTGGTACAGATATTTCTATTTCTCTGTATTCCACTGCATTTCTTATATATATTTTATTTCGCGTACTTATACTACTGCTTTTTAGTTTTTGCTTGAAACGCTGATTTCTGGGCGCTATCGCAAAACTTTACTACCCGAATGATATTTTAAGGCTAGTCCTAATCTTTAAGATCTGACCGTGTCCTTGACTATAACGGTTCCCAAGCCTAGATCGTTTTTCAAACTTTTGTGATAGCGCCCGATTTCTGCACAATGTAGTTAGGCGTACTCTTATTTGTTTAGGCTAGATTACACACCCAAAAATGAACTTCAACTTATAGGAAATTTTGGTTGATGGTGTGGTGTTGTGTCGGATCAACAAAGTTACTCTATTCTAGGCCCGATGAGTACGTAAATGGGTGACCTTCGGCAGGCAGGTAAAATATCTTCTTGGTATGCAACCACCCACCTAAGTCCACTTAGCCTGACCATTCTTTGTGGGTAGGCGCAATGAGTACCAGTTAATGCTGGGACGTAAACAAGCACACCGCGCGATGCACCAACCCCGTGTTTGTGGTCTTGCAGTGTAAACTGGTGTTTGGCTGAGGGCTAAGAAAACGGAGATCATCGCCGCCATATATACTGATCTGGCTTTGTAAGGCCTACTATTCGCAAAATGAACTCTGAACTAACTGCCAGTTCGTTGGCTTTGTAGGCTACAGTCCATGCACGGTGCACACAGCTGAACTAAACTACATTTCAATTAATTTTAGTTCAGGTCAGTCCATTTTTATCGCCCTGTAACTGTCATTTATTGTTGCCTGTGCAGGAGTTGATGAAGGAGATCGATTCATTTGCGTCTGAGTTGAGTCGGACCAGAGCATTCGGTCAACAGGTCATAGCTGCTGATAGCAAGTTGTCGGAACTGAACGCTCCGGTCAACTCAGCCTCCTACCCTCAGCGGGTCGTAGCCGTTGATAGCAAGTTGTCATCGTTGATAGAGTCTGAACTGAGTGCTCTTGATGACAGCTACTGGTCACTGCAGAACGGCGCTCAGGCCATGCATGTACGTATGCTGCTTTCTTGATTCATTTTGGGTGAAATTGTTTTGGTCTAGCGATTTCACCTATTTAGCTATTTATTTCTCGTAGCAGGGTCTGTCGTCTGTCAGTATGTGGTGGTTGAAGTAAGACTTAAGAGGCGGTTAAATTCTGTTTTTTTTTTCTTTGCTCTTCGGCCTACTTTCCCTGTTCTCTACTTTTTCTCTTTTACTTTCCATTTCCTTTCTTCTGTCTCATCCTCTTAAAAGTCGGTTTCTGTAAATACAGCTAGAAGATAAGGGAAAGCTTAAGCTTCCCCAGTGAAGTCTGAGGTACAGCCCTAGCAGAAATCGAACTTGGTGCATTTTAACCTTAAAATCTGACATCTGGTGGCACAAATTTTACTACTTTTTGCTGAGAGTTATTGATCACAGGTGGGGCAACCCCCAACTATACAAACTGAAAATAGGACTTAGTTGTGGGAACGCAGTTTCCCACCTTCCTGTTCATTTTGATCACTGCTAGTTTTGTGACGAATGTTTGTATTTATAATATGATAGCCAAGTACTTTCTTTATGCAGTATTCATTATTACACCGTGGGCCAATAAAAAACGTGCCACTTTACTTTTGTCCATATTTTTGCCAATTATTGACCGATTTTCAAAATCATTTCACTGTCGGACTCTGCAGACAATTTGCAATAATGTAATTGTTACATACATCCCAGCACACTGTAAATACATCTCTATATTACCTTGCAAAATGTAAATGTAAAAAAACTAGCAATAATAGCAAATATTTAGGTAAACGAAAAAAAAACTCTTCAGATCAACATT
>Ga0209671_1001555_pt1 | contig 19452 bp, 10 predicted proteins | sample WorMetHERISLAND2_2_FD_187401 | JGI IMG/M metagenome (GOLD analysis project Ga0209671, IMG submission 187401) | Marine gutless worms symbiont microbial communities from Max Planck institute for Marine Microbiology, Germany - Olavius geniculatus... | ecosystem: Host-associated > Annelida >...
CCGTTATGATCGTGTTTCTGTTTCATTTGGCACGCCAATAAAAGCGCCGATATACCCCCTGGGTCTAATAAACAGCAATTCCTCCTCTCCCCCGCGTGGTTTGTAATGGGCAGTGTATTCCGGTACATCGCGACTGTTTCCTGTGTGGGCCGACCGCCTGGAACACGTGCAGGATACTGCAGTTCCGTATGCGCGACTGTGTTGATAATTTGAACACATCTCTAGATGTCCGCCTACGCGCAGTTATGTTAGCAAGGCCTCAAAAGCCACAAAATGCAGTGAATGCCAAGACCTGACTTTGCATTAAGACTTAACGAGACGAAAGTGTTATCTTTTTTCATCGTTTTACAGCGTACGTGACACTGTTTCTGTGGGCGCTGTGCTCTCATGTCGTCTATTTTTAGACGTAATCGAGCTTGAACATTTTTACGCGCGAAAGCAGCTACTGCTTTCAGCGCGTCTTAGCCATCGTAATTCTGTCCGTCCGTCCGTCCGTCTGTCCGTCTGACACACGGAGGATCAGTCAAAAACGGCGCAAGCTAGGATTACCAAGATTTCACCATCGGCTGCCTGGAAGACTCTAGTTTCAGGAACCGTAAAGCTTTTCCATAAATTCGAAGGGGTCACCCCGAACGAGAACGCTAAATGAAAGGGGGTGGGCAAAATTTGCGATTTTTGGCCAATAAGTCGCTGTATCTCAGTAACGATGCGAGATAGGGCCTAGGTTACTATTAATTACTAATAGGCAGTCGTACACTGACTCCGATTGACGTCGAATTCAATGACCTTGAATGTCCTTGAACGCCAAAATAGGGGGCTTATGGATTTTTTTGGTTATTTTAGGCTGCGACACAAATCTGTATCATTCACAAGTTGGCGCCGCGGAACTATCGTTATGCGATCCAGATAGAGAATTTGGTATTTGCGTGAACACCCAAATTTTCAGCTAAACTACTGAACGGGAACTGCTATAGACTTTCTCGCGTCTCGTGAGCATTAGTGATTAATAGTAACCTAGGTCCTATATCGCACCGTTACTGAGATACAGCGACTTATTGGCCAAAAGTCGCAAATTTTGCCCACTTCCCTCTCATTCAGCGCCCTCGTTTGGGGTTACTCCCTTTGAATTTATGGAAAAGCTTTAGAGTCTTCAGGCAGCCGACGGCGTAGATTTGGTAATCCCAGCTTGCACCGTTTTTGACTGATCCACCCGTGTGACAGACAGACAGACAGACGGACGGACGGACGGACAGACAGACAGAATTGCGATGGCTAAGACGCGCTGTAAACAGTAGCTGCTTTCGCGCGTAAAATTTTTTTTTTTTGCAAAACTACACAAAAAAATTTTTGAGTAAAGTCACATACGAAGGCTCGGACAGAAGTCAATTAGGCTACACAAGACAAGACATCAGTGTTAAAGTCAAGGTAAAAAATTAAACTTTAATGGATAGGCTTACGCTAAGACTGAAAGTGTTACATGCACGCAAGTTATTAAAACATCAGTTTAGACTTTAGATACTGCATCGCTGCCAAAGCGATTATGGGTGAGCACTGTGCAGTGTTCCCAGTGCCTTTAGTTTTCAATGTGCTTTATTTTACTGTAAGGCAAATGTCTCAAATCTGTGTCGACAAACAAACATTGGTCAATGCAGCTTGGAATTGCGCAAAACTGTTTAGACGAAAGCAAGAATTCAATTCAGTAACTTGCTAATTATACAACACCGCGGTAACACGTGGCATAAACAACGACGTCTGTAGTAAACTATCCATTCTCTGCCTGCGTGAAGATGTTTTGCAAATGTATTGCGTTTCATGGTGCATGTGACCGTGAAATTCACACTGCAGGAGAAAACAAGAAGCCCAGCTATCGCAAAAGTGGGACCGACCGTACTGGTTGTCACTGACGTTGAAGGTCATCTAAGGCCGATGATTTTTTTTATGTCATCTGAAAGAATGTATGCCACTTCCTATTAGTGATTAATAGCAACCTAACTCTTATCCTACACCGTTCAGCAACAGTACATCCGTGACAGACAAACGACAGACAACTCATGACAAAGGGCCGACCTTAAGCTTGCAGCTTAGCGGTCGGCCCAAAAATCAAACCACGTGTCTTTGGCGTCATTTTCACAGTGATCTTGCAGTTTAATGACAGCTATAAACTGCTAATCTGCTGACGTAAAGGTCCGGTTGTAATTGGTATATTTTCAAAAAGACTTTGTGCTTTAAAACTAGACGGTCTGATCAAGAACTGGGCACCTGGCAATCCTCATACCTTCTGGCAATCAATCCCGCGTAATTATTTTACCCGCTATACAGGGTGCGGCAAAAAGTAGATCCTTAAAGTTTTTCGCTTTTTTAACAACCGTTTGAATTTTAATTTGAAATTCTACAGATTTATTTACTGAAACGTTTTACATTTAACTGTCAAATAAAATTTCATTCTCTTGAAAAACGACGAAATTATAGACTATTTAACTTCACCGTTTACCGATTTTTCAGCATTCAAAAATGTTACTGTTATAACACCAATTTAATGACATCGTTGAAGCAGCACAGCTAATTGTAATCAAATGCCAGAATTTCATTGTCACTGTAAATGTTTGAAGTGTCTACCGCCAGCTCCAACACAAGCCTTAAGTTACTTTGAAAAGTTTTTTACAGCTTTGTCGATCGGTTTCTGTGGCAGATTGCTAAAAAAATCTGAAGCGCTTGCTTGAGTTTGGCGATTGTCTTCGGCTTTGTTTTAAGTTTGCGATATGCCTTTAACATTGCACCCCACACATGATAGTCCATTGGGTTCATATCCGGCGAAGTTAAAGACCACTGGTCTTTGGTGATGAAATCTGGACAGCTGGCCCGCAGCCAGTTCTGTGCGCTGCGCGGCGTTGCGCACTGTGTGCGCAGACGCACCCGGCGCGCCGTCCTACTGGAAGATGAATCCGATGGGCAGTCGGCGATTGCTTTAAAGGGACGATAATTATCTGTCTCATTGCTATAGCATAACATAGGACAGATCATAAAATCACTTGCGTCTGTCTGTCATTCTGTCATTCTGTCAGTCTGTCTGTAAATACTCTTACGGCCGAAATATTGATTCGATTTTGATGAAATTTTGCACAGTGATTTGGGACCCGAAAAGTAAGATCGAGTTTGTTTTAAACAATAATCTGATAACTTCTTCCCTTATTTTACCCCAATTTTTAAAAAAATTTGCCTTACGGCTTATGGGGACTTTAAAGCGGTATAACTCGGTCACCGTAAAAGATAATTGCGCGCTGTTTGCATCTACTTTTCTGTTTTCGGGCCCGGGCTATCCGACGGTGTCATTTAAATTTCTCCTTTGCCGACCCCCGTTGCTATGACAACAAATTTTGGGACAAAATTGACTATAACTCGGCTCCTGCAAAAAATAATTGCACGCTGTTTTCACCTACCCCCTATTTTCGGGTTCGTGCTATCTGATGATGTCGTTAAAATTTCTCCCCTGCCGACCCCTGTTGACATGGCAACAAATTTTGGGACAAAACTGACCATAACTCGGCCCCCGTGAAAGATAATTGCTAGCTGTTTTCATTTACCCTTTATTTTCGGGCCCGCGCTATCCGATGGTGTCATTTGAATTTCTGCCCTGCCGACCCAGCAACGCATTTTTGGACAAAATTGACTATAACTCGGCTCCCGCAAAAGATAATTGCACGCTGTTTTCACCTGCGCCCTATTTTCGGGCCCGGGCTATGCAATGGTGTCATGTAAATTTCTCTCTTGAAGACCCTTGTTGTCATGGCAACCAACCGTTTTTATTCAAAGACAAAATTGGCTGCAGGCTCATAAGAGCGTCAAAAACTGAAACGCAGCTGCTAGGCTATATAGCGTGGTAATGGGACAGATACGTCGTTCCACACAACGTATTTTTAGTTTAGTGATAATTGCTAAACAAAATAAATTGCTGTTTATTAAAACGTTAGTGTTACGTCATCGGCAGTAACGTGTTAACCGGTTTTTGAAAATTAAATAGCATTTTAGCTTAAATATTTTAATGCTAAAAAATCGGTAGGCGGTCATGTTAAAAAAATTTATAAATTGATTGTTTTTCAATGGAATCACATTTCATTTGGCATTGAGATGTAAGACGTTTCGGTAAATAATGCTGTAAAATTTCACATTAAAATTCCAAATGTTTGCTGAGAAAAAAAGCGAAAAACTTTAGGGGTTTATTTTTTGCCGCACCTTGTAGTTTTTTCCTGCAATATATCGTCTCTGGCACCGAAACAGCGCGCGCGTGCGCACCAGTATTGGATGGATAGGCTATTCCACAAAGCTGACTTCGGCTGCTGCTGCTGCGACAGTCGATTCTGTGTCACGTTGCTGCTGCGTATATATTTTGCACACGGTCAAGTCAGCCCGAGGTGACAGGCACTAGTAGCCTATAATAGCCAATGTACAGTCGCTGTTGCGATCGTTGTACATAAAGACATCATCTGTTGTTGACATGCGGTTGTCAGAGCTTCACTGATGGTCAAAACATCTGCTTCTGACGTCACGTCGTGTGACGTCACTCGTACAGGTAAAATGAACGCTCTGTCCGTTAATCGGATGTCGTAGAATAATGATATGGCATTTTGGCTGTTCTACTGTTCTATATTTTTATCACGGTTTTGATTAAAACTACGTAACAGTACTTTCCATTTTTATTTATTTCATTTAATTTTCGTTTAAAGCAGTTTTAGTTGTTTTTTTAATTCATGTGCTAATGCTAGATTGAACTGACCGCTTTCTTCCCAGTTTTTCTTTTATACATGTAGGTTTCAAACACATTTGAACTGTGAATAATTAATAGCAAATGTTAAAGTTGTAAAACAGTATAAATATGTTATGTTTTGTACATTATATGGCATCATATTCACGCAGTTGAGAAGGATGTCACTTGTTTGGCTTACCCGGCCTGCGTTAAACACTGGCTTGTCTTCGTTTTCTGTGTTGTATTTTTACGCGCGAAAGCAGCTACTGCTTTTAACGCGTCTTAGCTATCGCAATTCTGTCTGTCCGTCTGTTCGTCTGTGCGTCCGTCTGTCCGTCTGTCACACGGGTGGATCAGTCAAAAACGGTCTAAGCTAGGATTACCAAATTTTTACCGTCAGCTACCTAAAAAAACTATAGTTTCAGGAACCGTAAAGCTTTTTCATAAATTCGAAGGGTGTTATTCCGAACGAGGGCGCTAAATGAGAAGGAGTGGGCAAAATTTGCGATTTTTGGCCAAAAAGTCGCTGTATCTCAGTAACGGTGCGAGATAGGGCCTAGGTTACTATTAATCACTAATAGGAAGTCGTATACTGGCTCTCGATTGGCGTCAAATTCAATGACCATGAATGACCTTGAACGCCAAAATAGAGGGTTTTTATGGATTTTTTTGGCGATTTTGGGCTGCGACACAAGTCTATATCATTCACAAGTTGGCGCCACGGAACTATTGTTATGCGATCCAAATAGAAAATTTGGTATTTGTATATTAGCTTAGCGTGAACACCCCAATTTTAGCTAAACTACGGAACCAGAACTGCTATAGGCTTTCGCGCGTTTCGTGAGCATTAGCTCAAATTTTTTGTTCGTCTTGTAATGCTAACGTTTAAAGCAAGCGTTTGCAGGGTTGGAGATATCAATTTGAAATGATCTTTTCACACAATTTAATAGGCTACTAGTTCTTGTAAAAATAGGTGTACACGAACATTGCAAATAAATGCCTGGATTCAGAGATAATGATAAGCTATGACGTATAACGGGCATTTTAATTTCGGACACAATGTAGACCTATACATTTTGTCGGTTTTGTATCTGTTTTATTGCGTCGTCAACGACGACCGTTTTTGAGTCCGTAGAGTCAGCTTTATGTTAGTGTAACGTGTCGTTAGTTTTATTTTTTGTTTAACGAAGTATCACGTTTTTTACAAAAGTCGATTTTTGACAACGTAGCCCAAAAGCTCTATTTCTACCGTTGTATACCCGATGCTGCGAAGAAAATTCGTGCATAGTGTATTTAATAAACTTCATTTTACCGTTGAGTATCAATCAAGTATGTTCGTCGTGCTCAGCGTTAACTGCGCGCATACTTTATGTCGTCTTTATAAGCAGTATTTTACAATTTATAAATTCGTCTAGTAATAACAAAGCCAAGAAAATTATTAGTGCTGGCTTAAGGTCGATAAATTTTAAAAAACAAAGACCAGAAACGGGGTAAATAGGTTGTGTATTGTATTGAGCACCAACTAAGCCGTCGTGTTTGATACTATCTTACTCAAATAAACTGTTGTTACAAACCTGTTGGCCTAGTACTACTATGTAACTTTTTACCGCAGAAAGGAAAAAAATTATGATTTTGAATGTCACTATAGCCATGTAGTTTCGCTCATACTTAGGTTGTCCTTGTCTGCTGTTTGAGCCTGTTGATATGGATGCTGTTGATAATGATAGTTTTTTTAAGAACTTTACAATTTTATTCAAAAGTGCACAGTTTGAGTAAAATTTTGTTTTATTTACCTTTGCGTGTGGCGGCATCTGAAATCGGCTCAGAGGCGCCATGTATTACAAAGCAAGCCAAAAACCAAATCATACAATACCGAATTAAATAAATTTTTTGTTCTGGTTCAAAGCTGAACTAAGCTTTTAATATCTAATCTATTTAAAGACGAGATGAATGCCTGGCTTTGTCCAAAACACAAAAGCTTATAGAAAGTTAACAATGACAGCTGTAATGGTTCCTGGAACAATCGTTCCTGGAAGGAATCAATTCAACAGGCTATTGATTGCGTCGGCAGACGCATATCCGCGCTATATTACGGTGACACCTCTTGAAACATCTTGCTTTTCCCAGCCCATTTCGGTTGCAGCAGACATAAGCACGTTTGATAATGAATAGCTAGGCCGAGTTACCATGCTATTTATTAGGGCTTTTAAATAACAGTGCACAGTAACACAATATAAGGAACTGGATGACAGAAGTCTTACACACGACCCCATCGGAGAGGGGGTGCAAGGTCAATGTCTTGCAGTTGGGGTGTGGAGAAAGAAGTTTTTCAAAAGCTGAAGCACTTTGTTTTCTGATGATAAAATTTTCATACAAAGTTCGTTAATGTTGTACTTTCTTAATTTGATAAAGTAGCAACACATTTATACGAAATTAAACATTTTAGTCAAAATTAAATGTTTGATACTTTTTTGCTATTGTTAGTGCGATTTGATCATTGCACAATTCAGTTTTTAGAACTCTACAATTTTATTTCGAACTCCACAGTTTGTATAGAACTAACTGCACACTGATAAAGGCCTGCCAATAGTACTAACTATACTTCATATTTTTGCCTGCACTGCTTCCGGGCACAAGAAAAAATAAAAACTAAATATCCGTGAGCAACGTCGGTGATCTTCAGAATTCTACAAACCGTCCAATAATGGGCGTGGATAAGGTTTATAGTCTGTGGTTAATAAGAGTGCAAGTAAACCGCACCTGCCGTGGATGCGTCTATTATCATTTCCAGCGGTCACATTTGGACAGCGGCGCAGTATGAATAAACCATGAGATCAGAATCAATTACGAGCCTCCGCTCTGGAGCAGATGTGTGCCATGCAGTAGATTACCAACCATCACGCTGGCTTGCTGAAGACTAGTACGCACGATAATCCAGTTACGACGTGTTCATATTTTTTCACGCCATAAACAGCCAACTTAAGGCCACACCGTAATTACACCGTACTTGGTCGTTCGCTCAAATGTAGTGGCCAGGGTAGAATCCGTTTAACGTCGTTCGATAGCGACGGTTGAACTTAAAAGCACTTTTATTGCGATGCAAAATATGATCATTTTACTTACTTAACGTAGTAAGGCCGTGATTGTGTATAATAAAACAGAGAATAAAAGTTGTTGCAAAACATTTAGCAAAGTTCGCAGAACATTTCAGCATATCAAATTCGTGTTGAAAAATAGCGTTGCTGTATTATTATTCGTATGCAAAATTTGTAACCGCGTGTTTGGGCGAATGTTTAAGATGCTAGACTGCTTTCTTTTTGCAAAATATTTTGTTTTACATAAAACCGCAATCTAAAAATTATTATAGTTTGCAGATCGCTGTGAGTGGTTAATTTTGAGTAAAGCCTCGTTTTAATCATGATCCAACGCACCCCACACAACGTAGGCCTACGCAACGCAACGAACGCAAGAATAGAGACAGCTTCTGTTTCTGCGTTTTGGCCGTTACTTCGCTTGCGTTAGCTGCTTGCGTTGCGTTGCTTACTGTTTACGTTTGTTGCGTGCGTTGCGTTAGATGAAAACCAGGTTTAAATATCACGTAATAGTAAACATGGCTTTCACAGACCTATACGTGGTTTTGGTTTTGCATCACGTGACCTGGTTAACGCCGGTGACGTGACGTATGCTATATAATTCGCTTTTCTGCTATGAAGCTGTAACGCCGCTAAATGCATGCCAATGCGTAAATGAACGAGCCGCGAATGTTACATTCACGACTCGACTGCATGTGAGAACGCGTATAAATGAATAAATGAGCCAGGAAATGGGTGGACTCTAGTAGTGACTGCTGTAGCTTAATACCGATAGGCCTACTCTCCGTGGGTCTTTGCGCTATGTGCCTTCTAACTCAACGTCATCATCCCTGGGGTACAGACAGGAGACGGTTTGTCGTGAAGAGTTTGTTCTCTGTTTGTGGGGCTATAAGCCTTCTAACTCACTGACGTCACGAATGACGTCACGAGAAGTCGTTGCAGCCCCGCGCGACGTATTGATTCCAAGTCTACTGCACGTCTTCCGATTATAGTCAGCATCGTCATCATCATCATCATCATCATCATCACCGTCATTAGTGTTGCAGTCGTCGCCACTCGCGGTCGAAATTGTCGAGATTTACGTCCCCGTTATATCCCGGCTCGGCGCACGAACGTAGCCGTCTGCGCGACAATGCACTCAGGGGAATATGAAGGGGCCTTGACCGGGTTGTGGACGTTTGATGGAGATTGCAAATATACGTGTCGGCGCAAGCAGTTGACGGGAACCCGGTCGTTGCCACGTACAGCTGTTGTCAGTGGTTTGACGGCGGCTATGTCCGCTAAATTTATCGAGTCGTGTGACATGGCCTAAGATTATAAATTCTGTGCTGTGTTTCTCCTCATATTCAAAGTTAATATAGTCGTCATTAGCTCGCCGCAAATCAGTGGCGTTAATGTGTCTTTAATATTAGAAGAAAGGGGCTCGAAGGTCGAGACGCCGAGAACGAGGTGCCGCATGCGTCGATCGAGTAGTCTGAAGAATGGAAAGAAGGCGTCCCCTCCCCCAGCGGACTACGGGGAGTAGGGGAGCGTTATAAACGACTTCCTAAACAGAGCCCTGGCCGAAAATAAATATGATAAATTTTTTAACATACGTCTGATAAAACCACAGCGTAGCAAACAAGTGAGAAAGTTTTTGGTTTTATTTTGCTTTTATGCTGATGCGATTTCCAGTTCAGTTCAGTTCAGCAAGAACATCTGTATAGCGCAATTATAAACGAGTGTCACAATGCGCCCCAGTCAGAGCGTTAAAACCAGAACGTTTTCAGTTCACACTTAAAAGTTCTGTAGGTGATGTCCTCGTCGCGTGAGTGTGCTGGGAGGCTGCTCCAGACACGTGGCCCAGCGGCAGCAAAGCTTCTGTCGCCAAACGTGTTGTGGGTGCGTGGAACAGCACACGATCTGTCGGTAGACGAACGCAGCCGACGTCGAGGACCTTCCGAGACCAGATGTATGTCGTCGGCCAGGTACGGAGGTGCCTGGCCGGACAAAGACGAGAAGACAAAGCACGCCAGTTTGAAGTCAACTCGTCTCTGGACTGGAAGCTTCAGTAAAATGATTGTGACATTTAGCAAACTTGGCCGTCGCTGGTCTGACGGTTTGAAACTCTTAATTCTCTCACTGTATGCATTGACTCTTCGTGATCTGGCATGGGGCATGATACCTCATCACATCTTCGTTGGGGCGCCGAAGAATGAAGCAGACAAGCTACAACGAGTGCTGAACGCGGCCGCACGCATTGTCAGTGGCACACGGAAATACGATCACGATCTGACGGATCTCATGCACAATGAGCTTCATTGGCTTGACGTTCCAGATCGAGTGAAGTACAAGCTGGGTATGCTGATGTACCGATGCCAGCACAACCAAGCACCTCGGTACCTTCTGCTCGCCAGTCTCTGACATCATTTTCTGACAGCGTCTGCGTTCGGCCAGCAGTCACCAACTTTCCGTGCCACGTCATCGGCTCAGCACTTATGGCCGTCGGGCGTTTTCTGTTGCCGGACCAACTGTTTGAAACTCACTGCCTGATGACCTACGTGATCCGGAATGTTCTGCAGACATTTTCAGACAGTCGCTAAAGACGTTTTTGTTTTCACAGTACTAGTGTGTTCAGCGCATTAGAGGTTTTGGCGTTAATGCGCTATATAAATTTACGTTTGACATTGACATTAACATTGACACATTCAAACAGCTGCTGAAACTTTAACATTTTTCGGAATTTGAGTATAGTGCAAGTTAGACGCAATAGATACCTGTTCACACTGGTGCGCTGTACAAATTTTTCCGCTGCCATTTCTTTTGCAAATAAGTGGTGATAATAATAATATTTATAATATTACATTAATAATTATATTTGCATTGTTATTACTATGGAGATATCGGTACGGTATCGAATTCGCAACTGCCTCACTGGAGCTGCACTGATAGTGACACCGGGTGCTGTGTATCGGTGACGGCGCGTGAAATGTAATGAGCGTATAGAGATAGACTAAGACAACGAAATTGCATCACACTGTGTCGCACGACAGTCTGCCGATCAGAGACGTTACGGTCCCCTCAACGTAGTCTGAGTATCGGATGCTGTGGTTTCAGACGCGGAGAGATATGGCGGCTTAGTCGGTGTAATGGTTAACGCGATTTTTTCGTTCGACGACGTTGTTCTGTATTGGGCCCGGCTACTACTTGGATGTAACCTATAAATATCTGCGCACAGAACAGAGCTCACGTGACGCGCGACAGCATCGGTGCTGGGAAATCAGTGTAAACGTGCAATAAAATGACAATGCGTTTTGAAAGGGTTGCCAAATTTGACGCCCACATACGGAGGACTCCTTGAAGCTCGAAACTCGGATAGTTTAAATTTAAATTTTATGCTGCAAGTTGTTTCGGTACAGAAATTAGTGTAAGTTACCAAAGTGTTTCAGCTATAGTCAGATGACTATGTCCAGACTGCAATAGTCGATTCAATAATGACCGAAAAATGACGTCATCATCGCTCTCCTGGGGAGGAGTGGTGAAGCTCAGGGGGCGGCGTAATCCCGTGGGCGGCTGAATTTATGGCAGACGACGAATCAGACAAATGCATTTCTGGCAGCTTAGTGTGCTATGCACAAAACACGTCAAGGCGACTGCGTACACTAGCATTGTGTGGAGTCGCCAGTGATGCTAAGCTTTGGCCTTGGATTAAGGCTCTGGTGCTCAAATGCCTCGTCGCGTGATGCTACTGACGTGACGTTCGTGTGTGCGATTTTCTTCAATCGTTCTTAATAAATTGCCTACAAAATGTAATAGATTATTCAAAACATTTGACGTAGATCTAGAAAGGTTTAGTCATGTAAGCTGCATGCAGTCGGTCTATAAAAATTTTGTGACTTGCAGTAGGCAAAATACAGAAGTGGTTTACGCTTATAACTGCAGTAGATCATCGTCCTGTCTGCTAAGCTTTTCGGCACTTTTAAATGTAAGCTTAATTTAACAAATAGTTTGAGAGAAGCTCACGTGACGCGCGATAGCAGCGGTACTGCCACCTTGGCAATCAGTGTACAGCAATAAAATAATAATGCTTCTTGAAAGAGTACTCAAATTTGAGTCCTCCATTCAGAAGACTCCTTGAATTTAAAAAGTCGAAACTTAGGTTGTTAAAAATGTACGTTTTATGCTAAAAATTTTATGGTTGTCCAGGTTTATTTCCAGCCATTTCGGCGCAATTCAGTCTTAAAATGTGTGTCGCAGCCCGAAATTTCAAAAAATTCATTAAACCCCTATTTTGGGGGTTTAAAATTATTCAAGGTCATCGATGTTGACTTCCCTAAGAAGCTCATCACTAGTGCTTGTTATGATAAGCAGGATGTTTGTGCCTATCTACAACTGTTTTTATGCTAGACGAGTCAATATCAGTAAAATAAGCACTTTTAGAAGGGTAACAGCTCTTCGACGCTCGCGTGCGGCCTTCTTGAACCTAAAAGGTCGGCACTTGGACTGCTAAAGTCTGCGTTTAACGCTGACAATTTCGTATGTATAGATTGTCTTTTATAGGTCTGTCTTCAGGCATTTCGTCGCAATTCATTCTTGAAATGTGCGCTTCAGCCAAAAATTGCGACAATTTCACTAAAAACCCGTCTTTCGGGAGTTCAAGGTCGTTTAAGGTCATCGATGTTGATAAATCTAAAAAGCCTGTCACCAGTGCTTGTTATGATAAGCAGCATATCTTTACCTATCTACAAAACCGTTTTCACACTGAATGAGCCAATAGCGGCAAAATAACGTCTTTTTAGGGTGTACCCCTCTTTGACCTCCTCTTTTGAGGGGAACACCCGCACCCAGGGACATAATATTTTGTCACGAAAAACTCGAGTTCTTGCGGCAGCCCACAGTAAAGATTTCGTGATTCTAGCTTGCACCGTTTTGATACAGATTCACAGTGTGACGGACGGACATACAGACAGACAGACAGACGGACTCCCAGGCCATTGTCTAAGACGCGCGAAGCATTCTGCCATCGCGCGTAAAACGAAGTTAATTTATTTGTCATTGCCTTCAATAGAATACATGTCCAGCGGCGTATTTAGGGGGCAATCTGCCGTGCCTTTTCGGCGCTAAACATTTATTTGAAAGGCTTCAGATTTTGGGAACTTTGTTTCCAGACGCTCTGACCTTTCCTTGAACTCTAGACACACCATTGTCTCTGTCGTTATGCGTCGTTGATTCTTTCGCTACATGTGACGGAAGCTTTATATAAATGTCGTGATTGATTGACTGATTGATAACACGTTTTTGATAATTTTAGGTAACCGGTCAGTCTTTCGAATTTCAGTCGTCGACAGTCGGTGTGCTTTCGAGAAAACATCCGTCTAATCGCCGGTGCAACGAAAAAATTGGCGGACGTCGAGTTGCCGTAAAATGGGTCCCCGTTTGTCTACGTTGCATGACGCCAGCGCACGGACTCATCACCAGTCGCCGGTCACTGGTAACAACACGGATGAGGTTCAACCGTCAGTGACGCACGCAGAGTCCAAGCACTCGGCATATGATGGAAGCAGAGCGGCCTGGGTGTCGACGTCACGCCGCCATGTTGCTCTACTCGACAGCATCCGCGCCAAGACGTCGAGACCACGCCGGGCGCCCTCTAAGCCGACCGTGACCGTCGGCGGCCAGGCCCATCAGCGCGACCCCAGAGGGTGGAGAGGTCTTGTCGGGGCCAGGCCCATCATCACGGTCCCACGGCACCCGCAGCGGGGTCTTCCGACAAGCGAGTTTGGACGAAGTTTATTTCGCGCCTGTCACGGAAGATGGGCGCCACGCGTTTGACTTCGTCGTCGCGGTCCTCTGCTGCCGCCGCTCAGCAAGTTCCACCAGACACTGGCGTGGAACAGCACCAAGGACCGGGTGCCGGCGCCGGGCTTATGCGAGGCACGTCGTCCGTACTACCGGTCACTAGGAACCCGGTAACTACAACAGTCGCTTACAACGACAACACGAAGCACCGGTTTAACGACAACAACAACGTCATTCCTGCCGACGACTTTGCTAGTCGGGTAAGCTGTGTTTGCCTATTCTTTACAGTCATTTGTTGTTATTCTCGGCCACACGTAATTCGTTTCGTAATGGAATAGCATCAGCTGATTTAAGACGGTGCACTGCAATGTGTATGATGTACCATATTTCTCACTGGAATAAAATATGCAGTTTGGCTGCGGACGTTTGCTAAATCATTGTAGCTGCTTTAATGCTTATATTCTTTCTTGTCCTTCTTCATTATCTTCTACCTGCTTGATACGTGAAATGTTGCTATTTCTGCGTACAGCGCTGTGCTGCTGGTGTGACGCAACAACGGATAAGAATCAATGAATGAGTAAATTAATTAATGTAATTTCAGTTACGTTTAGATCGTTGAATACAAATGTCACGGAGAAAATTCTTCTAAACGTAGTCTCTTTTTACGCAATTATTTTCTTCCTACTTTTTCATCGTCTGTTGGTACTACAATGTGCGGTACGTTGTTTGCCATTTTTTAGCAACCGTTTGGAATTTTAATGCGAAGTTGCTTTGAAAATGGCAAACGACTTTAGGGGATGCTTTCCACCTTACACCGTAAATCCGTCTTTTTCGTAAAAGCATGCATTGATACCAAATATATCTATATATTAAAGCTAAAACGAGTATAGTACTAAATAAAAACCAAATACATTTTACGTTTGTTTTAATTCATATTCCATTAAGAGCATTATTTTGATTTCAGGTAAACATCACGGCACGCAATGTAGCGTGTATAACTACATCGCAGGCTTCTAACGCCGTACCTACCGCCTCCCAGCCTCCGGATACGGTCGTACATAAACGAACCATTCAGGTATGTAACACTGCCTGCATTCGCCTATATGTTCTGTCTACATTCTGCGTGACTGTGTATTCATAAACATGTCGAGAGTTAGTAAGTAAGTAAATAAATAAATGAGTTGTTTTTATTTGACAAGTGACAATCGCAAAAAATATTACACACAAACGCACTGGAATACACTAAAATTACTTGAAATTAAATAAGGCTTTGATACTGGTAATAAAACTTTTTTTATTATACTGACATAAGTCGAAGATACGTTTTATTTACTACTCTGAGTAAAGTATTAAAACTCTATTGTTTTAGCAAATTTATGTAAACTTGATTTTTTATTTTGTTAATTTTGCATTTTTGTATTTTTGCTGTCCGTTTGACAAAATTAAGCTGAATATTTTATCTACTTAACTGCATCGGTTCATACAGTGTTCAGGTTATTTGTTTCTAATCTTGCAAATCACTGATGATTTTCTGTAAGCGGTTTTATTGATTGATTACTTGACTGACCGGCTGTAACTGATTGATGGATGAAGGTCTAATGCAGCTGATCATCTGTTTGCTGGTTGCACTGCGGATCCTATTTTTCGCTGGTTATGAATGACCGTACGCTCCGCTTAGATATCATTAGCTTATGTCAATCAGCTGCCACTTCCGTATAGTAAAGCGCTTCTGTACTGGAGTTTTATCTGTGCAAGCAGTGCTATACCAAGTATACCAGACTTTTGACTTTAACTTGACTTACACCTAGTCGCTTCTTGTGGAACATGGGTCACAGGCCACTTTTCTCCATCCGGTCGTCCTGTGTTGCTACTTTCGTCTTCTTCCTCCAGTTGTGTTTGAACCTGCTGACCTTATATCTTTCTCCATATCTTTTTAGTTTCACGTGGACAATTAGGCCTAGCAGCTGTTACATTTTGTGGACTACTCGTATGTGCCTCTATTTACTTCGTTCGTGTCATAAGTTATGGTGCACCGCTACTGTATATAGACGTTTTTTGATTGATGTTATCGCCGTGCTGGTAGGTGCAGGCGTCGTCAGGCGAACTAATGGTCGGTCTCGGAGCGTTTCTGCGACGCCGATGCCGACGACTGCGTCACTTCGATGGCAGCGAGGTGACGGCCTGGCTGCATCAAGGTAGTCCTTGGTAAAATAAACTAGCTGCACTGGTGGTTTTTGGTGGTGGCGGCACTAGTTTCTGGTAACTGCACTACTGGTCAGTGGAGGCTGCTCTGGTGGTCTCTCGATGCCCGCAATAGTCCTGGTAGCTGTATCGGTCTCTGATGTTACTGCACTGTTAATCTTTAGATGTGGTGGAGCTGAGATGAGGTGACGGCGTGGCTGCGTAGTGTGGACCGGTCTTTGCTCGAGCACGCCTGGCAGGACGCGCCGTTTATCGGTCCAGCAAACGTCGTCTTCGTCTACCTCCTCGCTCGCGACGCCGTCGATCCAGACATCGTAACGGCGGGTGAGCTGCAGGCGGTGCTCATGGCCTGTCTCTACGTCGCCTTCTCGTACGTCGGCTGTGAGATCAGCTACCCTCTCAAGGTACATCACACTCGCTATTTACTTATTTACTTAATTACTTGCTTATTCATCTGCTTACTTTTTCATTTGCTTATTGTCCAGTAAAGAATTAGTGTGGCTGATTAAGTAATCAATAATAATAACATAAAGTAACAATAACATTGTTGCTGTACAATTTGAAATCAAACTTTTGAAAATACCTTGGTCTAAATAGTTCGCTGATTTGCGTTATACAAATTTTACTGTAAGCTATACAGATGTATTGGACAAACTGCGTGTTTGTTTGAACGTTATCTTGTAAAATTTAACTTCAGTTGTAGAATTTATTATGCATGTAAAATTATTTAGTCGATTTTTTTTTTATATTTTTTGTTTTTTAATGTGGTGCAGTTTTAGCAACATTTAATTGCAAATATATTTAATGCAAGTACCAGTAAACGACTTTTAACTAACGTCGCTCACGCATAGGGCATTTGCATATGGTGACGTCTGTAAAGATCGTTCAATATTTGACGATGATGTAGAGAACTTGCTAGCTTAGTATAGGTTGCTCTTCGGCGATTACAAAGCGGGTTCGTTCTCAGGTGCGTGACAGATGCTGCCGTGTGTTGATTAGCACATTAACGGCGAACAGCGGACCGGCAAATTTGATAACGCGATTAATTACGTATTATTCAGTGACGTCAGTGAAATAACTACGTCAGTGGAATAACTATGTGAAATATAAATTCATATACGGAGACCAATACACCGCTGCAAATGATGGTCGAGAAATATGCATGGTTTTGTTTGGGTGAAATTATCAGTGACGTGATTTGCTTTCGTATATTGTAATTTGCAATTTTTCGACAGACAGCTGCACATTTACGTTAGAAGAGATTATGGAAGCCTCAAACTTTATTTTTTATCTTTGAAAGATTCTCTCCCATAGAGCCAAAATGGGGATGTTAATTACCGAATTTTGTATTTTTGATAGAAAAATTTCCGACGGGCTAATATTTACAGAGAGGGCACTGTTGTGCACGTATTGTATGTACGTTTGTGTGTGTCCGGTAGCCGTTCATATCGGCAGCGGGAGTGGACGAGGCGACTGCCGCGGCCGGTGGACCCGGCAAGAGACGCTTCTGGAACCGCTGCATGGCCATCATTGACCGATCCAGCGCCGAGATGCTCCGTATCAACAACGGCTCGGCCTATACCTGCCTGCTCCGTCGTCACGTGACCAGTGACGTCACGCGGGCATCTGTCTATCGGATCAACACGGTCACACGACAGCATGCAGAACAACAACAACGATATGCTACTACTACGACTGCTACGACGACGACGACAACTACTACTGCTAATACTGTATTACATGACGTCATGCAGGCACTTGCCATCACCTTTCGTATCAACAAGGACTCGGCGTACTTTGCAGAACTGTTTCGTGAACTGAAGTCACACGCCGCTGTTGCTACAGCGGCTGCGGCTGCGGCTGTGACGTCACAACAGCAGCATTCCAGCGCGCACGCGCAGCAGGTCGTCGCCGCTTGAGCTTGAATGTGAAACAACGGCTTCAATGACATCACATCTCGCGCGTTGTTTTATTCTACCGCTGAATTCTACTGCCGAATGCATCAACCGTGTTGCGAACCGCGTTTGGCGGAAAATACGAAATGGGATATATTTAGCTGACAAAAAATACCAAATGTTTAACCATACCGTTTACGATAAAATAGTTCTTTACGATCAAATTAATTTCGAACTAATGGAAAAAATGGAAATTAGGTGTTTCTGTCAATTTCAGCTACAAAACTTAATGCCAAGTTTGAACACTAATGCCCAAAAATGTTAAAAATGTGCAAAATTGTTAAACAAAAAGTTTACCGCCAAGTTTCTGTAATATTGAAAAATTGACGTATTTGGATTTTAACATGCCAGTTGGCAAGTTTTCCCATGCATCAAAAAAATTACTGGTATAAAACACCAGCACAATAACGTGTATAATCAGTTTCAGCATTGTGCTTTACGAGCACGGGATTGATATAGAAAATAGAACCTACAGACCCTCTGGTTTCGAAGTTTACTTCAAAGTTTTGCAAACAAATTTCAAAAGCCGTAACAGTACTTCAACTGACCTCGGACTGCGAACTTTAGACCTTTTTTTATTTTCTACACGAAACGCCCAAAATTATTTGCTGTCCCGAATTTACGTTGTCAACGCACTTGCGACGGTTTTGTTTTATTCTGAATCAAAAACTAGGGCAAAATGCCTCAAAACACGCGGAAGTGCGCGATATCGCTGATGGGGTGTCAGTTAACGATGCGAACTTGAATTTCTCGACGACTTGTGACAGAATTGTGCAATCAGCGATTTCTTTCTGTTTCCCTTTCAACTCTACGCACGCAACGCATGATTTTTGCGTACTTTTTTACGCAAACGACGCAAAACCAAAGCACAAGGATAGGATCGGTGTCTGCTACGTTTACTGCGTCTACTGCGTTGTGTTGCGTGTTGTGTACGGTTGTGTGCGTTGCCTTGGTTGAAAACCAAACTTTTTTCGACATCATCATCGAGCGGACATTCGTCTTGCTTTGGGTGTCGTCATTCACGTCTTTCTATCGTGTAATTGCCTCTGCATTGTGTCCGAAAATTTAATTGAATTGTATTAAATATGGTGTTTTCATTGCATACACATAATGTTGTATACCTCAGATAACAGCAGGCTTTAGTATGCCAGTTAAACTCATTGGGTCATTATCGGGAAACGGCGCTGGCATGAAAAGTTAAATTTGCTTTACTATGCATATTACGACGTTTTGTTTACTATAATTGTTTTTCTTCCCAGACACAGTGTCTAATATGTGTATTTTACTTCTTTATTGTAGATTGATTAGTTTAATCCCACGCGCAGAAATCGAAATGTACGGAATTTCTGGCTGAGTCGTTTTTTAGAAAAAAAATCGGAAAGGGACAAAAATTGCTTTTACTGCTTTTGTTCTGGCATAGCAACAAATTTCGGCGAAAAGCCTTAACAAACTTTTAAAGTTAAAAAATGTCAGTCATTTAGAGTGCCTAACTTGCCTCGACGTTGTCTGTATTAAGCAATAATTCTGCGTATATGCTATTGCTAACAGTTTGGGCACGTGTGGCGTAATGTATATAGACTTCGTGCCATGTTAATAAGCAGCGAGTCCGCAGTATAGCATATTAATTATTTTATTAATAATGTAAGTCAGTAAATTTCTGGTCATAACTGTATCATGTAAAACG
>Ga0209671_1001556_pt1 | contig 19449 bp, 11 predicted proteins | sample WorMetHERISLAND2_2_FD_187401 | JGI IMG/M metagenome (GOLD analysis project Ga0209671, IMG submission 187401) | Marine gutless worms symbiont microbial communities from Max Planck institute for Marine Microbiology, Germany - Olavius geniculatus... | ecosystem: Host-associated > Annelida >...
CTTTGTTAACTACGAGATGGGCTCAGACTGTAGTTTGACCTGACTTTATAGACGTTTGTGGTCGGCCATTTTATGCAACGGTCCAATAACTGCAATAGTACGATTAGTTAAATTAGCATTATTGGAGTGTTTTCTGGGCCCATATTAAGCATGTGATGCATGCAATATTAGTTCGTTTCACCAAAATAAGGGGTTTTATGGATTTTTTTGGCGATTTCAGGCTGCAACAAGTTTATATCATTCACAAGGTGGCGCCATGGAACTATCGTTATGCGATCCAGATAGAGAATTTGGTATTTGTATATTAACTTAGCGTGAACACCCCAATTTTTAGCTAAGCTACTGAACCGGAACTGCTATATAGCTATATAGCCTATATAGGCTTTCACGCATCTCATGAGCATTAGCTCAAATTTCTTGTTTATTTACCAATAAATCAGACAGAAAAAACTGTGTACAATTCAGAAGTAGTTAATAGAATGCATGCATGTTTCAGCAAGTTTTTAGCACTTTTTTTTCTTTTATTATTATATGAACATTTTTTGCTATGCTTAGGCCTGTTATCTAAAAAGTATTTGTATTTTGCTCATATTGCTTTCTTCTGTTTTTTATATAAACCTTGTTTTCTGAATGAAAGAAATTAAATCGAACTGAATTAAAACCATGCAAGAAACACGTGTGGCTGATTATAGACTAGACAGTAGCAACGTGTTATGTACAAACGCATTATCAGTAATTTTACTTCTATGAAAATTTTTTATATCAGTTAATTTAATGTTTTACAAATGGGTATGTACATGTAACTATGTATGTCTCTGAATAATGGCATGCGATGTAAGTAAGTTCAGTACTTAGACTGGAATCATGAATTAGTAGTCAATCACCTGCTAATTGCAAAATTTGCCAAAAAGTGAAAGAAATACATTTGCAGAGTGCAGACGTTAATTAGGCTACCTCTGTGAGTGAGTGAGTAGGTTTTAACATCCTGCTCAACACAGTAGGTTTTGTAGGTAATTTTGAGGACGGCCTTTCCAGGCAAAGCACATACACATAATAATGGAACAGAAAAATTAACCTTTACGGAAAAACCTGATATGGAACGCAAGACAGAAAAAAACTGTTTAAGTCTAAAATTGTAAGAACTCTTAATAAATGTGCATATGTAGGGCCTAATAGTAATGGCAGTTCTAATGATATTTCCTGTTATCCTCCAGACAGTCATCTATAACAGTGTGCATTATCATTAGCAGTGTTTGCTTGCTGTGTTTGGCTGCCTGCTGAAAACGTTGCGAGTCTAATTATTAAGCTCTGCTCACTCACGCATGCTGTGTGTGTGTTGACACTGGACACTGCCTGGCTATATCTTTACCCCATCCATGGTCCATGCTGCTCACCCTTATTAGTTCCACTAGTTGCCGTAAGATATGATGACTGTGTAATAGGCACTGCGCTCAGCGGCGGCGTGCATTATATCCTACAGTGAAGACAAAGAGCCCCTCCACCGTTATCCTGGGGATGGGGTCTGACAAGGGGCGCCTTTCTTGCCTTTTCCTCAGCTGACTTGAGTGCCTGGGGACAGCTTCACAAGAAAGGTATAAAGCCAAAATTGGCGTGAACGTTGCTCGGGGCAGGAGTAATTGAACGGGTGTGTCATTTATTGTGGACGGCCGGATAATTTTCGGCAGAGGGCTGACACAAAACAGTAAGTATTTACTGCTGATGCTGCTGCTGCTGCTAGATGATCATAACCCTGCTGTGGATGTTGGTGCAGAGATAAAAGCTGGCGGCGTGTTCATTCACATGAATCCACGCCTGTGTCACATCCACACAATCAACTGGCAGGACATCCTTCCTACTCGCTCGTTCAACGTCTGGCTCAACGGCACTGATGACAGCGCCGACAGATGTCAGTATGCATGCACACAGTGTGGCTGGCTCATTTGCTTGTTTAAATCAGACTAATCAGTTATTATTACTCTCCACAGAACATAGGGCTAAGCGTGTCTCAGCTATTGTAGAGGTGTGTGTTTGTCTGTCTGCAATTGTATCAAAACTATGCTAGCAAGGATTACAAAATTTTCACTGGGGAATACCACGAAGACTTTATTTTTTCCACGCGAAAGCAGCTACTGCTTTAGCGCATCTTACCAATCGCAATTCTGTCTGTCCGTCTGTCTGTTTATCTGTCCGTCACACGGGTGGATCAGTCAAAAACGGTGCAAGCTAGGATCACCAAATCTTCACCGTCGGCTGCCTGGAAGACTCTAGTTTCAGGAACCTTAAAGCTTTTCCATAAATTCGAAGGGGGTCACCCTGAACGAGGGCGCTAAATGAGAGGGAGATAGGGAAGAGTTGCGATTTTTGGCCAATAAGTCACTGTATCTCAGTAACGGTGCAAGATAGGGCCTAAGTTACTATTAGTCACTAATAGGAAGTCGTACACTGGCTCTCGGTTGGCGCTGAATTCAATAACCTTGAGTGATCTTGAACGCCAAAATTGGGGGTTTTATGGATTTCTTGGCGATTTCGGGCTGTGACACAAGTCTATATCATTTACAAGGTGGCGCCACAGAACTATTGTTATGTGATCTAGATAGAGAATTTGGTATTTGTATATTAACTTAGCGTGAACACCCCAATTTTCAGCTAAACTACTGAACCGGAACTGCTATAGGCTTTCGCGTGTCTCGTGAGCATTAGCTCAAATTTCTTGTTCCTGTGGTGAAATTTCGTGCTGCTTGGTGAAGAGATTTTTTTCTGGCTCTCGAACGAGGGCATCAGAGAAGGGTACCCCAGTAAAAAGTCAAGTTATTTTATCACTATAGACTCGTCTAGCATTAAAACAATTGCAGATAGGGACAGACTTGCTGCTGATGAGCTTTCAGAAGGTACCAACATTGATGACTTTGAATGACCTTAAACACCCAAAGTATGTGGTTTTAGTGATTTTTTTGTGATTTTAGGCTGCGGCGCACATTTCAAAAGTGAATTGGCTGGAGATAGACCAAGCCAATCTGCGTGTGAAATATTTAGCATTAAAAATACATTTTAGCAGTTTCAGTTTTGGCTCTAGGTTGAAGGAGTTCTTCATACAAAACCATCAAATTTGGGTACCCACTCAGAGTGTGCAGTTTCGACTTCTATACACCAGTTCAGTGTGAAAAATGTTGCAGATAGACACAGACTTGCTGCTTAAGCATTGCTGACAAGCTTTTTAGAGTACCAACATTGATGACCTTGAACGATCTTGAAATCTAAGAAAGCTTTGTCTAGTAACTTCCCATCTACTGAAGTCAGACATAGTTTCTCTTCTATTGACATTACCTTTGTCTTTTTGTTATTCAACAATAGACATAGTTTTCAAGATTTGTACTTGTATAGTGTTAGTTTTACAGTGACTAATTTTGTTAAATTTTAGAGATTGATTGATTATGAAATTTTTAATCAGTTACAACTCACAGTCCTAGTTTATGTAGATGGTCATTGTAAGTGTAGTAATCAGTGTCTGTCTGTGAAGTGCACATGATCTCTCCATGTTGTGTTTCCATCATGTTGCAGCTGCTTTTCTGTGCTGTTTCAGTCTAGTCTGTCAGTGTGTTGATGTTGGGTATACTGTAGGTGGTGAATGCAGTAATCAATGTGAGGTTCTTGGTGGTCAAAGGCGTTGCTGGGGATCTGCTCCAAACATGTGCCAGACGTGTCAGTTTTCACACACTATTATTATTAATATATGTAAAAAAAAACTTAACCAGTTTATAACTGTGTGTAAGGATGATGTGATGATATCATTCCTCTAAAACAGCGAAAATCATTTGGGTAACCTTAATGGGGCTATGCATATGGCGTCCTTACAAGCTGACTTTAGTTGGTAATCACTAACATAGTCTAAAGCCTTCTTCATTTGATGTTATTTGTCCTATTAGGCCTACTTGCCCAATGGTTACCGATTTGGCCGAGATATAATGTTTTGTTGAAAAAAGGATAATGGTAAGTGCATGTTCGGCCTTTTCATTTTTCAGTTTTTTCTTTTTTACATACAGCTAGCACAAATTTGATATGTTGCCTACTGATTCTTAAGCTAGGGTGTAAAATCTGAATTTGATACATGTGATTTGATTTTTGTTTACATTAAAATTGTAAGAAAATTACAGTGGGAGCAGTCTCGAGCATCAGTTCCACATTGGTCACTCTAATTTCATATACTGAATTTAAGAGCCTTTGTTCTTAGATACACTGCTGACGTTGATATGTTGTGTTTTATTGAACAGACAGTAAGATAATTAATTTGTTGTCAATTTATTCTGGACAACGGGTGTTTTTAGGTTGCACTTTCTGCGTGGAAAAGTTTGCCACCGTCATTTAAACAACTGTTTAACATTGTATCTTTTGAACGGTGTTTCAGTGGGCATTTTATCTCTAGTTTTGTTTTTAGTTATTTGTACGGTACACATCTTTAAGTTTATTTTAAGTTTTAGGCACATGTTGTACAGCACTAATCATTTTTGTAATTGTTATCTTTGTTTTGTTTGTTAGATTGATTTATTGATTGATATGTTATGTATTGTAACAGATACTCGCCTGTCTTGCAGTCTTAATTGCGGAGGTCACTGTAAGGGACCAAACCCCAACGACTGTTGTAACACTCAGTGTGCTGCAGGCTGCACTGGACCCTCCAGTGACCAGTGCCTTGTGAGTACTGAGACTTGTAATAGTACTAGTAGTAGTAGCAGCAACCACAACAACAGGTTGTTGGCATGGCATAGTGATAACGCATTTCATCTTATCAACGAAGTTACTCTACACCGGGCCGGGTTGCTACTTGGATGGGTGACTGCCTGTGGATAGGTAAACCATCTCAGTATGTAACTAGCCGCCTATGTCAACTCAGCCTTCCATCCCTCCAGAGTAGGTAAATTGAGTATCGGCCTATCTGGCTGGGGTTAAGGCGGGGTGCATTACCCTGTGTCGGGTGCCAGGTAACACAGCGTGATCCCATGCAGCAGGTGATGCTCTGCAGCTCTGAAATGGGCTTCCCACAAAAATCTATATCACTACCTTTGAATATACTCAACAAACTAACTAATGAAGGTTGTAATTTATAGCTATAGCCGGAAACTGGAGTCCGGGGATTGGGTTTTTGGTGAAAAGGCAGTACTTACAGTTTGTGGGAACATTGGAAAATTTAAAGGGTTGATATACCCTATCTAGCAAAGTCACGTGGTCTGAACTCAAACGCATTAGCATACACGGAACACACAGTGTCAACTTAGAATAGAGTCTGCGCTTATAATTATTTTGCTAATGAACCAAAGTTCACCAAATTCTCTTTGCTGAATTCTGTAGGGATCGCTGTTGATATGTTTGTTTTTACTTTTCGATATCTTGATTGATTCCTGTTTCTGAAATATACGCCATCAAAGTTGAAAGTTGTCCAAAATTGTGCCAAATTATAGATGTTTTTGCCCTCCCAACTTTTGGGCTGTGGGCTCCCAAAAATTTGTACATAAGTGATCATGCCCACTTTATTGCATGTCATGTGGAAAAGTTTTTTGCGGTCACTCCCTTACCACCAAAGGTAAGACTCTATGCTAAATTCTAAGCCAATTTTGATCCCTTTTGTGAACAAGAAATTTGAGCTAATGCTCAAGAGATGTGCGAAAGCCTATAGCAGTTACTGGACAACAACGGTAAAATATCGACTTTTACGGGGTACCGCTTTTTGATGCCCTCGTGTGCAAATTCCTTGAATCTAGAAAATCAAGACTTAGACCGTCAAAATCTACGTTTAATGCTGAAAATTTCATATGCAGCTTGTCCATGTCTATCTCAATTTGTTTCGGCGCAGTTCACTCTTGAAATGTGTCTTGCAGCTCAAAATTGCCAAAAAATCCATAAATCCCCCTATTTTAGCATTCAAAGTCAATCAAAGTCATTTAATTCAGTGCCAATCGAGAGCCTGTGTACGACTTCCTATTAGTGATTAATAGTAACCTTGGCCCTATCTCGCAACGTTACAGCGACTTATTGGCCAAAAATCGCCAATTTTACCCACCCCCTTCTCATTTAGCACCCTCGTTTGGGGTGATCCCTTCGAATTTATGGAAAAGCTTTACGGTTCCTGAAACTAGAGTCTTCCAGGCAGCCGACGGTAAAGATTTGGTGATCCTAGCTTGCACCGTTTTTGACTGATCCACCCATGTGACGGACGGATGGATGGACAGGCGGACCGAATTGCGATGGCTAAGATGCGCTGAAAGCAGTAGCTGCTTTCGCGTGTAAAAGTTGTTAGTGGGACCTTTTCCCCAGTTGTGTGTGGTCCAGCAAGTTTTGAGCGTTCTCTAGCATGTGTAAAAATTTTAGGGTGCAGCACTCCTGAGGGGCTGAAATATGGTCTTTGGAAAAAGTTGATTTTTGTTGGTAAAAATGCACGTCCCAAACTTTGTTGTTAATGGAACAAAGTTCACCAGACTTTTTGTCATATGATAGCGTAGGGCCTCTAGTTTCTTGTGACAAAATATGTTGCTGGGTAATATGTTGTTGGCTTGTCTGGCATAAAAAACAGTTGCAGTAATACGTAGACTTGCCCTTACTGTAACAAGAATTGCTGGCACACTTTTAAAGGGTATCAACAATGATGACCTTGAACGACCTTTTATTTTCAGAATAGGGGGTTTTAGTGATTTTTTAACAATTTTTGGCTGTGGTGCACATTTTAAGAGTGAATTGCGATGAAATTGCTAGAGACAGCCTGCGAACAGAAACTGCTATAGGCTGTCGCATGTCTCATGAGCATTAGCTCAGATTTCTTACAAAATGTCTTCATCTGTGTCTGAGATATTTGCAGTTGAAGTCTGAAGTCTGAATTTTGCATGTCTGTGGCCCTAGATTTTTTGGGGGGAGAGCCCCCAAAATTGTGGACAGGGATTATAAGATTGAACACACTTCCCGTCATGCGTGAAAGTTTCACAGCTCAGATGGTGAAAAAAAGAAAATAGTTGCCAGCAAAATATAAGCCCACCGTAAAATTGGGTGGACTGATAAAGGTTATGTGTCGATGAATTTGTATAACACACACTTTTTGCTTATTTTTGGTCTTCACTGATGTTTTGTTTGTGTTGATTTTATTTTGGGCAGCTTTAAGAGTTGTTCATGTCGTTTGACCATTTTATATTGCAGCTACATTTACATCGCATTAATGTCGTAGTTATTGTCAGTTTAGCAGTAAATGATCTGTTGTAGGCCTGTGCTAAGTTTGATGATGATGGTCAGTGTAAGGAGCACTGTCCGCCACTGACTATCTACAATGAAGTTACGTTCAATCAGGAACCAAACCCTGATGCTAAGTACAAATACGGAACACTCTGTGTTGACCAGTGCCCCTGTAAGTATGTGCTTTACTGTATGACTTTTTCGGTTCATAATACAAGTTAATTTCCAAAACAACACAATTCATCAATTTTTTTATTAGAATGCTATTCTAAGACATTTAGGGCCGATTGTATGAATGCCACTCAAATCTCGAATCAGAAAGGAGTGCCAAAGTTGCAGTAGACAGTGTTGGTAAATGTCATAGTTTAGTTTACGGTGGTCAAGTTTGAAGCATTCCTGTGAGCTGATACATTGTTTACTTATAATTTGTCATTTTACATGCAAATTATTACTCAACGCTGACAGTACGCTGGATTTGCTCGCAACTTAAAAGTTGATTGGAACTTTGATTGATGAAATGCACCACTCAGTTTTGAGTAGACTCACGTCAAGTTGATCGGCGTTTAGTTTCATACAATATTTTTTTATGTTAAGTCATCACTGAGGTGTGTAGACGCAACTTTTAATATTGGCGTTCATACAGTCGATCATTACTAACCTGCACACACACCATGAGACTGTTTGCATGTTGAAGCAGTTTTTAACATTTTTAAATATACATTTATGCATCTGTTTTGTTTGTAAACAATATTTTTCTTTATGAGTACTTCTTGCTTCAATTAGTGGTAGGGTGGTCTACTAAGCTTACTTAACACGTTTTGTCTGATCAGTGTAGTTGCTCTACACTGGGCCTGGTTATTGCTTGGATGGGTGACTGCAGTCCACAGATGGGAAATAAATAAATTATGGTTATGCATGTTGTAGCCTAAATGCTAGTTGACGGTTTTATTCACTTGTGTTTTTGAATATCAGTGGGCAGTGTTTGTCACTTTAGTGCTTAGGTCAGCTGAGCTTCCCACTTGCTGTCAGTGGCATGGCAGTGTATACTGGTAGTAAGGTCTAAAAATTGCTGCGCTTACAGTTGCCGGCATTGCTAAAAAACCTACATTCCTAAAATTTTTATTGGACCTTGGAAAATATTTTTTTGCAATTTTTAGTTTGCTTTAAAGATTTTATTACAATAACTGTTTGCATGTTGTCTGTTACGCCACCTGTGTACATTTGTTCTCACGAGTACTATTTGGTTTGTCAGTTTGTTTTTTGTGAGTTATTGTGGATTATTATGCAACATGTTACGAAATAAAAATAAAAATACATTTCTTTCGCTCCTCCTCATCTTTACTTTTTGCCATCTGCAACCAGAAGCGCATGAATGTTTAAGGGCTCATATAGTTGTCTGTCGGTGTAGCCTACCTGCTAGTGGAGGGCGATGCATGTGTTCGTGACTGCAGTCAAGGTCATCAGAGTGACGACAATCGTAGGAAGTGTGTCTCGTGTGCTGGACCTTGTCGAAAAGGTGCGTCTGCTTTACAGCATTTATGCTAGCCTCTTGTGCCTCGTGAGGTCTGGTGGTGTAGAGTAGACCCACTCCGTTTCCTAGCCGGATGGCATAAAAGGTGCCTGAAGTTTTAGTTATGAATAATTGGTATGGTTAGATTGTGTGTGTGTGTGTGTGTGTATATGTAGGTAATATGTTATTGTATTTTGGGTTTTTTGTGTTGGTTTGATTGACTTCATTGTTAACTTTCGTCGTTCATACTGGTGCAAGTAATTGTCTGCAGGACCATGTTCGAACACTGACGTACCCATAGGGGGATGGGGCACTGGAGTCATGTGCCCCCCCCCCTAGGAGCTTACTCAGTTACTCAAAATAGTGCCAAAATGCACCAGAACACGTCATTTTCACGCAGAGAAAACGAAACTTTTTGGGGGAGGGGGCAGCCCTCTTTTCCCATGGGGATACGTCCCTCCCCACACCCCACCTTTCAAGTGCCCCTACTACAGCTAGATCCTGGCTACGCCACTGTGTCCAAAATGACCTGTAGTGTGTCAAGTGGGACGTTAAACCTTACTCACTCACTCACTCACTCACTTGTCATATATGCACTAGAGATGTCACTGCATGAGTTTGAATAAAAACGTCACTTTAACTTTGACCAAAAGGTTTTCTTTTAGTGAGCAATACAGTACATAAGTTACGTTGTTTTATCAGTAGCAGTTTATGTTAGGTTAGCTGTCTGCCTATCTTGATTCATTGGCTTGTTACTCCATCTCGTGTGATATTACTGCTGTGGTGGTGATTATTCAGAGTGCACCATTATACAGGGAGCCATTAGTAGTAGTAGTAGTAGTAGTAGTAGTTGTTGTTGTTTTAGTAGTAGCCTGCCCTCCAAGACCTGCAGGCCTTGACTGGCCTACAGACTGGCCTACCAATGGTGGGATGGAAGGGGGAGGGTGTCAACAAACTTTGCAACCTTGTGCCGATCGAATTTCTTCCTTTGGATGCAGCTATCATATCCACCTCTTGAATGCCCCATCTTGAAATACTTTAGTAGTAGTAATAGTAGTAGTAGTAGTATTAAGTAACTGATGTGCTGTACAGAATGTCAAGGGAACATTGATCCGGAGTACATCACATTCGAGAACATACACAGGTTCAAGGATTGCGCTGTCATTAACGGATCCATCAGAATATTGCAGAGCTCACTAACGGGGTAGGTTATGTCATATGGTTAACGTTATGTTTCACTTTTTTCACAGCAGTCACATCATTGTTTGCACTAAATTTACTTTTATACACTTGTAGCTTTAGTATCAGGATTTTTAATGGTTTCCAGAAATTAGGAAGTGGTTACCCCGAACAACTGCTAAATTAATGGGGTTGGAGAAAATTGGGCAAGTTTCAAGCAGTAAGTCACCGTATCTCAGAAATGGTGCAAGGCATGGCCAAGATTACTAAATTGATCATGATTTATTGTAGCTAAGGTAATTTTCACATGTAAGATACTGGCGAGGTATGTGTGCATCGTTGTCTCAGTGTTGGAGTAAATGCCATTTGCTCAACAAGTCTTTTTTCAACTTTTTTATGGACATCTGGCACCCTCTCGTTATTGAAAGGAGTTAGCTTGCGTGTGTCAGTCACAACAGATCCGCCAGACCCATGGAAGTGAGTGAGTTCCAAGCACTTGAGACAGTCCGCGAGGTGACTGACTATGTACAGATCCATCTGCATGATTCCAAGTTCATCTCGCTGCGATATCTACGCAACCTCCGCTTCATACTGGGACGCCGCAAGACAAAGTAGTTATTTACCTCTGATTTGTAGGTGAAATCGCTTCTTGCACCACAATCAATTCCACCTATTCCTACACATTTCTCTATAGCATGGTCTGTCTGTCTGTCTGTCTGTCGTCTGTCTGTCATATTCATGCCCCCTGCTTAAATTCAGAAATTAAAGTGACGTCACAACCACAACAAACTCGTGTTTATGGAGGATTTACGTTTTGCTGATATATAGAAATTGAACTCTTTTAAAGTCAGTACATCAGTTCTCATTAGTGATTAGTGAATTAGTGAATGCCCCTCATACATGAACGACAAATTTTGAATGACAAATTTAGACCATAAACAGTGAATGTCATAACAATTTTTAAGTTTTGCTTTCTGCTTCTTGAATATTGCTTATTCAGCAACTTGAAGGTAAACAGTAACTGAGGACTGTGAAAAATACTTCTGTATCACATGTGCAGGATATTTTCATTTAGAACCGAGTGATAAAAAATCTAGACTATTGATTTCGTATTTTGAGTTTTAGCTGCTGAAATCCGGTCTCTGCTTAGGCAACTCAGCCTCCTGCCCCGTGTAGGGTGGGAGTGAATAGTAATATGGATTGATTGATTCCTGTGATGTTAGGCGTGATGCAGCGGTGGAGATATTTGGGACATCGCTAAAGTCACTGGAGCTGGATTCCCTAAAAGAGATCCGCTCGGGACACGTCATTGTGAGAAGCAATGCTCAACTGTGTTACGCTGACAGTGTGAACTGGACGGGCCTGATCACTTCACGAAGTCAATTTTCCGTTGGCCTCAACCGCAATCATACCGAGTGTGGTAATTGTCTCTTTTTTGGTTTTTGTTTTTTTTTGTATTTTTAAAGCATTGTTATGTTTTACTGTCCATAGTACGGATGGCAGTATTGTTTTCACCATTGTCACTAATACCTCGTTTATCAGATCGAGCAAACATCCAGCTAGCTTGATGAGCTATGGTAATTAGCATGCTAATTAGGAGGGCGGGCGGGTTGTAAGTGGAAGGCCTATATAACACTTCACGTGTTATATAGGCTTTGCAATTACAACCTGTGGGCTAAACCTAGGCCTACATTTGAGCCTATATGATGAAGCAAACATCGAGCAGATGTCGAGCAAACGATTCTTTGAGACCTCTATTTATTCCCAGTCCATCCATCTGTGATGTTATTTTTCTGATGTCTATGGTATGCATACTTCTACTAAATGTCACTTTGCATGCATATGTCCACCTCTCTCTCTGTCTCTCTGTATCTGTGTCTGTTCTGACAGCGAGATGTGTGTTTGCCTGTTTGTATGTCTTATGTCTCTCTGTCATGGTTAGGGTTGGGATTTTTGGGTTTTACTGCTTTTGCTTGTTTTCGGTTTTTTAGAAAAGGCCCAACTAAATGTTAGCTCAAAAGTTTGTTGGTTGACTCAGCTGTACTTTTGCTTGCTCCGCAGAGCACAGAACATCCCAAATTTTATGGATTTGTAGGTGTAGATGTTTGAAAAAGTTACCGTAATAAAATAATTTGTTATTAATGGAACAAGAAACTAAAATCTGAATAACATTGAATGGTTTAGGGAGTGGGTTTTCAGCAGGTTTTTAGGTGGGTTTACCCAATAAAATCAGGAGGTTTCTTGGGGTATCTGCCCAGGTGTTTTGACCATGTTCTCTGTACCGGTATGTTTTTTTTTGTTTTTCTGTCTGTCCGTATCTGTGTCTCATGTCTTTGTCTCTCTCTGTCTGTGCTAGTGCAAGACAATGCGGTGTGTTCGCGAGAGTGTTCCCGCAATGGCTGCTGGGGGCCGGCTGACACCCAGTGTCTGAGCTGTGCTAACTTCACTCTGGCTGGCGGTCGATGCGTGTCCTCGTGCTCTGCTCTGCCAAACATTTACCAGGACAGCGTCAACACCTGCTCGCATTGTGATCCCGAGTGTGACGGTTGCACCAATGCGGTGTGTAGTAGTCGTGTTGGTAGTGGTACTAGTGTTAGTTGTAGTAATAGTAATAGTGTATGATTGAGTAGTGGTAGTAGTAGTAGTAATAGTAGTGGCAATGGTAGCAGGTGTTTTGGTAGCAGTACTTACCATATATGCAGCACACAAAAAGTGTGCACAAAGCAACAATTGGGAATATTAAAACTACTGTTGAGACACTGCAAAACGTTTTCGATGATATTAGCTTGATCGGGGAAACAACTGTGCCAAGTGGAGGCCGATGAGATACAAAGGGGACAAAATCATTTTTACGCGCAAAAGCAGCTACTGCATTCAGCGCATCTTAGCCATCGCAATTCTGTCTGTCTGTCTGTCTGTCTGTACGTCCGTCTGTCACATGGGTGGATCAGTCAAAAACGGTGCAAGCTAGGATCACCAAATCTTCACTGTCGGCTGCCTGGAAGACTCGAGTTTCAGGAACCGTAAAGCTTTTCCATAAATTCGAAGGGAGTCACCCCAAACGAGGGCACTAAATGAGAGGGGGGTAGGGAAAAGTTGCGATTTTCAGCCGGTAAGTCACCATATCTCAGAAAATGTGCCAGATAGGGCCTAGGTTGCTATTAATCACTAATAGGAAGTGGTACATTGGCTCTCAATTGGCACTGAAATCAATGATTTTGAATAACCTTGTACCCCAAAATAAGGCTTTTATGCATTTTTTTGGCAATTTTGGGCTGCGAGAGACATTTCAAGAGCGAATTGCGCTGAGATCAATAGACAAGGATAAGCTGCATACGAAATTTTCAGCATTGAACGTAGATTTCGACAGTCCAAGTCTCGATTTTCTAGGTTTGAGGAAACCTGCGTACAAGGGCATCAAAGAGTGGTACCCCCGTAAAATTTGTTACTTTGCCGTTGTTTACCAGTCTTGTGTGAAAACGGTTGCAGATCACCTTGGCTGCTGCCTGTCACAGCAAGCACTCATGATGAGCTTTTTAATCATATCAACATCGATGACTATGAAAGACCCTGAACTTCCAAAATAAGGGGTTCTATTGATTTTTGCTATTTTCGGCTGCAATGCACACTGCACACTTCAAGAATGAATTGCAACGAAATGGCTGGAGATAGACTTACAGTTTTCGAACAGGAACTGCTATAGGCTTTCGCGCATCTCGTGAGCATTAGCTTAAATTTTTTGTTAAAGAAGTGCTGACCAGGATCTCTGTTGGTGGCTATGCCTTTAGACATTATAATCTCATGCTACTGTGCTAGCCATCCACCCCACTTTTCAGCTTCTGGATCTGCCAGTGACACACATAAAATAGATATCCAGAAATTTGCATGTAGATTCGAGGATTTAAAATTCTGACAACTACAGGGGCCTATAGTGAAACATTTTATTAGCAGTGAAACAAAATAAGAGTGGGTTAAGTTTGGGTTGCATTTCTGGGGTGTTTTACAATACAACCGGCTGGGTTCTTAAGTTTGTGTCCTGAATTCTCAACTCTTGACTGTTTGACTGACTATTGTTGGACTGAGAAATCTGGGCAGATGCACAAAAAAGTAAAAAATTTTTAAAAACCAACTGAGAAACCCACCCAAAGTTAATCCAGTTAACTTTCTTGTTCCGCTAATATTTTTTTGTATTACGGTTGAGTTTCTGAAACATCTCAAGCTATAAAGTTGCAAACTTGTGTATATTCTGTGCACCAGGATCCAGGGAGGTACTAAAACTCAGATTAAATCACGAACAAACTTTTCAGCTATGGTTTAACTTCTGCTCTTTTTCTAAAAAACCTAAAACCCAATAAACCCCAAATAAACATAATTAAACCTATCGAGTTGGGCTTTAAAAACGGTCGTTGTCAACCCTGATTCTCTCTGTCTGGAGTTCCCGCATTTCGCCTAATTCCAAACCTAACCCTAAAACTAACTCCAACCCTAATTTTAATGCTAACCCTAAGTTTAACTGTAACCACAGGCAAAAGAGGTTAGGCTTAGCCAAAATGGGATTAGGCGAAACAAAAGGACATTGTCTGTCTGCGTGTGTGTATGTTATCAGACGGCTTCAGACTGCATACGTTGCAAGCACGTCAAGAATGGTCATAACTGTTTGGCCGAATGCCCAGTGAAAAAATACCCAAATGACAGCAGCATCTGCGAGAACTGCCATTGGAACTGTCAGGACAACGGATGCACCGGTCCACTCAACACTGTGGGTCTTGGAGCGTGTGATGCTTGTAATTTGGCCGTCTTTGATCGGCAGGATCAGGTTACCATGTGTCTGAGTGCTGATGCGAGGTGCAACTCCTCTGGATACTTCAAGAAACTACTGCCTGATGAGTATGGACCAATGGCTGGGAAAAAGGTTGGCGATGGTTTATTCATTTAGCTGCATCTCTTAAGTTTGAGATTGGTAAGTTAGTAATGAAGAATACAAGTTTGTAAGGTGGCCTGGTAAGTGTGTGAGTGAGTGCTGCACTCACTGTGGGTCTTCGAATCGGAGATGGTCGCAGAGCTGTGATAGGGTTTGTTGACCATAGACAACCTCGGACTTTGACCGCGAATATCTGCAGAATAGATATCCAGAATCAGAAAACTATTTAATCAACCATGATAACTCTCACATATGGCAAAAAAGTTGGGTGAACTTTGGTCCACTAATAACACAGACCTTTAATACCCATCCAAGTCGACTTTTTCGCAAGACCATATTTTGGCCTTTAGGGGTAGTCTCCCAAGTCGCCATCGTAAGCCATTGTAATCTGCCATGGAACGTGCTAAGCCATAAGCTGTCACAAAATTCGTAAGCCACGCCAGCAAAAACGTAAACCATAAGACCTGTAACCCGGCGCAGCTTAAAGCTTTCTCCTTCCAGAATTATTAGTATAGTGGAAACATGTGTTATTGAAAATGCCAGCCAAGTGCACAGTCTTAACCTTAAGGCTGACTTTCAAATTTTTGAATCAACAGTTCACAGCGGTTACTTATACCTTGCAAAACATTGGGACCAATTTTGTGTATATAGCTGTTTCTGGGAAACTCGTCGCAGAGCTACAGAGTGTCACCTGCCATATAGGATCACAGTGTTGCTTGCCAAGTTGCCACCCAACACAGGTAAATGCATTCTACTTGAACCCCAGCCAAGCAAGTTGGTGCAAAATTTACCTGCTCCTGAGGGATGGATTGGTGAGATGAATTTGGTTTTTGGTTATATACTGCGATGGTTTACCTGTTTTTATGTGTTTTTTATGTTACCTGTCTACAGAGAGTTACCGATTCACATAGTGACCAGTGGATAGTGACCAGACTGGGAGTTGAACCCTTTAACTTTCTATTATTTGTCTCTGTGTTTCAGGGATGTATGCCGTGTCACCCGCAGTGTGAGACATGTAATGGTGTGGGTCTGTCGTTCTGCACGTCTTGCAAGTACCTTCGACAGGATGATAAGTGTGTGTCGGAGTGTGGCAAGAACTACTTCATACCAAACACGACCAACCCTACCACCTGCCACCCATGCCACCCACTTTGTGACCAGTGTCGGGGGCCCACCGAGTCACAGTGTGTCAAATGCAAGAACTTTGCCATCTATGAAGATCTGGGAATCGGTGAAAACGACGAAGAAACAGGCTACAACAAGTCTTTGGCAGTTAGTGACACTTAAACAATGTACTTACTGAGAAAATGTCTACAGGTCTAACTGTTAAAATTCCGAATGATTAAGTCATTAATTTGGTAGCATTCGTAGTGCGTGCTATAAAAGTAACAGAAATGCACTAATGTGTCAACGTCAATGTCTTCTGAGCCCTGAGCATAGTCATTTTACAGCTTAACATGACAGACTTAGTTCGTAGGCTTTTCGTTTTTGGCCCCATATTTATTTTTAGGCGGCCATCTGTTGTTACAGATGTAGTGCAGTATGGTCTTTTGTCCATCTGTCTGTCTGTCACTTTCATTCCAGCTGGTAAAGTTGCTAGGTGGAATGATATGCCATTTGGCAGGAGTACTGTTTGCACCTTTTCTTTAATCGCTGTTTTACTTACTCAAGTTCATTTTTGTTGAATTTTGTAGTGAACTAAGATGTATACATTTGTGTCATTTTTTGGAAGGGGGGCATCTTACAAAGCATTTTGTAGCTTATGTCTAGTTTCATTGCCGATGCAATGATTAGCTGTGAAACAGTATGACTGCTTGACTGACTGACTTATTTTCTGACCGACCAAACTGGGATTAGGATTAGGATTAGGATTGGGGTCAGATCGATTAATTAATTGTTAGCTGGATTTATTGATCAGTTGGTAATTCTGCCCCTTGACCTGTTCTGTATGTTTTGTGCTCAGTTTAACTGCACAGACAGCTGTCCGGACTATGCACAGTACAAGTATACGAAGGAGATTGGGAATGGAGAGAAGATAACTCTATGTGTTGAAACTGATTACAATGCGATTGGGTACGTTGTCAATGCAGAGTCTTTCTGGCCATTAGTAAATGTGTGAGTGACTTGTAAGTCACTTTAGGTAAAACTTACAAGTGTTTCTATCGAAAGAATAAATTGCAATAACTATGTTTCTTGTGGATCATATGGTCCAGAGTGCAGTGCCGGTCTCTGTTTCTTTAGCCAGGCACCGGCTTACACTGCAAGTAGCGTATTGTGAGATTTGTATGTTTACTCAGTTGCTAACCTACTGCGTGCTCAGGTCAACTCAGCCTCCTACTCTCATCAGGATTTGATATGAGTACTGGTAGTAGCTCATGGGGTGTGGGGTAAGGGCCTGGTGTTGCTGATTGGAACGGTGGTATGTCAAATGCTAGCTGCAGACCTCAGGTCTAGTTGTTCACTGATGTGGGCAATAGATAGCTCCATCATGCACACAGTATCATTAGCTCATACCAGTCAACTGCCAGTTCTGAGATTGTAAAATGCTTCTGATCACGAGCCTGATTAATTCATATAGACAGCACTATAGCAAATACTGGACCTTTATCTTAATTTTTTAGTCTTTGTTAACAGGTGAACTTAGAGCAGCATAATAGTCAGCACGGTCATCCACGCTGAGGTATGGATAGGCTGAGTTGTAATGTAATGTGACTGTGTTGTGAGTACAGGCGAGCTCAGATTGGCATAATAGTTGGAGCGGTGATCGGCTCTCTGCTAATCATCAGTGCAATCGTCGTCATCGTTGTCTATGAGTGCCGCAAGAAAGCAATGGATGAGAAGAAAACAATAGAAACAGTTGCGCAGATCATCGGTGCAACCGAGGTTAGTTCTTAATGTACTTGCACCAACTGTGCAGATATGCAGAAATACATAGATTATTAGCAAATAATCAGTGTTGACTGTAGTTTGTTTGCACAATTAGTATTGGCTGATTATTGATCGAAGCTAGTTCAGCTGACTTTGTACTATTTTACTGTTAATGTGCTAATGTGCAAGACACTTAATGAGAAGAATGCCATGCATTGGTGTGGCTCAGTAGTCTAATAGTTAGCATGTCTGACCCATTGATTGCAAATTCGATGTCAGATAACAACTCTTGGCAAGTGGTTCACACACTACAGCCCGTTGGTGAGATGTGTCAGTGAGATGTGTTCCATGTTCCAGGACAGCCAGTGCTGCCTCATAGGCTAAGACCACAAAGGTACCATGTCTCAGTTTGGGACCCTGCCGACTGTCACCAAATGGAAGCAGGAGTGCAGTCTGTAGTCTTTGTACTGTATGCTGTGTACAGTGTACATAGCGTAGTTCCACATTTCTAGTTTCAGCAAGCTTGCACCTACATGGTTTGTAGAACAAGAGCCAAAATCCTGCTGATTTCATCGAATTTATTTTTAACTGTAAAATGTCTGTTGAAACGGTAAGATCATTGAGTGTACTGATGTGTGCGTACAGCTGCAGCCGTTGAATACAACGGGCATTGAGCCAGACCGTGCCGTATTGCGTATAACTAAAGAGTCCGAGATACGTCAGGGTAGCATGCTTGGTGCTGGCGCCTTTGGCACTGTCTACCGTGTATGTTTCACTCTGTTTTATTGTCCCACAGATTACAAATCACTGATTGGTGCTGTCTCCTAGTGAATCATAAGTAGGCAAACTGTGAAAGTTTTGGCTGGGAGGTTCAACTTCCAAATCTCTCTTTTTGCTGGGAATCAGGATCCCCAAATTCTTCATCTAACACAATATGTCATTGAACCCCACAAATGCACCTGCCAAATGACTTGTAAATCTGTCCAACACTTAAAGCAGGTGATGCAGACAGACGACAGAATCGCTTCCAAAAAATTGCTTGCACTAGAATGATTTTGCCTAGTAATTTCAAGTAACTAAATAAATACGTTAGTCTTGACAAGAAGGTTTTCTAACAGGCTAAAATGTAGGGTGGGAGGGCCACTACCTGCTGCCACCACAACGCCGCTGTGCAGCGCTATAAGTCAATCTCGATCAGCTAAGTATTTGTTGATTATAGCAAAAAAACAGATCTCTAGTCACTCCAGACTTTGATTTTAACATTTGCTTTCAGTTTTTTGGGCATACCAGGTAAAAGTTTAAAAAAATTATATTAATTTGTCTCTGGTCAACATGCACCCTAGTGGTTATATGGATGCGACTTCATTCTTATCTCATATATTGACAGTCATTATGCAGCGCTTTGACTGTGTGCTTATCTAGCAGAGTTTTTGTATTTGACTTTGACAAAGATTCAGAATCACTTAAGCATTTCAGTGTTTGCTTTTAGTTATATGTTTTAACACCTAGGATCTTTGATTCGGGTTCGCTGTTTTGAAGGTCCACTATTCTGAAGGTCCGCTATTCCGAAAGTCTGCTATTCCCATTAACCCTAAGGCTAATGCTAAGGCTGACCCTACCTCTAACCCTAACTCTAAACCTAATCCTAACCCTAACTTTAACCTTAACCCTAACCCTAATCTTAACCCAAACGTTAGCACTGTGATGCATATCTATCTGCACAATGGACTTTCGGAATAGCGGACCTTCGAAATAGCAAGCC